>ODAI013456063.1_pt1 | contig 25950 bp, 15 predicted proteins | sample 1539321 | NCBI WGS metagenome assembly ODAI01 (sample SAMN02144231, study PRJEB22623) | gut metagenome | biome: sheep rumen | host: Ovis aries | place: New Zealand
CCGAGCCGACGCCGGAGCCGACGCCCGAGCCGACGCCGGAACCGACACCCGAGCCGACGCCGGAACCGACACCTGAGCCGACGCCGGAACCGACACCTGAGCCGACACCCGAGCCGACGCCGGAGCCGACGCCCGAGCCGACGCCGGAGCCGACACCTGAGCCGACGCCGGAGCCGACGCCGGAGCCGACACCCGAGCCGACGCCGGAGCCGACGCCCACTGCTGTGTTCGAAATGCCGCAGTGGCCGACCGGTAAGGATGCCTTTATTGAAGTGGAATGGAGCCAGGCTGCATATGATAGGGCGCATGCTTCGCAGGCCGTCTTGGATGCGATGACGATTGCGGGTGTCGAATATGGCTGGCGAGTGATAGACAACAGCAATAATGCCGTTCCCACGCTTAAAGATGCGATCAGTAACGGCAGTGGAATAAAGCGCGACGGTATCATCCTGTTCCCTTATGAGGACGTTGATTATACGGATTGTATGCGCAGCGCCGCAGAGGCGAACGTGGCGGTACACGTCATGCAGACCGAAACGCCGGAAGAGGTCTTCTACGAGCTGTGCGGACTTTACGGCATCGAAGACCGCGTGTTCCATCCTGATGGCGATACGGCATGGCCACAGGAGAGCGACGCGATGATCGTCGTGCTGTACAGGGATACGGATGAAGCGGATCAATCCACGCTGCAGACTCTGAAAAAAGCCATCAACAGTGGCCTCGATGAGGTGGGCTTCGGCAGCAATCTGGGAGACGTCAGCCTTTCGCGCGACCAGTCTGTGGAAGCGCTCCTGATGTACCTCGACCGCTACAGCGACCTGAAGGGGATTTGCGTATTCCCGTTTGGCGATCTGGATTATTCCGCTGCTGTTGAAAAGGCGAACGAGAAGGGCGTCGCGCTGCACTTTATTGAATCGACTGAGCCGGAGTATGTGAAAAGCAGCATTATCGGGCTGTATGATACCGGAGAACAAAAGGGATAAACCGAACGACAAGACAATACGTCCCGCCCCTCGCATCGTGGGGGGCGGAGTGCATTGTCATATTTTTATGTGTGGAAGCGGTTACAACGCAGGGTGTCCGCAGCCTGCTCAGCGAACAGCACACCATTGCCATGGGGAGCCCTGGGGTGTGACCGTGCCACCTTCCCATCGCAATGGGAGGCGTCCCGAATGAGCGATGGGTCGCAGCATGCTCATGGACGCTGAGCTGTAACCTGGAAGCGGGCAAAACAATAAATCAGAAAGATTTATTGACAGTACAGAAATAGTGATGATATAATAACTTAAATAAAATAATTATGTCCTGTAGGTGTCTCTTATCCGGGCGGATCAGTTGGAGGAATACTGTTATGAGAAAACGTTTGGGCTGTATGCTTGCGGAGATACTGCTGGTGTTTGTGCTCATGCATGTGGCTCTGGCAGCAGAGGCTTCCGATGAGGGAAGAATTCGGGAAGACACGCTGACGGGCACTCAGCTGAGCGAAGGCACGGGCACCGTTCTGGGCAGCTATATATCGCGGGCAGACATCGTTTCGATAGAGGTTTTGGACAGCCTGGAATGCACACCGGCGGGGGCATGGGATGTATCGGCATCCGGGGACGGCAGCGTAATGGCGTGGGTTAAGGGAGGCGCGCTGACCATTGCGGCCAACGGCAGGGTGAAGGCCCCGCGAAACGCCAGGGGCATGTTCGCCAATTACATCAACGCCACAAGCATGCGGTTCAACGGCTGCTTTGATACCTCCGACACAGAGAATATGTATGGCATGTTCATCGGCTGCGGCGCCCTACAGACGCTGGAGCTCGACGGCTTTGATACCTCCGGCGCGACGAACATGGCTTTTATGTTCAGCGATTGCGGGCAGCTGAAGGCCCTGGATGTTTCCGGCTTTGATACCTCCCGGGTGGAGGATATGAACACGATGTTCCAGTCCTGCGTTTCGCTGGAGGCGCTGGATGTCTCGGGGTTCGATACGTCCCGGGTGACGGCGCTGGACTATATGTTTAACAATTGCTTGAGCCTGGAGGCCCTGGACGCCTCCGGCTTTGATACGCGGAATGTGACGACGATGAAGCGCATGTTCTACAACTGCGGCGCGCTGCAAAAGGTCCTCGTCGGCAGGCGCTTCGTGGCGGGTAACTGCGTGGATATAGAGGATATGTTCACGCGGTCGGTCGCCGTGATCGAGCGCGACGGCGTGACCATGACCGTTGAGGAGTGGCTGGACTGCGATCTGACGAAGGCGCTGGCGGCGTCGTTCGATTGGCCGCGGCTTCGGGCAGACATACCGACGAGCGCCCAGCTGAGCGAAGGCACGGGCACTGTTCTGGGCAGCGAGATATCGCGGGCGGAGATCACGTCGATTGAGGTCCTGAACAGCCTGGAAGGCGCGCCGGAAGGATCGTGGGATGTTTCCGAGTCCGGTGACGGCAGCGTGCGGGCATGGGTGTCGGAGGGCACCCTGACCATCGCGGGCAACGGCGGCGTTCGCGCGCCGGAAAGCGCTTATCTGCTGTTCAGCAACTATATAAATACTACGAGCATCCGCTTCAACGGCAGCTTTGATACCTATGAAACGAACGATATGACGGGCATGTTCTATGGGTGCGCCGCACTGAAGACGCTGGATGTGGGGGGGCTGGATACAGCCAACACGACCAGCATGGCGTCGATGTTCGAGGGCTGTCAATCGCTGGAATCGCTGGACCTTTCCGGCTTCAATACGTTCAAAGTGACCTCCATGTCGTCGATGTTCAAGAAATGCGGCGCGCTGGAATCGCTGGACGTTTCCGGCTTCAACACGTCCAGGGTGACCGATCTGTCCTATATGTTTGATCGGTGTGAACGGCTGAAGTCGCTGGACGTATCCGGGTTCGACACTGCCAGCGCGCGGGACATGAACACCATGTTCCAGCGCTGCACTTCGCTGGAGGCACTGGATGTCTCCGGCTTCGATACGTCCAATGTGACGGCCATGGATTACATGTTCAATGGCTGCGCGTCGCTGAAGCGACTGGATGTCTCTGGCTTTGACACAAATCGGGTCACGACCCTAAAGCATATGTTCTACGGCTGCGCAGCGCTGGAGGAGATCCGCATGAGTCGGCATTTCGTGACTGCTGACGGCGCGGATATCGAGGACATGTTCACAAAGACGATCGCTATGATCGTGCGCGACGGCACGCATATGACGCCCGGGGCGTGGCTGAACGGCAATGCGGTGGCGGACGACGAAGTGACGCCTGAACAATCGGCGATGCCGGTTGATTCCCAGACGCCCCCGCAAATTGACACTGTCATGAACGCCCGGCCGGCCGAGGACGGCGTGCCGGAGTTGTATGCCGCGCCCGTGTCCCTGCCCGGCGGGCACCGCATGCGCAGCGATGTGCTGGGCGACGGGCAGCTGAGCGAGGTGTCGGGCACCGTGCTGGGCAGTGATATCAACCGCGATGAAGTCACCCGCATAGAATTCCGGAGCAGCCTGGAGAACGCGCCAGAAGACGCCTGGGATGCTTCTGAAGCCGGGGACGAGAGCGTGCTGGCCTGGCTTAGCGAAGGCACCCTGACCATTGCGGCCGATGGCGGTGTGTTGGCCCCGGCGGATGGGCGTGGACTGTTTGCAAATTATACAAAGGTCAGGCACATACGGTTCAACGGCAGCTTCGACACCTCGGGAATGACCAGCATGTATGCGATGTTTTCCATGGATTCCTCGCTGGAGGCATTGGACGTTTCCTGGATGAATACCTCCAACGTGACGAATATGTACGCCATGTTCAATGCGTGCAAGGCCCTTACCTCGTTGAATATATCCGGCTTCGATACGGGTAAGGTGGAAAACATGGGGGGCATGTTCTATAACTGCGCGTCGCTTGAAGCGCTGGATGTCTCCGGGTTCGATACATCCAATGTCATGGACATGAACGGCATGTTCCGCAGCTGTGGAAAGCTAAGGGAGCTGGATGTCTCTAGATTTGACACGTCCAATGTGACGGACATGAACAATATGTTCTACAATTGTGAGCTGTTGGAGACCCTTGACCTGTCCGGCTTCGACACGTCCCGAGTGTCGTCGATGAACAACATGTTCTGCCAATGCGCGGCGCTGAAGCGCATCGCGTTTACGGGGCTTGACCTTTCGAGCGTTACGGACATGGAATACGCGTTCAGCAAATGTGGGAGCCTGATAGAGCTGGATGTAGGCGTCGATTCGCCGGCCGATCGCCCGGATATCCAGGTCGACGGCATGTTCGAGCAATCGCCCGGGGTGACGGTCTATTCCAACGGCGCGCGCCTCTCCCCGGCACAATGGTTGGGCGTCGAGACGGTTGATTCACAGGCGGGCCGGGACAGCGGCGCCGATGCCGCCCCCGATGCCGCCCCCGATGCCGCCCCCGATGCCGCCCCCGATGGACAGGCCGCCTTCCGTGAGACGGGGGAGCAGCCGGTGAAGGCGGGGCAAGCGCCCGAGCCGTCCTTCGAACCGACGCCCGGACCGAAATCCGGACAGCCGTCCGGACCGAACTCAGAAATGACGCCTGAATCGGCTCCCAGTGACGCCCGCGCGGAGGGAGACTTCGGGAGCACTTCGCGCATGCGCGGTGATGCACTCACCCGGGAAGAGGCGGAAGGTCGCAGGGGCGCCGTTCTCGGCAGCGGCATATCCCGGAGCGAGGTGCGGCATATCGCGTTCGCGGATAGTCTTGAGGATGCGCCGGCGGAGGCGTGGGATGTCTCCGAAGCGGGCGATGGAAGCGTCAGGGCCTGGATCAGCAGCGGCGAGCTGACCGTCGCGGGTCAGGGCGGTGTGAACGCGCCGCTGAACGCGAGGGGTCTTTTTGCCAATTACACAAACCTGGAAGGCATTTCGTTCAACGGCTGCTTCCGGACAGCTGAAACGACGGATATGAGTTATATGTTCTATGGGGACGAGCGGCTTGCGGAATTGGACTGCTCCGGCTTTGACACCTCCCGGGTACAGAGCATGCAGGCCATGTTCTCCGGCTGCTCCGGCCTGCAGGCGCTGGAGGTCGCTGAATTCAGAACGGACAACGTGACGGACATGAGCGGCATGTTCAACAACTGCAACCGGCTGAAGGCGGTGAATGTCGCCGGATTTGATACAAAGCGGGTGACAGACATGAGCTTTATGTTCCGGGGCTGCGAGAACATCGAGGCTTTGGATCTGAATGGATTTGACACGGAGAATGTAACCGATATGCAATCGATGTTTGCCGAATGCAGGTCGTTGACCCGGCTGGATGCTTCCCGATTCAGTACGGGCAGCGTTCACAATTTCAGCCAGATGTTCATGAACTGCTCGCGCCTGGACATGCTCACGGTGTCGGACGCGTTCGTGGCGCTGGGGGAAACGGACCCGGAGAACAAGGACATGCTCACCAAAGGTCCAGTGCACATTCAGAATGGAGACGATGTCATTGATTCTGAACAGTGGCAGCGCATCATGCGGATCACTTCCGGCCTCAAAAAGGGCAGCAAGGGATCATCCGTCGAATGGATACAGAGGGTATTGACGAAGCTGGGCTATCTTAACGGCGCGATTGACGGCGCCTTCGGCAAAAAAACACAGAGCGCTCTGATGGAATTCCAGAGCATGTGCGGCCTGGAATCGACAGGCGTTGCGGACGACGGAACGCTGAACGCCCTGGTTCGCAGGGCGTTGGACTGACCGTGCCTTCATCCGTTGTGCGCGCCTCAACGCGCCCTGTTGAAAAGCGCCCCCGGAGCCGGGGATAACGCGATAGAGGTGGATGCTATGAAATACAAAATCATTACCGATACGGCAATGGACAAGGGCCATCGGGAGATTCAGCAGGATGCCGTCCGCGTGTCAGAGCATGGCAGGAGGGGCTTTCTTGCGGTGCTTTCGGACGGCATAGGCGGCATGGAGAACGGCGAAGTATTCAGCAGGATCGCGACGGATGAGATGGCAGAGGGCTTCGAAGCGGGCCAGGCCGCAGGCGATTTATGCACGCGCCTGGAAACACTCTATGAAAGCGCTCGAAGCAAGGCGCTGGAATACAAAGAAGCCAATCAGATTGATGGCGGCGCTACGGTGATCGCGGTGCTGATCCGCAATGACAGGTGCGCGTTCCTTTCCGTTGGAGACAGCCGGATCTATCTCTATCGGGGAAGCGGGCTGATCCAGCTGAACCGGGAACACACTTATGGGAAAATGCTGGATGAAATGGCGGCTCTTGGCCGGATCCCCAGGGAAGAGGCCAGTAACAACATCTACCGAAAGGCGCTTACGAATAACCTGACGGAAACGAACGAGCCTGCGTGGGATATTTGCGCGCATCCGTTCCGCCTTCAGGCAGGCGATAAAATCGTGCTGATGAGCGACGGCGTATTCGGCGCGCTGGATGATGAAATGCTGGCCGGACTCATGTCCGGGCCTTCAGATATGTGCGCACACAGGATCATCGAAGCGGTTCGAGACAGAAATATGCCCAGACAGGATAACAACAGCGCCATCGTTATCAGCCTTGATAAGGGCGAAGCGGGCGTAAACTGATAAGGGGGGTGCAAGGATGGCAAAGGATTATAGAAAAAGCATTTTCGACAGCGGACAATCGGCCATGCCTGGGGAACCCGAACCTACGGAGAGGGAAGACCTGGGCAGACACGGAAACCCGATTAGCGTAGGGAGCGCCCGGGACGGTTCGACGGAGAAGGATAAGACAACCGCCGGGGACAGCACGACAAACGGGGACAAGACAGACGCCGTAGACGGCGCGACAGACGGGGACAAGACGGACACCGTAGACGGCGCGACAGCCGGGAATACCACGGTACCCGCGGACGACAAGGTGACCGAGGAAGCCAAAGCGGCAGAGGATGCAGCGCAGACCGGAGGTGCGGCAGAATCCGGGGAAGCCGCAACACAAGCGGCTGGCACAGGTGAAGTGGACGTCGCAGTAAACGGGGATAACGTGGAGGAAGCCGAAGTGACGCCGGCCCAGGAATCCACGGAAATTCATTCGGCGTCCGATCAGCCACACCCTTCGAGCAATGGAAATGTGTGGATCGCCCTCATCGCAGGCATGGTGGTTTTGATCACGGCGGCGCTGTTGCTGAAGCGCTTTGTTTTTGATCGAAAAGCAGGCAGCAACGGGAACGGCACTCGCGCTTCCCGGCCCGGAGGCGGCGCGGAGGATGCGAAGAGGGGCAGGCATATTGCCAGAACGGCTGGACAGGACGAGGCGACGATGGTCGCGGATGATTCGCAGGCTCAATCCCCATACAGCGTTGGCTGCGCGCAATGGATTGGCAGTCGTGAAGACCAGGAGGATGCCCTGATGGTTTCCGAGTGGAGAAATGGCAATGCCGTTGCGAACCGGGGAATCCTGGCGGCTGTTGCCGACGGCATCGGCGGGTTGGACGACGGCCAGGTCGCGAGCCAGACGCTTATGCGATCATTTGCGGATGGATTTGAACGGCTTGATCCCACATTGTCCCCCCAGGGAAAGCTGCTGGAGCTGACGGCACACGGCCAGCGCGAGGTAGTGGAGATCAACAGGCGCGGCCGGCGATGCGGCACAACGCTGGTCGCCGTGCTGATACAGGGAGGCTATTTATCCACCATTTCGGTGGGCGACAGCCGGATTGCTCTGTACCGCTCCGGGGTCCTGCTTCAGCTGAACCGTGAGCATGTCAATGCGCGCGTAAGGGACGAAGAATCTGCCTTCGACGGCGCTCCACCGGTAGAGGGCAGGCGACGGGCCGCGCTGACTTCTTATATTGGCAAGGAGGACTTCCGCGAGCTGGACCGCACGCTGAATCCGATCCGGCTTGTTTCCGGAGATCGCGTGCTGCTGATGTCGGACGGCGTATTCGGGACTCTGAACGACGATCAGTTGATCGTGCTTCTGGAGCAGGATGCGCAGCAGGCAGCCGATTCGATCATCGCCCAGGTGCAGAAGCAGAAGAATCAATACCAGGACAACACGACGGTGGTCGTCATCGAAGTGAAATGATTTTTATATCCATACTATTGAGATTGGAGGATTTGCCGTATGGAGAGCAAGCGTAATTTCTACTACAACAATGAGGGCATGAATGGAATGGGGAACAGCGACAATATCGGTCCGACGGTGCCGGATGAGTCCTATAATCCGACAGTGCCGGACATGCAGCAGCAGCGGCATAACTATGCCGACCATAAGGCCTATGACAACGGGAAGACCGTCCCGGACATCGAACACACCAGCGTGATCGAGGACGAGCAGCTTGTGGTTGTGGGCTGGCTGGTCAGCGTCAACGGCGACTGCATGGGCAAGGACTTTCATCTGTATTTCGGTGAAAACGTCATCGGGCGCGGCAGGAATGAACCCGGAAGGGTGTGCCTGACCGACAAGAACATCCACGGCGGTGGAGAATTGGTGCTGTTCTACGATCCGGTAAACAATCAGTACACGATCCGGCCCAAGGAAGGTGGAAATTGCCTGTGCTATTTGAACGATACGCGCAGCATAATGGAAGGGCTGACGCTTTCCGCATACGATTGCATTACGCTGCGGCAGCGTAAGATCGGCAATGACGTCATATGCAAGCTGATGTTCATACCGCTGTGCAGCGAGCGCTTCACATGGGATAAAGGCATCATAGAGAGGAATGATTGATCATGGCGGAGCAATCGCTCAGCGGCATCGCGGGTGACTGGGCCTTGCCCGACGGCGCAAAACTGGATAATGGCAATATTACCATCCGGGGCGTGTTGGGAGAGGGCGGCTTTGGCGTAACCTACCGGGCGGATGACCTGTTCTTTGGCGAGATCGCCCTGAAGGAATTCCTGCCCAAATCGATGGTTATGAAGCGTAGCGACCAGCAGGGCAGCTACGATGTCATTGTAAAGCCGGAGAAAGCAGCCGCTTATAAGCACTCTATGCGGCAGTTTTGGCGCGAGCCCCGCATCATCAGTTCGCTGAAGCATCCAAACATCGTGGAGGTGTTGTTTGATTTCCAGGAGAATAACACCGCTTACTATGGCATGCGGCTGCTCAAGGGCATGGAGCTCGCCAAATGGCTGCAAAAGCGCGGGAAGCCGCTGGACTACAATGCCGCGTCCGAAATCATGTTGCCGGTTGCGGATGCGCTGGTATACATGCACCAGAGGGGAACTTACCATCGCGACATCAGCCCATCCAATATCTTTTTGGAGGAAATGGGCGGCGGATGGCGCCCAGTGCTGATCGACTTCGGCGCGGCATACACGGCGCAAAAGGACTTTACCCATACTTTTAACCGGGTATACAACAAGAACTTCTCTCCGCCGGAACAGAACTGGGACGGCGATTACCAGGGGCCCCATTCGGATGTCTATTCCTTTTGCGCGACGTTCTACTATATGATGACGGGCATTGTCCCGCTGCCGCCCATTGAGCGAGGTACGGACGAAGCGGACAGATTGAAGCCGCTGATCGATGCGATTCCAGAAGGGATGCCGCCGGTCTCCCAGAGGGTGAGCGACGCGATTATGAACGGGTTGAAGCTCAATCCGAAGAAGCGCACCCGGGATATGCAGCAGTTCAAGCAGGCCATCGGCGGCACGGACATGCAGCAACCCGTGTCCCCCCCTTCTGACTTCACGAAGAAGATTACGGACGTCCCGAAGAGCGTCACTTGGTCCAAAGAAATCGTTGAGAACGAGAAGACGGAATCCCCTGCACAGCCCCAAAAAGCTTCGATGCTCCCGATCCTCGGCCTCCTGCTGGACTGGATGCTGGCATGTCTGGTGTATATCGCGGTGAAATCGGCGGGGCTGTCATGGGAAATCAGCATGGCGGTGAGCGCGATTCTCTTCCTGATTGTCAATGGCCTGCTCGCAGGAAGCGGCGGGACGGCCGGACAGCGAATCGTCGGGTACGTCATTCGGCTCAAGACAAAGGGGAGCGGTTTCCTGTATGCCCTTGTACGCCTGCTGGCGCCGCTGGCCCTGATTGACGAAGCCGTCGCCTGCGGGGAACGGGGGTTGCATCCCATAACCAATGGCCTGTTCGTGTCGGATGACAAGGCGGCGAACGGAGGTGGCGGCACGGACGCGACCATCGTTCTGAGTTCGAAGGATCGGGAGGGCCTGTATGCCCGGCTGGTCTGTGTGGCGGGTGAATATATCGGAAGGGTCATCGAACTCGACGCGCCGCAGATGTTCGGACGGGACAAGCCCTCGACGTTGGTTTTTCAGGACCATCATATCAGCGCGCATCACTGTATGCTGCGCCGCATGAGCGAGAAGACTTGGCATGTGATTGATATGAATTCAAAGAACGGTACATATCTGAATGGCGAGAGGATCGCCGCCGGCGTCGCGTCGGATGCGTTGAAGCCGGGCGACAGGCTGGCTTTGTACAAGGAAGAATTCATTTATGAGGAGGGGCATGTATAATGAAGATTACGATGGGCAGGAACCGCAGCATTCGCCGACTGCGCCTGTGGGTGGTTATGCTGCTGCTGGCAGCGTGGGCGCTGGGCAGCGGAACGGCTGCATTCGCGGCACGTTCCGGAATCCCGGAGTTGGATATTCAATGGGCGACCGTGCGTGAGGGCGGCAATATCGATATGCTGCTCTACAGCAGGAGCAACAGCCTCAAGGTAGCCGATTTGGCGCTGAGAGCGGGAGATATCGATCTACCCATCGATACCGTCGAGCCCTATATCGGAGGGACGACCTGGGTGATCCTGGTCGACTCAGCCAATGTCAACACGAGCAGCGGCACTGAACCGATACGGGCCACGATCAAAAACATGCTTGAGAGCATGCGTAACGAGGATAACGGAGTCATCCTCTCCATTTCGGATGCGTTGAGGGGCATCAACCTGAGGGGCAAGGCGCAGCTGATGTCTGCGGAGCCTCCGACCATCAAGAAGGATACCAGTGAACGCCGGCTGTATGAGGCGATCGACAGGACCCTGACCTTCCTGGAGACGGCGGACGGCGTCTATGAACACGCCGTGCTGACGGTCATCACCAACGGAAAGAACCTCTACGATACCGTAATAAACAGCAACACCCTTATACAGCGCATCAGCGATGAGCGCGTTACGGTTTATACGGTGGTCTATGGGACGCAGAACGCCAATAACGCGCCGTCGTTGGACATACTGCGCATGATGGCTGAATTGAGCTGTGGCGGCATTTGCGCGTTTGACAGGCCTGATGCCGGCGACGAAGGGGCCGCAAGGGTGGTCAGCACCATCAGAAACAATGAAGCGCACTTCTTCAGGACGGTGGCGCACTTGCCGGAAAGCGGCGCATCGGGCTCCGAACTGCTGCTGCGCACAGCCTCAGGCGCGAATGAAGTCATCTGGACCCTTGCCCAGAGCGACAAGGACAGGCTCGCCGCATCCGAGAAGAAAGAGCCAGAATCCGAGGAAGAGGACAAGGCCAAGGAAGAGGAGAAGCCCAAGGAAGAGGACAAGCCCAAGGAAGAGGACAAGACCGAGGAAGAGGACAAGACCGAGGAAGAGGACAAGACCGAGGAAGAGGACAAGATCAAGGAAGAGGACAGCTCTGTCAAAATAGAGGAAAAGAGACCGGATGTCACAGACACGCCTACGCCGACGTCAACGCCGGATGTGACGCAAGCGCCCACTGAGACGCCGGATGTGACGCAAGCGCCCACTGAGACGCCGGATGTGACGGAAACGCCCACTGAGATGCCTGTACCCACTGAGTCACCGGACCCAGGCGTATTCTCCTGGCCGCCGAGCAACTGGAAGGGATACCTGGTGTATGGACTCATCGCGCTTGCCCTCCTGGCTGCGATCATACTGATCATCCGGAAGGCAACGAAGAAGAAGGAACCCGAGGATGATTCCGATCGATTCGGCAGGACGCAGGTGCAGACGAGTCCCGTCGAAGAAAAAGATATGGGATACAACCCGCCGGATTACCAGAGGAAGCAGCATGGCGGCAATGAGATAAGCGTGTCGCTGGTCGACGTCGACAACCCCAGGAACAGGTATTCCGCGTACATGAAGCAGAATGAATTGAGCGTTGGCCGCGGCGGCGTGGATGACAGGGGCAGGCCGGTGGCGATTGACCTGCGCATCGACACGGATGACGCGAAGCTGTCCCGCAAGCATGCCGTGTTCCAGATGAAGGATGGAAGGATGATGGTGAACGATTGCAGCACCAACGGCATTTACATCGACAATTCGACACGGCGGATCAACATGCCGACTGAAATCCATCAGAAGGCGATTCTGAGAATGGGCAATGCGCGGTTCATGGTCACGTGGACGATAGAGACAGCGCCTTATTACCAGAGCGGCCGCTGATCCGTTCTAACAACAGTTGGAATGGGTTCTTCGGCAAGCGATCCTTGCGGGTTTCCGGATTGCCCTGCGGGCAATCCGTGAAATCCGCAGGGACACTTGTCAGAGAGCGCGGAATTACGCTGCAATAGTGATTGTATTGTTAAATGTGAATCGTGCTTAACCTGGTATAGTCTATTTAGCGTTTTTGAGATATAATGGATGTGCTGACGCGTTCGCGCAGAACAGAACCACGGGAAGAGGGGGATGATGTGTTGGAAGAGCATATCATAATTCTATACATACCGGGCGAGACGCCGATGCGCTATAATCTGGATGCGTTTCGTAAGGACACGGTCATGATGGGTCGGGGCCAATATCATGGCAAAAGCGGTTTGATCAACGATATAGCGATTCCGGAAAGCATCAGCGTCGTGTCAAAGGCCCATTGCTCATTCCAACAGGATCGGGCGGGCGAATGGTATATCGTTGATGACGGGAGCATGAACGGCCTGCTGTTCAACGGCGAAAGGGTATCCCTGCACAAGCTGAACGACGGAGACCAGTTCAGCGTGGGTACGGATGTCGCCAATCGACTCATACTCGTATACAGCATTCTGACGCAAGCGCCTGAAATAGACACGAGCAGCTTGATGCAGTTCCCGTTGAAGAATATAAGGGAATGCTCCATTGGCCGTGACGAGAAGTGCGATATCGTCATACGGCATCCCACGGTTTCCAGAAAGCACTGCTTCATTACCAATGAAAACGGCAACTACTATGTCGTGGACAACCAGTCGACCAACGGCGTACTGTTGAATTCGAGGGTCCTTAACGGCAAGGCGCGCCTGAATCCGATGGACCGGATCAACATTGGCGGTACGACGATTATCTTTAACGGCAACGCTCTGTATTATCAGGTGCAGGGCGGCGGCGTAGGTATTGTCGTCGAACATGTCACCAAGCAGGTGGGCAACGACAGGGCGAAGAAAAAGGGCAAGCAGCGCAAGACGATCCTCGACGACATCTCCCTGACGATACAGCCCAATCGCTTCGTGGCGATCATCGGTGGCTCCGGCGCGGGGAAGACGACGCTGCTGGAGTGCGTTTCCGGCATGAGTGAGCTGTCCTCGGGCAATGTGTATATCAACGGCGAATCCATACGCAGCAGCGGCAAGCATGTGCGCAGTCTGATGGGCTATGTGCCCCAGCAGGATATCGTTTACGACGCGCTGACGCTCGAGAGAATGCTGATGTATTCGGCAAAGCTGCGCATGCCCTCGGATACTTCGGAGAAGGAAATCCGGAAAAAGATCAATGAGATCCTGAGCGTCGTGGAGCTCACCGAGCACCGGCATACGATGATCAGCAAGCTGTCCGGCGGGCAGAAAAAGCGCGCGAGCATCGCTGTCGAGCTGTTGGCGTCGCCGAAGGTTTTTTTCCTGGACGAGCCGTCTTCGGGGTTGGACCCGGGTACCGAAAAGCACCTGATGCACATGCTCAAGCAGCTGGCGGCCACGGGCAAGACGGTGGTCATGGTCACCCATACGGTTCAGAATATCGACCTGTGTGACGAAGTCGTATGCATGGGCAAGGGCGGCAGGCTCTGCTTCGCCGGTACGCCTTCGCAGGCGCTGCAATTCTTCGGGAAGCAGCGCATGACGGATGTCTATGACGAGTTGAACGAGCGTTCCGAAATCTGGGCGAAGCGCTACAGGGAATACCGGAGCCTGGACAGGAAGGAAGACGCGGGGAGCAAGGGCAAATCCGAAAAGGAGAAGCGACGCTCGTCCGGCGCGTTCAGGCAGTTTTCGGTGATGACCCGGCGCTATTCAGAGATGCTCGTCAACGACAAGGGCCGGCTGATACTGCTGCTGGCGATGCCGGTCGTGCTGGCGCTGCTGGTATGCTTTGCCTTCGAAGCCGACGGCAACCTGAGCAACGTCCTGACCCGGTTTATGCGCAAGTGGGTTAAGAGCGTTACGAGCCTGAAGAGCACGTTCCCCTTCCTGCGGACCGATGATACGATGAAGATGATGTTCACCTTCTCCTGCGCGGTATTCTGGACGGGCATATTCAACTCCATTCAGGAGATCAGCAAGGAACGCCCCATTTACCAGCGGGAGCGTTTTTCCGGCGTAGGGGTCGTACCGTACATATTTTCCAAGATCGTACCGCTCAGCCTGCTGTGCCTGATCCAATCGGCCATCATGACGGCGATACTGTCGTTCATGACCAATACCACGGCTACATTCTACGGCAACCTGAAGGAATCCGGGGCCATTGCCATGGGCATGCGGACGGACGGGCTGATCCTCGGCCCCGGCATGATGTGGCTGGAGACGCTGATCACCACGTTCCTGTGTGCGATGAGCGCGATGAGCATGGGCTTGCTCATATCGACTCTCGTGTCCAATGAAATCGCGCTGGTGCTGTGTCCGATCTGTCTGATGCCCCAGATACTGTTTTCGGGCATCGTGGTTGATCTGTCCGGCATGGCGGGCGCCCTTTCCAATATCATCAGCTGCAAGTGGAGTTGCGCGGCCTACCTGATTTCCGCCCGGGTCAACGAATTGTACAAAAAGGTGAATACGGTGTATACGCCGACGCCGGGGTATGAAGCGGTGCCCTTTGGGGACGGTGATATCAAGAAGTATGCCTTTGACGCCAACCATAAGTACATCTTCAAGCTGGCTACGGGCGACGGCGTGGTGAGCGGCTGGTTCGTTTTGTTCTTGATCTGCGTGATCTGTACCGTCGCGGCGATACTGGTGCTGCGCTTCAAGCGCAACAAAACCCGGTGACAAGATCCGGTGGGATCTTTCATAATACAACATTTGAGGAGTGGTATTTCATGAAGAGACTCAGTTGCGTGCTTCCCAAGCTTTTGGCTCTGGTGGTGGTTGGTGTTCTGCTCACATCCTCACTGACGTTCTGCCTGGCCGACGCCCATTCCGAATATCTGAGCGCCTACCTGAATCTCACGGAGAACGGACTGATCGACGCGAGCATCAATGTCGATCTGACGATGGACGGCAAGACGAGCAACTATTCCGGCAACATGAAGATCGACAACAACAAGGACATCATGTACTATGAGATGTCCTGCAACGGCAAGTCGATCCTCACCTTTACGGACGGCAGCTATCTCTATACCGAGGTGGACGGCGAGAAGACCAAGTTCAGCCTGAACCAGGATGCGGGCGAGGGGCAGCCTGAGCCCGAAGCGCCCGAGGAGCAGGAGAGCCGTCCCGAATTCACGGTGCAGGATTTCATCAACAATTTCTCCAGCCTGCTTGAGCCCGGCAAGATCGCCGAGCTGGGCCTGCTTTCCCCCATCGACAGGAATTATGTCGTTGACACCGAGAAGAACGGCAACGAATACAAGCTGATCATCGCCGACGGCCTGGCGCAGTACTTCCTCAATACCGTTTCCGAGAAGAGCAGCGCGGACGATCAGGCGGTCGTTACCTTCCCCTCCATCAAGGACTTTTCCTATACGGCCACCGTTGAAAACGGCATCGTAACCGGCGTCGTCTATTCGGGCGAGATGGCGGTGCATGTTCCCGGAAGCCTGATGTCTTCCGATACCGATTCCGACTATCAGCTGGGCTTCACCATCAACATCACCTTCAACAATCCCGGCAGTGAGGCAGAATTTGAATTGCCCTCCACTGAGGGATTTACGGAAACGCAGCCTAACGGAAGGCGCTGATCCATAAGCCATAGCCCGCGTGCGCTGCTTGCATAGGACGAGGGCTTTCGGCTTGCCGCATGACGCCGGGTATTCGCTCTTGGCGTCATGCGGGAGCCGGGGCTTCCGCGCGGGATTTTACCGGCATTGCGCCCGTAACACAGTTGCTTGAGGAATCTTCATGTGCAGGAAGTGCGAGGAATCCCTGTCATTTGTCATGGCCGGTTACAACGAGGAGAACAATGTCAGGCGAGCGGTACAGGCTGTGGCCGACGCCCTGGAAGAAGCCTTTGACAACTATGAGATTATCCTTGTGGACGATGGCTCCTCCGATCAGACCCTTGCGTTGATGCGCAGCTGTGCTGGGGAGAATCGCCACATTCGCGTCATTGAAAACGGCGTCAATTTAAATTACGGTTCCAGTGTGCTCAGGGGCATGAAGGCCGCGCGGTATGACTGGGTGGTCTATGATGCCTTTGACCTGGAAATGGAACCCCATGAATTTGTGCGCAGATTTCGGGACATGGACAAGACGCTGGACGTCATGGTATTTGACCGGGAAACCTATGAGGCTGTGGCGTGGCGAAGGTTCGCGTCACTGCTGAACAAGCTGCTGCTTCATGTGTTCTTTCCCGTGCTGATGCGGGGAACGCCGACTGTGAATCATACGCAGCTGTTTCGCCGCTCTCGCCTTGACGAGATCATGCCCCTGTCCAGAAGCCCGATTTTTTTTTCAGCGGAAATGATATTCCGTGCAAAGCTCAAAAAAATGTCATGGTCAAACCAGAGCATCCCCTTCCACTCCATCGACGGCGTCCGCAGGGGCGCTTTTGGACACCTGTACGATATCCTGTGGGCCGTGATCGACTTGCTCAGGTTTCGCTTCCGGGCATGGCGTGGGAGGGTATGACCTGACGGGAGGCGGCAATGCATCGCTTTTTAATCGTAGGCTATGGGACCATGGGCGTCCGACACGCCATGAACCTGCGCGAGAGCGGAATGGGTGAGGTTGCCGGGGTCTACGATCCCGATCCGCGGAGGCGTCGGGCCGCCCGGGAAGACGGGCTGAACGTTTTGGACAGCTTCGACGCTCTGCTGGAGGTTCGCGCGGATTGCGCAGTGGTGGCGACGCCCAACGATACGCATGTGCGCCTGGCCTGCAGGCTGCTGCGCTCAGGAAGGCACGTGCTGGTTGAAAAGCCGGCGGCTATGAACTGCGAGGCGCTTACTGAAATCTATGCCGCGGCGGATGCGGCCGACAGGATTATAGCGATCCACCAGAATCGCAGGTGGGACCGGGACTTCGTCAGCATGCGCCGGGTCATCGACGAAAACCTGCTTGGCAGGCTGACGCGTTTGGAATCAAGGGTGTACGGAAGCCGGGGTATCCCTGCTGGCTGGCGGCGCGAGCGCGGCCGTGGCGGCGGCATGCTGTACGATTGGGGCCCCCATCTGGTTGACCAGGTGCTGCTGGCCTTTGACGGACTCGAGCCCGAAGCCCTGTTCTGCCAAAAGGAATATGTCCTGCAATACGAGGTAGAGGACGGCTTCCGCCTCATGCTGCAATATCCGGGCGGCCTCAGCGCGATCATCGAGGTGGGTACGTGCAACTACATCGCCCTGCCCCGGTTTTATCTGTGCGGCCGCGATGGCACGGCGATCATCAATGATTGGCGGGAACCCTGCCGGATCATGCAATGCACATCATGGAGCGACGCGCCGGTACAGCGCCTCGCGACCGGACATACGTCGATCATGTCGGAGCGGGACGGGACGACTGTGCGCCGCATCGACATGGCGCCAGGGCCTGTGAACAGGCATGAATTCCTGCGCAATTTTTGTGCCGCTGTTCGCGGCGAGGAAGCCTTGCATGTCACACGCCTCCAGGCGATGCGCGTGATGCGCGTCCTTGAGGCCGCTGTCGCCTCGGCGGCTTCGGGACAACCGGTCAAGCTGCGGCAGGCGTTTGAGGGTAACGAATGAAAGACCTTGCATATATGCTTCGGCGTCTGTTCCGGCAGAGGATCGCGGTGGCCGTCGCGATCCTGCTGACAGCGGGCCAATGCGCGCTGAAACTGTGGCTGCCGAGAATGATGGAGGATACCGTCAACAACGGCGTGCTGGCGGGAAGCCTTGCCTATGTCAAGGCCAATGGGCTGCGCATGCTGGGAATTTGCGCCGCTTTGGGCGTTCTCGGCTATGGGGCAAACCTGCTCTGCGCGGTCATCGGCCAGCGCTTTGCCCTTCGGCTTCGCAACGAAACTTATCAGAGCATCACCGCTCTCTCGGTGCGCCAGGTTTCCGGCCTGGGCTGTGGCACGCTGATCACTACACTGACCTCGGATATCGACCAATGCGCCTCCCTGATCAGCGCGATCATACTGCTGGTGGTGGAGCCGCTGCTGCTGATGATCGGAGGCATCGGGATGATGTGGCGGATCGCGCCGGCCTTCGGCCTGATGTTCATCGCCTTTGTGGCGGTACAGCTGCTGGCGATGGCGCTGTTCATTCGGCACACGGCCCCCGGCTTTGCCAGGGTCCGCGCCGCCGTCGACGCCATGAACAATCGGCTGCAATTGGCTCTGTCGAATTTCCCACTGGCCAAGATGAGCAATACGCAGGCCGTCGAGCAGGCGGGCTTCGATCAACGCAACGATGCGCTCTTTGATACGTCTTATCGGGTACAGCGCCTGGTGGCCGTGTTCAACCCGGTGATCATGCTGCTGATGAATATGGCCGTCGCAGGCGTGCTGTGGCTGTCGGGCCATCGGTTGGCAGCGGGCGACATCAACGTGGGCATGGTGCTGTCGGCCATCACCTATTCGGAGCAGGTGCTGCTTTCGAACATGGCGGGGGGACTGATGTACAGAAAGGTCACGGAGGCCCAGCCCAGCGCCAGGCGCGTGCGGCGCGTCCTCTCCATCCGGCCCGACCTGGCGGAGGGCCAGGCCCGCCTGGACGCGTCGTTTCAGACATTGTCCTTCAAGAATGTGTCATTTGCCTATGCGGAGGGCGGCAAGGTGCTGGACGGGGTGGACTTCACCGTCCGCGCGGGGGAGATGCTGGCGGTCATCGGGCCGATCGGCAGCGGGAAAACGACGCTGGCGGACCTGTGCGCCAGGCTGTACGACGCCACGGGCGGCCAGGTCCTGCTAAACGACAGGCCCATCGGTGATTGGCGGATGGAGGACGTGCTCGGCGCCGTGGCCCTGGTTGAAAGGCAGACGGACGTGCTGGAGGGCACCGTGGAGGACAATGTGCGCTTTGGCCGGGAGGGCATCGCGCGTGAGGAGGTGCTTCGCGCGCTGGAGGCCGCACAGTTGAAGGACTACCTGGCGGACAAGCCGGCTGGACTCGATACTCCGCTGGCCTCCATGGGCAAGAGCTTGTCCGGCGGTGAGCGCCAGCGGCTGACCATTGCCCGGGCCCTGGCGGGTCAACCCGGCCTGCTGGTACTGGACGACGCCACTTCCGCGCTGGATTATGAGACGGAGCGGGCGTTGTTCGACGCCGTGCGCGTGGCCTACCCGGACATGGCGATGCTTGTGGTCACCAATAGGCTGTTCAGCGCGATGCAGGCGGATCGCATACTGGTGTTGAACAAAGGCAGGGTCGAGGCCGAGGGCACGGACGAAAAGCTTCGGGCAGAAAGCACGCTGTATCGGCGCATTTGCGCGGTTCAGGACAGAAGGATGACGTGATTCGCTGTGGACATCTACGCTGAAAAAAAAACCGTCAGAGACGTGCCGATGGGCTCACGTATGGCAATATTGCGGCGCCTGTATCGGTATATGCTGGAATGGCGAGGCTTGTATTACGGCATGCTGATGCTGCTGGTATTGAACCTGGCCTGTGAGATCGCCATTCCCCTGATCATCGAATCGGCTATCAACGCCATAACATGGTCCAATGGCGTGCGGGTGGATTATGCCGGCCTGACGGTCAGCCTCGCTGTCTTTGCCATCGTTGTCATCCTGAACGCTGTCATGGGCTGCGCTCAGGGCAGGATATCGGCCAGGATCACCCTGAACCTGGCGCGTCGGCTGCGCAGGGACGCCTTCTCGAACCTGGAGGATGTGTCAGTGGCCGCCTTTGACCGCATGCGCCACGGCGATCTGATGAGCCGCATCACGAACGATGCGGATCTCGCCGCGGGCGCCTTTACGGAGAGCTTTATCGAGTTGCTGTCGGCGCTGGTGGTCGTCGTGGGCTGCGCGATAATCATGTTCACGCGCTGCGCTTCGCTGGCCGTGATTTCGGTGGGCACGGCAGTTTTGTCCGTCGCCGTCATGGGCGTGTTGTCCGGGTTGGTATTTCCGCTACTGTCACAGCGGCAGGCTGCCCTCGGACAGATGAATACCCACATCGAGGAGAGCCTGAAGGCGTTTCGCGCGTGCAAGGTGGGTGGGCGCATACAGGAGAACAACCGCCGCATGGCGAGCCTCAGCCAGGCTTACTACGACCGTTGCCTGCGGGCGAGCCGGCTGGAATTCATGCTGGGGCCCCTCGTGCTGGTGTTGGGAAACCTGAATTTTCTGCTGACGGTGAGCTTTGGCGCTTCGCGGATACTGTCCGGCGCCATTACCGTTGGAACGATGCAGGCGTTTATCATGTATTCCCGGCAATTCATGGAGCCGCTCAATGCCATGGGCGATTACTTTGTGCAGGCTCAGAGCGCCATGGCCGGCGCGGAGCGTGTTTTCCGGATGATCGATCACGTCGATGAGCGCCGGGAGATCGCGTCCGCCCGCAGTCCGGCTCCGGCGCGGCTGGATGGCGAGAGTGGCCTGACCTTTGAAGACGTTCGATTCGCCTATCACAGGAATATACCCGTGCTTCAGGGGGTGAGCCTTTCCCTGAAGCGGGGGGAGCGGCTGGCCCTCGTGGGCAAGACCGGCGTCGGCAAGACGACGATGGTTCAGCTGATGCTGCTGTTCTACGCGAGCTATCAGGGACAGATACGGCTGGATGGCCGGGAGATACGGGAGATGGATCCCGTGGAACTGCGAAGCCGCTTTGCCGTGGTACCTCAGGAACCCCGGATCGTGGATGGGTCGCTGTGCGACAACCTGATGTACGGCTGCGAGGGCGTCGACCGAGGGCAGGTCGAACGGGCACTGCATGAGATCGACGCAGAGGGCATCGTTTCAAGGCTGCCCCAGGGGTTAGATACGCCGATGGACAGCGTGAGGGACAGCCTCAGCCAGGGCCAGCTGCAAATGATCTGCCTGATCCGTGCCCTCCTGCGGGACGCGTCGGTGCTGATACTGGATGAGGCAACCAGCTCGATGGACCCGGAGACGGAGGATAGCATCAAAAGGGGCATGTATGCGGCCATGGCAGGGCGAACCTGCATTGTCATCGCCCATCGGCTGTCATCCGTGTGGGATGCCGACCACATTGCGGTACTGTCGGACGGCACGATCGGCGAATACGGTACGCATGACGAGCTGATGGCCCGTCGAGGGATCTACTATCAGCTGTATCACAGACAGCTGTCAGGAAAGGAGATTTGATTTCATGGACGTGGCAAAGCAGCAGGCGCTGATGATCGAGATTGAAAATCAGCAATCCCTCGTTCATCTGGGCAGCCTGGATTCCTTTGATATCACGGAGGGAGGTAAAAAAGCGGCCAGACTGATGAAGAAATACCTGAAGGAGCAAAACCCCGCTTACCTGGAAAAGGCGATCGATCTGTATGAAGATCTGATTCCCAATGAAAATTTCGGCGGTGAATACACGGCACTGGAATGGATCTGCCGGTTTTGGATCTCTCCCGAGGAGATACAGAAGCAGATGCTCTCTTCGCCGCTGGTATACAGCTTCTGGCACGAGTTGTCCGACAATGACTACGACAACCTGAAGACCTATCTGGATTACAAATATCACTTTGTGGAGTACAAGAAGGATCAGGACAACACGGCCATGAAGGCGCGCATGCGCTATCTGGAGGACTTTATACTGTTCGACAACCCGGATCGCGAACGCTGGGAGGATACCCGACACAATCTGGAAAAGGTCGGCCTGCGGGAGGGCATGCGGGTGGCGGACGTGGGCAGCGGCCCCGGCTATTTCACCTTCAAGTTTTCCGAGATCGTGGGGGACACCGGCAGGGTTTATGCCAGCGAAACCAATCCGCGGCACCTGGCCTTCCTGCGCAAATACGTGGCGGCCAACCGGATCGGCAATGTCGAGGTGATCGAGAGCTCCTTCAACGGCATCGGCCTTCCCGAGGATGTCCATGTGGATGTGGTCTACATGTGCTCGCTGTATCACAATGTATACGCCGCCTTTACCGACGCCGAGAGGGAGGTGTTCGTCGGCAGCATCCGCCATGCGCTCAGGGACAATGGCAACCGGCTGGTCATCGTCGACAACGACCTGGTCACCGGCGATAACCTGCCCTACCACGGGCCCTACATCAACAAGCGGCTGATCGCAGCCCAGCTCTGGTATTACGGCTTTGAGCTGGAGAATACCTTCCAGTTTACGCCCCAGCGCTACGTGCTGGTGTTCAGGATGACCGACATTCCGGCCCGGGAGCGCGATATGCCGGTTCCCCAGGATCCCAAGCGTCTGATGATCCATTCGCCCGTTTCCGTGGTGCGCTACCGCATCATCGGGACCTCCACCTCCGGGTACACCTGCAGGGGCAAGCGGGTGGGCCGCGTGATGTACGAGGGCTTCATGGCCGGCGACGCGGCCAAGCTGCGCCAGGCCTGGGACGGCTTTAACGCCCTCTGGCCCCTCGAGCGCATCGGCGACGACTACACGGCCTTCATGTGGCTCATACAGTACAGGCTGGCAGACGAAGCGGTGCGCCAGGCCATGACGGCGGACATATTCACCCGGGCGTGGGCGGACTTCTGGTGCTCGAACGACTATGAGCACCTGAAGACCTACCTTTACTATAAATTCGATCTGGCCAAGCCGGACGACCCGAACGCTTCGATCGATGTGAACTACGAGTACTCAGGCACGGAATTTCCCTTTGCCCGGCTGAACAAGTGGAATGAGTACCTGATTTTCAACAATCCCAACCGCAATCTGTGGGAGCACACCGAAAACATGATGCACTTCTGCGGGATCCAACCCGGCGAGCGCATCGCGGATATCGGCTGCGGCGGCGGGTACTTTACCTGGCAGTTCTCCAAAATGGTGGGGGATACGGGCATCGTTTACGCCACAGAGATCAATGAGGGCGCCCTCAGCTACCTGAAGACCTTTGTTGAGGAGAACGGGATAACCAATATCCGTCCGATGATTACGCGGATGAACGACGCCGGGCTGGAGGCGGAGAGTGTCGACACGATCTACATATGCTCCGCCTATCACGCGGTGTACATCACCGATATTGAATTTGTGAAGGACGGCTTTATCGCGAGCATCCACAAGGCGCTGCGCAAGGGCGGGCGGCTGATCATCGTGGACAACGCCGTCACGCAGACAGGTGTTCCGCCGTACTACGGCCCGGGCATTCGTCAGGAACTGATCATCGCACAGCTGAGCTATTACGGCTTCCACCTCGTGGATCGCTGGCAGGAGACGCCTCAGCGGTTCGCCCTGATCTTCCAGGAGGATGAGGGCTACGTCGTGCCGGAGGTCGTGGATCCCAGGCCATTGAGGCAAAAGGAGGGTATACAAGGTGGAAAGAGACCTTTATTGCGCGTATCGAGGGATAAATTACAGGGACGATCAGCGCTCAGGCGTAAAGCTCGCCGTAAGGGGCCCGAGGATGACCATCGCAACGACTACTGAGTACGGCGTTGACGAGGATTCAGAATACTCGAGCCGCGTCACGCGGTCGATCATAGACAATTTCATGAAGCGCCCCTCGCTGGAGGATCGGGCGATCGGCACTATCGCGATCATGGCCAACAACGACCTGATGATGATGCGGGGTGGCAGCGAAGCGCCACAGATGTTTGACGCCGCCTTTGCCTTTATTGACCAGGGGCGGGTGCGCTTCCTGATCTCCGGCGGTTCGGCGGCCTATCACTTTGAGGACGGCAGGCTGCTGCATCGGTCCGATCCCGGCGAAGCCAGCCTGATCGGGTCGGGCATGCACTATACCGCCAGACTGGAAGCGCCCTTTGAGATGGGCAAGGGGAAGACCGTGATCCTGACCGCCAGCCGGTGCCTGGCCGCCACGGTGTCCGACGAGGCCCTTGAGGAATCCCTCCAGGGCGCCCAGACACCGGAGGACTGGATGGAACGCCTGAAGGCATTGGTGGGGCAGGACAGGCAGTTTTGCGCGATAGCGGCATTTCTCCCAACGGAAAAGCCGTCCGTGCTCAAGGCGATGCTGCGCAGGTAACCGGCGAGCGCCGGAGAAGCGATTCACCAAGATGAGACAGGAAAGGAAGGCTCACATATGATTTCCAGGGAACGAAAGAAGGAGCTGATCGCCCATGCCGAGGAGGTCTTTTCCAGGGTTGAGAAATGCCAGAGGCTCGGCCTGATCTGCGATGACGGCGATTTTGTGCCCTCGGTGCACTATCCCCCCATTACGCAGTACGATCCGTGCGATATCGACGAATACTTTAAGACCTATACCCAGCCCGCGGATGGCCTGATGGATATCTATGTCCACATTCCGTTTTGCATCCAGCATTGCACCTTTTGCCACTATCCGGGCATGACGGGGGAGCGCCTGCAGGAGAAAAGGCAGTATGTCGAATACCTGATCCGCGAGATGGACATCTACCTGAAGTATTTCGGCCTGCAGAAGATCAGGCCGAGGTCGATACTGCTGGGCGGCGGAACGCCTACATCCCTGTCTCCGGAGCTTTTGGAGCACTTTCTGACGGAGTTTGATAAGCGCGTTGATTTCAGCGCCTGCAAGCAGTACAACGTGGATCTTGGGCCGAATTCCATCAACGGCGAGGATGGCACCCAGAAGTGCCGCATCATGAAGGCGCACGGCATCGACCGGCTGACCATCGGCTTGCAATCGCTGGATGACAACGTTCTTCGATTGATGAACCGCCCTCACAATGCCCAGGAGGGCATCGACTCCGTCTACAAGGCGATGGATTACGGGTTCAACGTGAACATCGAATTCATTTACGGCCATCCCGGCGAGACGATCGACAACTGGATCGAGGTCATCGAAAAGGCCGTGACGCTGCCCATGACGGAAATCCAGATGTATCGGCTGAAGGTGCAGGCCTACGGCGATTTTCAAGGCATCATCAATCGCTATCACCGGGGTGAGGGCTCCGCGGATATCCCGGATTTCAAGACAACCATGATGATGAAGCAGATTGCCATTGATATCCTCAACGAGCACGGCTTCAACGAGCGGCTGCGCCGCGTCTACACCCGCAACAAGGCCATATTCAGCCACTACGCTTATAATCAGTGCTGCAACCAGTACGACCAGGTGGGCTTCGGGCTGACGGGCTTTTCCAGCTATCGGGATCGCTTTGATATCAACACCCAACACTTCAAGGCGTATTACGAGGCGATCGACGCCGGCAAGCTGCCGATCAACCGCGGCCTGGTGCGTTCTGCGGAGGAACAGGCCCGCTGGGCCATCGTGCTGCCACTGAAAAACCGCGACGTGCGCAAGAGCGAATTCAAGGCCCGCTCCGGCTTTGAGTTTGACGACGTGTTCAAGACCAAGGTCGCGCTGCTGAAGCAATACGGCCTGCTGGAGGATACCGGCAAGGTGGTTCGCCTGACCGAGCTGGGCGGCTTCGTGGCGGATGAGGTCTGCGAGCAGTTCAATTCCATTCCCTACCTGCCCTTTCCCCGTGAGCGGTATGCCGAGGGCCCGCTTAACCCTTACCTTCACAACAGCCTGTACGAGTGAGGCTCGGCAGGATCTTCGTAAGGACCCGTGCAGAAATAATTCATACATTATGCTTGCCTGAATCCGCCATTGCTGCGTTGTCGTCGGTCGACGTGCCCCGGCACGCCTCCCTCCTCTACGCTGTATGGCTACGCACACGCCTTGCACTGACGAATTC
>ODAI014144534.1_pt1 | contig 25950 bp, 24 predicted proteins | sample 1539321 | NCBI WGS metagenome assembly ODAI01 (sample SAMN02144231, study PRJEB22623) | gut metagenome | biome: sheep rumen | host: Ovis aries | place: New Zealand
CCTACAGAGTTTGAGACTATAGTGTGTGTAACCGGTCAGCACCGTGAGATGCTGGACCAGGTGCTCACCATCTTTGATGTGAAGCCCGATTACGACCTGAACATCATGAAGCAGGGACAGGACCTCTATGATGTCACTGCCCGTGTACTCACTGGTATGCGCGATGTGTTCAAGGAGTGCAAGCCCAATGTAGTGCTGGTTCACGGCGATACCACCACCAGCACAGCTGCAGCCTTGGCTGCCTTCTACCAGCAGATTCCTGTTGGTCACGTGGAGGCAGGCCTGCGTACACACAACATCTACAGCCCCTGGCCCGAGGAGATGAACAGGCAGATTACTGGCCGTATTGCTACATACGATTTTGCACCCACACCTCTCAGCGAGAAAAACCTGCAAGAAGAGAAGGCTCAAGGACAAATATTCGTTACTGGTAATACCGTCATTGACGCCCTCCACATGGTGGTCGATAAACTGAAGAGCAATCCGGCTCTGGCCAAGGAGCAGGACAAGGTGCTGGCAGATGCCGGTTATGACGTGTCGCGTTTGGCTAATGGCAAGAAGCTGGTTTTGATTACTGGCCATCGTCGTGAGAACTTTGGTGAGGGATTCATTTCTATGGTGACAGCTATGAAAGATCTTTCGGAGAAGTATCCTGAGGTGGACTTTGTGTATCCCATGCATCTGAATCCAAATGTACGCAAGCCCATCCATGAAGTGTTTGGAGAGGATTTGACAAGACCAAACTTCTTCTTTATTGAGCCCTTACAGTATCTGGAGTTTGTATATCTCATGGAGAAGTCAACAGTTGTCTTAACAGACTCAGGCGGCATCCAGGAAGAAGCTCCTGGACTTGGCAAGCCTGTTTTGGTGATGCGTGATACCACCGAACGTCCTGAAGCATTGAAGAGCGGCACAGTTCATTTGGTTGGCACCAATCATGACCTTATTGTGAATGAGGTTTCAACACTGCTTGATGATGCGGCAGCATACGAAAAGATGAGCAAAGCCGTGAATCCTTACGGAGACGGCAAAGCTTGTAGCCGCATTGTAAGAGCTCTCAACGGAGAAGTTGTAGATAGATACGATGTGGAATAGTATTGAAGCCTAGCAGGTTTTTAGAATAAAGATAGTACTTGCCGTTAATTCTTATTTAAACAATGAGTGAGGACAGAGTATCTAGTAATAATAGAATAGCACGCAATACACTCTTTTTGTACTTCAGGATGTTTATAATTCTTGGAGTTACATTATACACTAGTAGGGTTGTATTGTCTACCCTAGGAGTTTCTGATTATGGTATATATAATGTTGTTGGAGGAGTTGTATCAATGTTTACCTTCATCAGCATGGCTATGGGTAATGCGACGGCAAGATTTATTACTTATGCATTAGGGGAAGGGGATATTGATAAACAAAAAAGGGTATTTAATACGTCTATATTGGTTCATGCATCAATTGCCGTCCTTATTCTTATTTTAGCAGAAACAGTTGGTTTATGGTTCTTAAATCATAAAATGATAATTCCAGAGGACCGTATTATTGCGGCCCATTGGGTATATCAATTATCTATTATTGCTGCGATGGTTAGCATTATGTATAGCCCCTTTAATGCTGTTATCATTGCACATGAGAGAATGGGAGCTTTTGCTTATATATCAATTTTAGATGTCACATTAAAACTAATAATAGTTTATCTCCTAAATATTTCTCCTTTTGATAAATTGGTTTTTTATGGTATACTTTATCTGAGTGTGAATATAATAGATACGGCTATATATTCGGTCTACTGTAAACATAAATTTCCTGAAACAGAATTTGTATTTACGAAAGATATCGGTTTGATAAAAGAGATAGGTGGCTTTGCAGGATGGAGCATGATAGGTAACCTTGCGTCAGTTAGTTATAATCAAGGCGTAAACATATTACTAAATATGTTTTTTGGTCCAGTTGTGAATGCTGCTAGAGGAGTATCTATGCAAGTTCAAAATGCAGCAAAAACATTTGTGAGAAACTTTCAGACAGCTGTTAACCCGCAAATCACAAAATCATATGCTCAAAATGATTACCATCGAGTACATACGTTATTACTGTCTAGTACTCGGTTGTCGTTTTATCTAGTGTTTTGTATTGTCCTGCCTCTGATAGTAGAGGCAGAGGCAGTTTTATCTATATGGCTTGTTGAAGTGCCTGAGCATACGGTTAATTTCTTGCGATTAGTTTTAATGGTTAGTATTATAGATGCTTTTGAGGGGCCAGTTAATGCCGCTATGAATGCTACAGGTAAGATTAAAGTATATCAACTTACATCGTGTGTTATATTATTAATGGTCATCCCTATATCATATTTTTGCTTAAAACAAGGATATGAGCCGGAAAGTGTTTTCGTTGTGCAGTTTTTTATTATGGCTGTTGCATTCATGACGGAATTACTAATATTGGCCCCCAAAATAAATTTAAGTATCAGATTGTATGTAAAAGAAGTTTTCCCACGCTTGCTGCTGGTCGTATTGCCGTCTGTTATGATAGTTATGACAGTAAAAAGCATTATGCCGAAGTCGCGATGGTCCTTTATTATAATTATTCTAAGTTCTGTAATTGTAATCTGCACCTTTATTTATATATGGGGCTTGAATAAACCTGAAAAAAACATGGTTAACAGTAAAATTAAGAGCCTGTTAAAAAAGTGAATACATTATGAAGAAAGCAATATTGTCGTTTGATTATGAATTGTTTTTTGGCAAGAAATCAGGGACTGTCCTTAATTCTATAGTCACACCAACTAAATTATTAATGGACGCAATGGAATGTAGTGGTTTCCGTGGCAATTTCTTTGTGGACTATCTGATGTTCAAGGAGCTGGAGAAACTAAACGACAAACGGGCTGCTACGGATTTAAAAATGCTGAAAGACCAGATTCATGAAATTATTCAACGAGGACATCGAATAGAGTTGCATCTACATCCTCATTGGATTAATGCCAAGTATAATGGAGATGGGACATGGGATTTCTCTGATTTTACACATTATAGCCTTTCTTCGTTTAACAACGATGAGATTGTTGATATGTTTATCAATGGTACAAATTATCTTACATCATTGGCAAGAGAAATAGATCCAGATTATAGAATGTGTGCATTTAGAGCAGGGGGATGGTCGGTTCAGCCATTTGAAAAAATAAAAGATGCATTTCTGAAGTCTGGAATTACAATTGATTCATCTGCCGCTTTTGGCATGTATAATTTCCTTGATAATTCTTCTTATGATTTTAGAAATATACCCCGAACTGAGACGTATAAATTCAACGATGATGTTAGTACCGCGGTAGCTGACGGCCCATTTTTGGAAGTACCCATAACAACCTTTCATCTCCCTTCTTTCCTTTATTTTCATGATCGACGTTTTTGGTCTAAGAATCGTTTTCGCCATTATGCGGATGGTACACATGAACGAGTAAAACAAAATAGTTATGTGCAACAGAAAAGAAAAAGTGTTTTTGAAAGAATTATTGACAAAATTAAGCCCTCTAAGCGAAACATGTTAACCTTTACATATTTATCTCCATTTAGTTTAATGTATGTGAGGTATTTTGTAGGTGGTAATATTCATTGTTATATAGATCATCCTAAAGATTTGACCGATGCTACGTTATTAGGTATTTATGGTATGAAAGGAAAATACGAGAATCTAATGTATATTGACTTGATAAAAAAATGAATTAAATATGAAGGTAGTTTATTTTGAGAAAGATATCAGAAATGTAACAGGTTTTTACTATTCAATAATAACCTCAGCATTAGAACACAATAATGTTGATTTACAAAAAAGAAACGTAGCGTCTATTAAGAATCTAATCTCTGTCAAAAGAAAGGATTATGCCTTAATTACGGACCTTAGAGATTTCGCAAAGTTGTATTTATTGGGGCATAGAAGATTTATTTTCTGGTATCAGGGCGTGACACCAGAAGAAGTGTATTTAATGTCAGGGTCAAAGATTAGGTATTCAATTTTTTCATTTTTTGAGAAATTGTCACTAAAAGCTATTAAATACAAAATAGGTGTTTCTAATTACCTATTTAAGCACTTTGAAGAAAAATATAATATTTCATTAAAAGATGGGTCATATTTTATTATGCCCTGCTTTAATAATCTACTTAACAAGGATAGTTTTTATAAAGAAGGGAAATATGAAAATAACATTTTTTGTTATGCTGGAGGTACCGCTGTATGGCAGGGCTTCGATGAAATGGTGAGAATATATGGGGAAATTGAAAAGAAGCACCCGAATGTTTTTTTCCGGATTTATTCAAAAGAATATGATCGAGCAAAGGAAATTATCTCAAAGTATAAAATAAAGAATTACTCTGTAGAAAGTTTGCCGCCCACAGAGGTAGATCAGGCTTTATCTTCATGTAAATTTGGTTTTATTATTAGAGAGAATAATGTTATTAATAACGTTGCTACTCCTACAAAATTTGGTACATACATAGGTAATGGCGTAATACCTATATATACACCAGCAATCAAAGCTTTTGAAGATTTAAGCAAAGAATTTAAATTTCTTTGTTGCAGTACTATAGATGAAATAGTTAATAATGTAGATGATTATTTGGATACTTCTGTGGCAGCTGATGATGTATTTAATGAGTACAGCAGAATATTTGAAAAATACTACAATCGGGAAAATTATATTGAGAGGTTGTCCGCTTATCTTAATCTCTGATTGAATATCGGTATGTTATATATTTTCATTACTCTATTCCTTCTCTTTTTATTATATAGAGTAAAAGGGACAAAGATTTATAACCTTAAGGATAGAAGGGAGTATTTGCTTCTTTCCTCCTTGTTGATTCTTTCGCTATATATTTTTAAGGACAATAAGCTTTTTCCCGATCTTGATGATTACTTTTATTTATATGAAGCAGTACAGTCTGTTCCATTAAATAAATTATTATCTGAAGGTATTTCCATACAAGGAACTCATTATGATACAGGTTATCTTGTATACAATAAGATATTATCTTTTATATCATCTGACTATCTTTTTTTGATTTTTGTAAATGCATTAATCATTATGATAGGATACTTGGTGTTTATAAAACGTTATTCAGACTATCTGTTTATGGCATTGGCCCTATTTATATTAGGCCCTTTTTATCATACATTATTTATTTATCGCCAATTTATTGCTATTGCAATATGTTTAATGTCAATTCCGTATATTATTCAAAACAAACCAATTAAATTCTTAATATTACTAGCCCTTGCTTTTTCCTTCCATAAGACTGCAATAATTTTTGCTGTGCTATATCCTCTATTTCATTTGAAACTTGGAAAATGGTATTGGCTTCTCTGGGGTATAATAGGTTTTGTGGCATTGACATACAGACTAATGTTTATAGAATATGCTATTCAATATGTCGGGGTCGCAGATGTTTACACAATGGCAAATGAATCTAATGGAGGTGAAACCTCATATACTTTCTTCATTATTAACTTATTAATAATGGTATTTGTCGTTATTTTTGGAAATATAAAAAGTATGGAGGGTGTCGAAAAATTAATGTTTGATTCTTTGTTTTTAGTAGTTGTTATTGATTTGGCCGCCGTAGGCATGGATGGAACTATAGCTGGGCGACTTGCTGCATATTTTACCCCGTGCAATCTGATTCTATTACCAAATATTTGTAAAAGAATGAATCTTCCAAATATGATTAAACCCGTTGTGGTTTTTGTTATTTTATTCTGTTTCTATTTGACATTTAAGAACGGTTTCACTTACGGTTTTTCATTTTAAATTACAAGTCATGATACAATCTAGGACAGATTTGAAGGAGTATTTAGCAGCTGATTTAGCAGCATCTTATGTTCCTAGCAATTCATTCGTCAGGTGGCTTCATACTATTGGAGGAAACGAGCAATGTGCTGCATACAAATACGTGAAGCGACTTCGCAAGATGGAGTATTGCTTAAATACCGGAAAAAGGATAAGGTATCATTGGAATCATTTCCTTCTTGGACGCCTCGGTTTACGTCTTGGTATAAGAATTTCACCTAACGAAGTTGGTAAAGGATTGTGTATAATTCATTTGGCTGGTGGTGGTGGTTGTTTTATTAGTTGTAATAAAATGGGCGATTATTGTAGAATACAAGCAGGAGTAGTGATTGGTAACAAAGGTAGTGATGATAACAGACCTACAATTGGGAATCATGTAAGTTTTGGATTAGGTTGTAAAGTATACGGGAAAATATCTATTGGTGACAATGTTTCTATATTACCCAATGCGGTTGTAACTCATGATGTGCCTGCCAATGCAATAGTTGGTGGGATACCAGCAAAAATTATAAAATATAAAGAATAAGATGCATATATTGGTATGTTCCCCATCTTGGCCTACTTCAAAAACGATAGATTTTGTTTTTGTTGATCAATTATGTCGAGCATTTGCAGATATAGGTAATGAAGTAACTGTCATTGCTCCGCAGTCCTTAACTAAATGTATTGTGAGACATGTGCCATTGGCAAAACGTCATTACAAATTTAAGACAGATAAAGGAAATTCAATAAATATATATAGGCCATATATACTTTCATTAGGTAACTCAAAAATCAAGTTGAGTTTTGGAACTTACGAACAAGCCGTAAGACGTGCATTTGGGAAAATTAAGGATAAACCTGACGTTTGTTATGGGCATTTTTGGCAGTGTATATTTGCGCTTTATCCTTTAGCAAAGGCAGTTGGGTTACCTCTATTTGGAGCTTCTGGCGAAGAGGATGTAAGCTTCTATGTCCATAAAAGCGAGGATTATAAAAAAGATGTTCGCGAATATATGGGTGGCGTAGTAAGCGTGAGTACGAAGAACCAAAATGAATGTCTAGAACTTAATGTAGTGGATAAAGATAAAAGCATAGTCATACCCAACGCAATAGACCAGACCATATTTAAAACGCTTGATAAAGCTGCTTGCCGTCGGGAATTAGGGCTCAATCCGCATGATTTTATAGTTGCATTTGTGGGGCAGTTTATGCCAAGGAAAGGGACGCTAAGGTTAAATGAGGCGCTGAAGATGATTGGAGATAAAGACATAAAGGCTATTTTCATTGGTAGCGGTTTGGAAGACCCTGATTATGAGGGGATTGTGCATAAGGGTCGAGTAACTCATGATGATGTCCCCAAGTGGTTGAATGCAGCTGATGTGTTTGTGTTGCCTACTTTGAATGAAGGGTGTTGCAACGCAATAATAGAGGCTATGGCATGTGGGCTACCAATAATATCAAGTAATATGGCTTTTAATTGGGATGTGTTGAATGAAGAAAACTCTATAATGGTAGACCCTAATAATGTTGCTGAAATAGCGGATGCAATTATAACTCTAAAACAGGATGAAAAGAGAAGAAAAAAAATGATGGAAGCGGCTTTGAAAACTGCCGAAGGCCTATCAATAGAGAAAAGAGCACAGAGAATAATTAGTTTTATATCGCAGAATAAATAATTATATTATGAAAGGAATTGTACTTGCCGGAGGCTCCGGCACACGCCTTTACCCCATAACAAAAGGGGTGAGCAAGCAATTGCTCCCAATTTACGATAAACCGATGATTTATTATCCTATTTCTGCCCTGATGTTGGCCGGAATAAGGGAGATACTTATCATCAGTACTCCATACGATCTTCCAGGATTCAAACGTCTTCTCGGAGATGGCTCAGATTATGGCGTGAATTTCCAATATGCTGAGCAACCATCGCCAGATGGGTTGGCTCAGGCATTCATTATAGGAGAGAAATTTTTAGGTGATGATTCGGCGTGCCTAGTGTTAGGCGATAATATTTTCTATGGTAGTGGCTTTACAGGCAAACTGCATGAGGCTGTAGTGGATGCAGAACAGAACGGCAAAGCTACAGTATTTGGCTACTGGGTGAATGACCCAGAGCGCTATGGGGTTGCTGAGTTTGATGCTCATGGCAACTGCTTAAGTATTGAGGAAAAGCCCAAGAACCCAAAATCAAACTATGCGGTTGTGGGTCTTTACTTCTATCCCAACAAGGTGGTTGATGTTGCTAAGCATATCAAGCCCTCAGCTCGTGGAGAGTTGGAAATTACTACCGTGAACCAGGAGTTCCTGAAGGACGGTGAACTGAAAGTGCAAGTATTTAGTCGCGGCTTTGCTTGGTTGGATACAGGTACACATGATTCACTGAGTGAGGCTTCAACCTTTGTTGAAGTGATTGAAAAACGCCAGGGTTTGAAAGTTGCCTGTCTTGAAGCAATAGCATATCGCAAAGGCTGGATTACAGAAGAACGTATGCGAGAGCTTGCACAACCCATGCTGAAGAACCAGTATGGTCAGTATCTTCTTCAGGTGATTGAAGAGAAGAAACGTGAGGTGGATGCAGATACATTTAGAATAATAAAATAAACGAAATATATGAAGACTATAGCAATTACTGGTGCCTCTGGTTTTATTGGCCAGCACCTTTTAAAGCATTATCTGGATGAGGGAGCAAAGGTTATAGCTTTTGTCCCCGATCCCGAGACTTTGGAACCGTATGCCTGTGCAAATCTAGAGATTGTTAAGGCATTCTTTGAGGACTTTGGCCGCCTGTCAGAACTGACTCAAACCCGTGATATTGATATCTTCTATTATCTGTCATGGGGCGGTTACGGCAAAGCAACGAATGATTATGCTGCACAACAGCAGAACATTCTTCCTATCTGTAATGCTGTGAATGAGGCTTCAAAGATGGGATGCAAACGCTTCTTATTTAGCACCTCTTTCTCAGAGTATATGATTAGCGAACACGAGACATTGAGCCATAATGCAGGTGCCCATTGTAATGTGTATGGTGCTGCCAAACAGGCCGCTCGTGTTCTTGCACATGCCACAGCTGCTCAGAAAGGAGTTCCTTTCCTTTGTGTGGCATTCGCTAATACCTTTGGGGTAGGTGACCGTTCTCACCGTTCAACCAACCTCTTTGTACATAAGCTTCTGAAAGGTGAGGCCCTTGATTTAACAGAAGGTATCCACCTGTATGACTGGAATTATATTGAGGACACTCTTGCCGGTCTTGTCCTTGCTGGCGAGAAGGGTAAAGATGATGCAGTGTATTACATTGGTAGTGACCGTCGTCGTCCGCTGAAGGACATAGTGGGTGAGGTACGTGACATCCTTGCACCTGGTGTTGAGATCCGATTGGGAACCTACAAGGAGGATTTTCATGTGGACTATACCAGTGTGGATGTAACCAGACTGTATCGTGATACAGGCTATCAGCCTAAATGGGATTTCAAAGAGGCTGTCTTAAAGACTGCTGAATGGGTTAAAACTTTAGATTGGGAATAATGGCATACAAAAAGATAGAAACAAAGCTTCCTGGGGTGGTAATATTGGAGCCTCAGGTGTTTGGTGACCACCGTGGATGGTTCATGGAATCATGGTCACAGAAAAACATGGAAGACATTGGTATTGATGTCAACTTTGTGCAGGACAACCAGAGCTTTACTGCGAAGAAGGGTACCCTCCGTGGTATCCACTACCAGCAAAATCCTATGGCACAAGCCAAGCTGGTCCGAGTCGTTCGTGGGGCTGTCGTTGATATTGCAGTAGATATCCGTAAGGGCTCACCTACATACGGACAGTGGACCGCTTGCGAATTGTCAGCTGAGAATAAACGTCAGTTCTACCTGCCACAGGGTTTTGGCCATGCATTCCTAACTCTAACGGATGATGTGGAGTTCTGCTATAAGTGTGATAATCTCTATAGTAAGGAGTGCGACCGAAACATTCGCTGGAATGATCCTGACATCAATGTAGATTGGAAGGCATTAGGGCTGGAATTAGATGTGCCGATGCTGAGCGAGAAGGATGCTGTTGCTCCATTGCTCTCAGAAAGCGATTGTAATTTTGAATATAAAGAATAAAAAATATGGAAAAGAAGAGAATTTACATTGCCGGTTGTGGCGGTATGCTGGGTGAGGCATTCTACCAGCAATTCAAAGATGATTACATCATCAAATGCACAGATAAGGATGTGAATGCGGATTGGTTGTCATTCCTGGATTTCAGGGATTACGATGCCTACCGTAAAGATGTAGAGGAATTTAAACCTGATTACCTGTTCCATCTGGGAGCATACACTGATTTGGAGTGGTGTGAGCAGAATGCAGATGAGGTGTACCTTACCAATACTCTTTGTGTAGAGAATGCCGTGTATATTGCAAACTCTCTTGATATTCCTCTGCTTTATATCAGTACTGCTGGTATTTTTGATGGTAAGAAGCAACTTTATGATGATTGGGATCAGCCAAATCCGTTAGGTGTGTACGCCCGTTCGAAGTATATGGGTGAACGTTTTGTCGTAGAAAACGCAAAACGTTATTTGGTTTGCCGTGCCGGCTGGATGATGGGTGCAGGTCCAAGTAAGGACAAGAAATTTATTCAGAAAATTATGAAGCAGTTGAAAGACGGCAAAAAGGAGCTGTTCATTGTGAATGATAAAGATGGGACGCCTACTTATACACAAGACTTCGCCCGCACAGTGAAAAAACTTATTCAGAAAGAGTATTGGGGGTTGTATAATTGTGTCTGTGGTGGTCAAACCAGCCGTTTGGAAGTATGCCAGGAATTGCTGAAGATTCTAGGTCTTGAAAATAAGATTAAGATAAACATTGTTACTTCAGAATATTTTGCGAAGGAGTACTTTGCTGACCGTCCTGCATGCGAGCGTCTATGGACACGTAAACTCAATCTTCGTGGAGTGAACGCTATGCGTGATTGGCGTGTGTCATTGAAGGAATATATTGAAAACTACTATCAAGGTTATTTGAAATAAATATGGAAGAGAAGAAGTATCTGATATCAATTTGTATTCCCAGCTATAATCGCCCAGAGACGCTTCTTCGTTTATTGAAGAGTGTCGATACTAAGTATCAGGATAAGATCCAAATTGTCATTTGTGAGGACAAGGCTCCCAAACGTTTGGAAGTTCGTGCTGCGGTAGAATCTTTCAAGGCTGAAACAAAGTATGAGGTAAAATACTGCGAAAATGAGCAGAATCTGGGTCATGGTAAGAATTTCCGTGAGTGCATTAAACAGGCAGACGGAGAGTATGTGACTTATATGGGCGATGATGATGCTTTTGTATCAGGTAAGTTAGATGGTTTTATAGAATGGCTTAATCAAAACAGGCAACTTGGGTATGTCCTAAGGGCTTGGGAAAGCCGTCACGATTCATTTCGTTACTATGATGGGCTAAAATACTTTGATCCTTCGGCAAATACATACGAAGCTTTCTTCCTGAAAAGTGTCTTTATGTCTGGATTTACAATTAAACGTGATTATGCGTTTGAATTGCCTGTTGTGGAAGAATTAGATGATACACTGCTATATCAACTATTTATGATGGCAGAGGTCGTTATGAAATATCCGTCAGCATATTATCCCGAGATTTTTGTGCGTGATGTCGGAGATGGAGTTTCCTTTTTTGGTAAAAGTGAGACTGAAAAAGGGAAATATCAAGCCGGGAGATTGGTGTCAAATAATATTAACTTTATAAAGAGTTTCCTGAAGATATCTGAGTATATAGATAAAACACATGGATTGGATTCATCTTCTAAAATTAAAATGGAATTATCAAAGTATAGTTATCCGATAATGTGTTTTACTCGTCCCTATGGACGAAAAGAGTTTAAAGCTCATTGTTTGCAATTGCGAGAATTAGGTTTTGACAAAAGCATTTATTTCAAGGTCTATTACTGGGGGCTATTGCTATTTGGAAAGAAGTTTTGTGACAGTATTATTAAATGTATAAAAAAACTACTGGGGAGAAGACCAAATCTTTAGTTATATGTTTGTAGAACCATACACAAAGAAACAAAAGCTTATCAGGCTAATATTCCAAATAATATGGACAATCTGTGCAAGGCCCTTTCCAAAAGCAACAATGCGAAAGTGGAATATTTTCCTACTATGCTTATTTGGGGCTAAAATTGCGAAAACATGTACTGTCTATAGTAGCGCAAATATTTTTATGCCACAAAACCTTATTATGGATGATCATGCATGTTTAGCAGGGCATACAATTGTTGAGAATGCTGCTATTGTTCATCTAAAGGAATATTCAATAGTATCACAATACAGTTATCTTTGTACAGCAAGTCATGATATCCGTGATAAAGATTTCCCTCAATTCTCAAAACTAATTACTGTAGGAAAAGGTTCATGGGTTGCAGCAAGGTGTTTTGTTGGGCCCGGTGTTACCATTGGTGATAATGCCGTGGTAGGTGCGGCAGCTTCTGTTTTTAAAGATGTTCCTGCAAATGCCGTTGTTGGTGGGAATCCCGCCAAATATATAAAAGAAAGATACTAACGGATTTAATTTATTTGAAATATGAAAGTTGTTCTTTTAGCAGGTGGCTTTGGCTCCCGCATATCCGAGGAGTCAGTTTTTAAACCAAAGCCTATGATTGAAATAGGTGGTATGCCTATTTTATGGCATATCATGAAGGAATATGCCCATTACGGACACAATGAATTTATCATTTGTGCGGGCTACAAACAGGAATACATTAAGGAGTGGTTTGCAAACTACTTCATGCATAATTCCGATGTGTCATTTGACTTCCGGAATGGGAAAAATGAAATGACAATACATCACAGCTATTTAGAGCCTTGGAAGGTTACAGTTGTTGACACAGGTTATAACACAATGACTGGTGGTCGTATCAAGCGTGTGCAGGAATATGTTGGTAACGAAACATTCATGATGACATACGGTGATGGCGTGTGCGATGTGGATATTAATAAACTCCTGGAGTTTCATAAAAGCCACGGTAAGATTGCTACTCTGACCGCCGTTAAGATGGCACAAGAAAAAGGTGTCCTTGATATAGAAGGTGGCGCTGTTAAAGCCTTCCGTGAAAAAAACGCCAATGATGGAGCACCCATTAATGCCGGTTATATGGTGTTGGAGCCTGCAATTTTTGATTTACTTGATGGCGATAGCTGCATTTTTGAGCGTAAGCCTCTGGAAACTCTGGCAGCAAAGGGAGAGTTAATGTCTTATATTCATGAAGGCTTCTGGCAGTGTATGGATAATATACGCGAAAAGAATCTATTAGAAAAACTCCTACAAGAAGGTAAGGCACCATGGAAAAAGTGGGAGAGAACAGTACCAAAGGAAATTAAAAAGTAAACAAATATGGCAAGAAAAGAAGATTTGAAAGCTCAGATTCTTGAGCTTACGCGAGAGTATTATAAGGAGGTTCATGCCCAGAAGAAGGAGTTTGAACCAGGTAAATCATTTGTCCATTATGGTGGTCGTTTCTTCAATGATGAGGAGATGGTTAACCTTGTGGATTCGTCTCTGGATTTCTGGCTGACGCAAGGCCCTTGGACACACAAGTTTGAGCGTCGTTTGGCTGACTGGTTGGGTGTGAAGTTCTGTGCAGTAACCAATTCAGGTTCTAGTGCCAACCTTCTGGCATTCTACACCCTTACCTCTCATAAGTTGGGCGACCGTAGAATCAAGAAGGGTGATGAAGTGATAACTGTTGCTGCAGGATTCCCCACTACTGTTACTCCTATCATCCAGTATGGAGCTATCCCTGTGTTTGTGGATGTGGCACTTCCTGGTTTTGACATTGATGTCAATCAGTTGGAAGCCGCTTACAGTTCCAAGACCAAGGCTGTGATGATGGCACATTCATTGGGCAATCCTTTTAACCTGAAGGCTGTTCTGGCTTTCTGTGAGAGGCATAACCTTTGGTTGATTGAGGACAACTGTGATGCCTTAGGTTCTGAATATACCATTGATGGTGTAACCAAGAAGACGGGCACTTGGGGCCACATTGGTACAAGCAGTTTCTACCCTCCTCACCACATGACTATGGGTGAGGGTGGTGCTGTCTATACTAACGACCCGTTGTTGAATAAGATTACGCTTTCGTTCCGTGACTGGGGACGTGACTGTTGGTGCGCTTCTGGTGTGGACAACACCTGTCGTATGCGCTTTACAGGGCAGTTTGGTGAACTGCCTCAGGGTTACGACCACAAGTATGTGTACAGTCACTTCGGCTTCAACATGAAGATTACTGATATGCAGGCTGCCGTTGGTTGTGCTCAGTTGGATAAGTTGGATCAGATTGTTGCTGATCGACGAGCTAACTATCAGATGCTTTATGATGGTCTGAAAGACGTTCCTGGATTGATTCTTCCAGTGGCTGAAGCTAATAGCAATCCTTCTTGGTTTGGTTTCCTGATTGCTGTGAAAGAAGATGCAGGCTTCACCCGCAATGAACTGACAGGTTATCTGGAACAGAACAAGATTCAGACCCGTAATCTTTTTGCTGGTAACCTGACTAAGCATCCTTGCTTTGATGAGATGCGTCAGACGGGTGAGGGCTACCGCATTGTTGGTGAGCTGAAGAATACCGACTTTGTGATGACAAATGGCTTCTGGATTGGTGTATTCCCTGGCATGACTAAGGAGATGAACCAGTGGATGATTAAGTGCATTCGTGAATTTTGCATTGCACACGCAAAATAAGTTTCAGGTTTCAAGTTTCAAGAGACATGAACATTGACGTTTTCAATAATTTCTATAAAAGCAAAAAGGTCCTTGTGACCGGCCATACCGGATTCAAGGGCTCCTGGCTCTCCATCTGGCTCCATGAACTGGGTGCAGAGGTGGTAGGCATTGGTCTGGAACCCTACAGCGAGAAGGATAACTTTGTCCTCTCTGGCATTGGAAAGAAGATTAAGGCTGACATTCGTGCTGACATTCGTGACGGAGAAAAGATGAAGGAAATCTTCAAGCAGTACCAGCCTGAGATTGTTTTCCACCTTGCAGCACAGCCACTGGTACGTCTCAGCTATGAGATACCTGTTGAGACCTACCAAACCAACGTGATGGGAACCATCAATATCATGGAAGCCATCCGTGCAACCGATAGCGTGAAGGTAGGTGTGATGATTACCACCGACAAATGCTACGATAACAAGGAGCAGATGAGAGGCTACAAAGAGGATGATCCCTTTGGTGGTTACGATCCTTATAGCTCCAGTAAAGGTGCTTGTGAAATAGCCATCCAGAGCTGGCGCAGAAGTTTCTTCAATCCCGAGGATTATGGCAAGAAACATCATGTAAGCCTTGCCAGCGTTCGTGCTGGTAACGTAATTGGTGGTGGCGACTGGGCTAAAGACCGTATTATCCCTGACTGCATCCGTGCTTTGGAAGCTGGTAAGCCTATTGATATTCGCAGTCCTAAGGCCGTTCGACCCTGGGAGCATGTTCTGGAACCACTGAGTGGTTATATGTTGCTTGCTCAGAAGATGTGGGAGCATCCTACGGAGTATTGCGAGGGTTGGAACTTTGGACCAGAGGCGGACTCTGTTTCTACCGTATGGGAAGTGGCAACCAAGTTGGTTCAGAGTTTTGGTAGGGGAGAACTGAAAGATGTTTCAGATCCTAATGCATTGCATGAAGCTAACCTATTGATGCTTGATATCACAAAGGCTAAGACACGCCTTGGATGGAAACCAAGATTGGATGCTTTACAGACTATTGATTTGGTGGCTGATTGGTATAAGCGTTATAAGAGTGAAGAGGTATATTATATTTGTGTGGACGAGATAGAAGCGTTTCTTAAATGATTAAGGTTTCAGATTATATAATTGAGTTTCTTGTTAAACAAGGTGTGAAGGACTGCTTCATGCTAGTGGGTGGTGGTGCTATGCATCTAAATGATTCCGCTGGTAGCCACCCTGGCATGAACTATGTCTGCTGTCTACATGAGCAGGCTTGTGCAATGGCTGCTGAGAGTTATGCTCGTTGTAAGCGTGATTTGGGCGTTGCCATAGTTACCACTGGCCCTGGCGTTACAAATACAGTAACTGCTATTGGTGCTGCATGGATTGAGTCAACACCATTGTTTATTATTAGTGGACAGGTTAAGCGTGCTGACTCTTTGGAGAACACTGGCGTACGCTCAATGGGTGTGCAAGAGCTGGAAGTTATTCCTATTGTGGAATCCATCACCAAGTATGCGGTCAAACTTAAAGACCCGCAAATGGTTCGCTATGAGTTAGAGAAGTGTGTAGCGATAGCACGCCAAGGCAGACCGGGCCCAGTATTGTTAGATGTACCTTTGGACGTTCAGGCAAGTTTTGTTGAGGAAGATACTCTGGCGTCTTATAATGACGAGTACAAGAAGCCTGTTATTAAGGCAGAGACCATAGATGAAGTGGTTAAGTTGCTTGAATCAGCTAAGAGACCTGTATTCTATGGTGGCGGTGGCGTTTATATGAGCAATGCTTCTGATGCTTTTGTGCAGTTGGCTGAGAAGTACAACATTCCTGTAATGACCACATGGAACGGCATTGATATTATCTGGAATGACCACCCTCTGTATATGGGTAGACCGGGTGGCATCGGGCAACGTGCTGCAAACTTTATCATCCAAAGCTGTGACCTGCTGGTAACTTTTGGAACTCGTTTGGCATCTTTGCAGACAGGCTTCAATTATGATGACTATGCTCGTGATGCCAAGATGGTGATGGTTGACATTGATCCTGCAGAGCTTGACAAAGCCAAGTTGCATCCTTATTTGAAGGTGGAATGCGATGTGAAGGATTTCATTGAGCAGATGCTTAAACAGGATGTAAACATACCAGACCATCAGAAGTGGATTAGGGCTTGCAAGGATGTGGTTGCTCAGTTCCCCAATATCAAAGATGAATGGCGCAATGTGGACAAGCCAGCCAACTCTTACTTGTTGGTGGAATCACTTTCAAAGCATATGAAGGCTGAAGATGTCTATTGCGGAGGTCGTGCCGGAACTTGTGTGGATACCATCATCCATGCGTTCCAAGTGAAGAAAGGTCAGAGAGTGATTGCTACAAAAGGACTTTCATCAATGGGCTATGGCCTGCCAGCTGCTATTGGTGCTGCTGTTGCTTATCCAGGAAAGAAAATTGTAATCAATAATGGTGATGGTGGCTTCGTGATGAACATTCAGGAATTGGCCGTTGTTAAACATTTGAATCTTCCTCTCAAGATATTCGTGCTGAATAATCACGGTTATGCTACTATCGTTTCTACTCAGACTAATGTGTTCAAAGGCCATTTCGTAGGATGTAACAGTGATTCCAATCTGGAACTTGGTGATATCAAGACTGTTGCGGAAGCATACGGTATCAAGACATATTCTATTAATAAGAATTCCGAAATAGAAGATGTGGTAGCAGAAGTTTTGAATTATGATTGCCCTGTACTTTGTGATGTAAATGTATCCATCGTGCAGCCAATACAGCCTCGTCAGGCGAGTTTCAAGAATGAGAAAGGACAAATGCAGTCTAGGCCACTGGAAGATATGCGCCCGTTCTTGGAGAGAGAAGAGATTGATTCTATTTTGAATGAATTAAAGAAATAATTATTTCACAATGGCCAATCAAGGTAAAACTGTACTCATAACCGGAGCAGGCCCAACAGGCGTAACAGGTCGTGCTATCAGAGAATATCTGGAGAATGACTATGTTATACTTGCACCAAGCAGTAAGGAATTGGATTTGACGGATGATGCTGCAGTCCGTACTTACTTTGATTCTCATCATATTGATTTTGTAGTTCATTGTGCCACTTATCGCAGTAACATCAGCCAGACCACCCACATGGTTGATGAGGAGTTGGAAAGTAATTTGAGGATGTATTTTGCACTCGCTTCCCAAAGTGAGAAGTTTGAAAAGATGGTATACTTAGGTAGTGGAGCAGAATATGATAAATCGAGACCAATCATCAATATCAAAGAAGAACAGTTTGGTGAAAGCATACCAAAGGACAAATATGGTTTTGGTAAGTATATAATGAACCAACATTGTCGCAGCAGTAAGAATATCTATAACATGCGAATGTTTGGTACGCTGAATCCATACGAGCGTTACACAAAGAATGTGGTGTGTAATCTTTGTGCTAAGGCCATTATGGGTTTACCACTGAAATTAAAACGAGACGTTTTGTTCAGTTGGGTGGATATTCGTGATGTTGCGCAGGCTATTACATATTTGTTTGAGCATGAAGTGAATAGGCATGATTATAATATAGCATTGCCCGATTCTTACAAACTATCTGAAATAGCTAATATTATCCAGCAAGTAAGTAAATCTGTGGATGGTGTAATCTTCGAATCTGAAGGTTTAAACAGTGAATATTCATGTGATATTTGCAGTTTTAAGAGGGATTTTCAGCCCGTCAAAATGACTTCTGTTATCGAATCGATAAAAAGGATATATGATATTTTCACATTGAATAAGGATATTATTAACACAGAGACCATTGATGGTCGATGGAAATAAACAGAGCCAATGTTTAAGGATATATCTATTATTATACCAGCAACAAATGAAATACTTCATATTGAAAGAAGTGTTAAAAGTGCTATGACGCTTACAGATAAGGTCTTTGTTGTTGATTCCCATTCTACTGATGGGACTGCTGAATTGGCAGAGAGACTAGGTGCTAAGGTATTTCAGTATGATTGGACGCCTGAAAGCAACTTCTCAAAGAAGATGAACTGGGCCATAGATAATTTGCCAGTTGAGACAACTTGGGTGATGCGTTTAGATGCAGATGAATATTTGGTCGGTGAAGGATGGAATAATAAATTTGAATTATTGATGGCAAATATACCTGAAAACGTCAATGGTATAAACGTCCTTCGTCGTATTTATTTTCTTGGTAGATGGATGCGCCATAGAGATAATTACCCTCGTCCTTCTATGCGTATTTTAAGGTTTGGTAAAGTAAGATTTGAGAATAGATGGTTAGATGAACATATTAACCTCTGCGATGGTGGGTGTGTAGATTTCCCATTAGAAATCGCAGACAATCCCAAAATTACAATCTCTAAATGGATAGACAAACATAATAGATATTCGTTAAGGGAAGCGATAATGATAATAGATGATGAAGTCGGCTTGATGAACCACGATGAACAATCAGGTAATTTCGATGAAAAAGCAGTAAACATAAAGAAAAAGAAGAATAGATATAATAGAATTAAACCCTATTGGCGAGGATTCTTATATTTCTGTTATCGCTATTTCCTAAAATTGGGGTTCATGGATGGTCGCGAAGGCTTCCTATGGGATTTTTATCATGCTTGGTGGTATCGTAATTTAGTTGACACAAAAGTACAAGAGATATATTCTATCTGTGGTAAGGATGCTAATAGAATTAGAGAGTATATCTGGGAAACATATAAAATGAAAGTAGAATAGACTTTATGAAGATTTCTATAATTACAGTCACTTTCAATAGTGGTAAAACAGTTCGTGACACAATTGAAAGCGTTTTAAAACAGGAATACTCTAACTATGAGTATTTGGTGATAGATGGTTGCTCAAAGGATAATACAGTTGATATCATCAAAGAATACGAGCCCAAGTTCGGTGGCCGTATGAAGTGGGTCTCAGAGAAGGATAAGGGCATGTATGATGGTATCAATAAAGGTATTCGTATGGCATCAGGTGATGTTGTGGGTATCATTAACTCTGATGACTTTTATCATAGGACGGACATCTTCAATATCATCGCTAAATCTTTTGAAGAGAAAAAAGATATTCAAGCCATTTATGGAGATGTAAGGTTTGTTCATCCAGATAACCTGGAGAAGACAGTTCGTTATTATAGTAGCAAGCACTGGAAACCCTGGAGGTTCCGCTTTGGTTTTATGCCAGCACATCCTACGTTCTTTACCTATAAGGAGAACTTTGATAAATACGGCTATTATCAGTACGACTACCACATTGCTGCGGACTATGAGCTGTTAATTCGCCACTTATACACCAATAAAGTACCTGCCAAATATGTGCCGGTTGATTTTATGAAAATGAGAACGGGTGGTAGGAGTACAAATGGTTGGAAAGCCAATGTGCTGCTTAATAAGGAGATTGTCAGGGCTTGCAAGGAGAATGGTATTTGGACCTGTATGCCGTTGCTGTTCATGAAGTACTTTATCAAGGTGTTTGAATTGGTGAAGACGAATAACGGGTAAAGTTCAGAGTTTAGAGTTCTAAGGCAGTGGCGAGTAAAGAGTTACAAGATATATTTCTTCAGTTAGTGAGGTTTGGGATTGGAACATCGAAAGATGCAATAATCTCTAAAGGTGTTGATTGGGCTTGCATAAAGAAAATAGCTGATGAACAGGGACTTTCTGCCGTTGTGCTTGATGGTCTCAATGAGGTTAGAAGTACGAAGAAAGATGTAAGAAGTGAATGTTTTCCATCTCAGCAGTTCACTCTCCAATGGATAGGGGAGGTGATGCAGAACTATGAGCAGAGATACGTACAATATGAGAAGGCTATTGGCAGTCTTGCTGGGTGGTATAACCATCACGGGTACAAGATGATGGTGCTAAAGGGATATGCTTGTAGCCTTGATTGGTCAAAACCCAATCATAGACCTTGCGGAGATATAGATATCTGGCAATTCGGAGAATGGAAACAAGCTGATTCCGGTCTTGCAAACGGGATGGGTGTTGAGATAGATAAAACGCATCATCATCATACGGTATTCAACTGGAAAGTTTTTTCTGTAGAGAATCATTACGATTTCATTAATGTGTATCATCACAGGTCACATATTAAATTGGAAAAGAACTTAAAAGAACTTAGCAAGGACGATTCTCATTTTGTAGATGTATGTGGAGAGCGAGTTTACATGCCTTCGCCAGACCTTAATGCGTTATTCCTGCTTAAACATGCTGCTCTCCATTTTGTTGGGACAGAGTTGACATTCCGTCAAATATTAGATTGGGCTTTCTTTATACAAAAACATGGGCAGGATGTGGATTGGAATATGTTGCTCCCAATTATTGAAGAGCATGGAATGACTCCGTTTTTAAATATCATTAACTCCATTTGTGTGGGAGACTTGGGATTTGACGCTTCGCTATTCCCTACGGTTCAATTTAACCCTGATTTGAAAGATAGGGTGGTAAACGAGGTTTTTGCCTCTGTATATGATGGAGATAAAGATCCTAATATAATTAGAAGAAGTATAAATCGCTACCGAAGATGGAAAGGTAATGCCTGGAAACATAAACTATGCTATAAAGAAAGCTTGTGGAGTGCATTCTTGTGTGGTGTGTGTGGGCATCTGTTAAAACCGAGTTCTATATGAGAACGCCTGCCAATGTGACGGTAGATACCATAAGATTGATGTAAGAGGTTTTTGCGTAAGATGGAAAAGGAAGGCATTTATACTTATAAGGAGTTAAAGAATGGTGACATTGGTTACTCTTTTAAGTCTAAGGGCATTACAGAGCCGCTTGTCTCAGTGTATGCTGCCTTGCCTCTATTGGTATTTGGTCTATACCTTATGCTGTTGAAATATGTTAACTCATCATGGATGCTTCTTGGTTTGATTGTCCCTATAGCAGTATTCATCGTTACTTACAAACTAATGAATGTCGGCTCAATCAACAGAAAACTTGAGGAAAAGGGCATCATAGATTACTTTACTTGCGACAGAATTACTGAATTATGTAAGTCAATATACGAAGATGATATTGTTTGTTTAAGAAGAAAATACTTGTTCAGGCAGACTAAAGAGTTTGGGCATTTTGAACGTATTATAGCAGCTTTCATGTCAAATGGAGCTGTGGTTAAGTTCCGGGTGGTTCAAAGAAAAGGTGGAAACGAGACATGGAATCTCACTATCAGAATAAAACCGATTGAGACAGAGGAAAAGGATTTGATAAACAGTGTTATTCCATTGAAAGAATGGTTTGCAAGATTATTGAATCCAGATAGGCATCCGCTACTTGCCTTGTTGCTTTTTATGATGATTTGGTTGGGTGCGTTGGTTTGCATCGTTATACCAATGATTCTGAATATGCGGGTATTTTCACTTGCTGTTCTTGGATATTTTATTCTCCAATTGATGCTTTTATGGTTGGCGAGATATATCCCGTATCCTCAATGGTTCATTACGGCAATTAATATCCCTGGCAAAATAGTAAGTATCGCAATGAACCTCAGTGTTCCTATGATTGTTTTTATGGTTGGGGTGGTTGTGACTCTTTTATTAGGAACTGTTAGTGCAGGTGTGGTATATGGTGTTTCATGGTTGGTCACGTCAGGGAATCTTGGATTTAATCTAGAGTATGCTATCTTTCTTTATGTGGCCATGTTTTCAATTACGAGTGTGTATGCCAACGACTGGATTCATGCTATCTTTGAACGGTTGGATGTTTTCAAAAGTATGATGGATAAATCGCTAGAGAGCCCAATACTTGGTTTCATGGAATATCTTTATCAGAAGGAGAATATCAATTTCTTGATTTACATAGCATATTTGGTTTTCATAGCTTTTTCTGCAATAAACCATTATATTAACGGAGGTTATCTGGTGAGTGATGGTGTGGATGCTGCAGTAACTAAGGCGTTTTTGGTACATATCGCTTTTACAAATATGGTGTCCAAAAAGAAGGAAATGAAACTGAAGGTTACCGGTGTCGCTGACTATATAATAAGAATGTTGTCGACCAAATAATACATAGAAGCAGGAATTGAAGGGGACATTAAAGGAAATGGCATATCCTATAGATTATTCATTAATTGACTATACTGGCTTGTATTTGCCAGTTCAGGCCCTTCGAGATTTGAGTGTAGAACATGTACTCAATATTGAAGGGATATGGAATGCTGCAAATATTGAGGTTGAGACAAACGGATTATCGAAAACTATTTTATTTTTAGAAGAGAATGACGGCCATCTCACCCCTGGCGAAATCAAGGGCAACAATGGTCAGTATGAGATAAATATATCGCTGACATTCTGCCAGTTCATGTGGGCAGTCGGACTGTATATTAGTACGGTATTTGACAACATGGTTCAGATCCCAATGATGGACGTTATGGGAACAAATGAACATGGATATAAGACAAACATGGGTGCCGTTAGATTCGCTGACGACTCGTTTTTCAGAGCAAGATGGCTCTTGGAACCACATTGGAGAAAGGAAATATTCTTTGAGATACCTAATATATGTGACCCTCAGGTTTTTGAGGATGAGATTGGCAAGGCAAATGCATTAATGGTAAGCGGGGTCGAGTTTATTTTTGCTCATGAGTTAGCTCACAGTTATCTTGGGCATACACAGGTGGTAACCACTACTGACCAAATGGTAAAAGATGAGGTGGCAGCTGACGAATTAGCTTTTGACTGGTTGTCTGAAACTTTTGATAGTAGTGATTGGTATACTAATCAAGTTGGTATAGCTAATTTATTGTGTGCATTGCTCTTTATGGGGCCTGACAGTGTGAGTGGAGGTGGAAGTCATCCACATATGGATATTAGAATTGATATGCTGATGAAGCGTATGAATCTTCCTGAGATTGATATCTTGTGGGGTTACGTTGGAAGCGCATTAAGACTGTGGTTAATGGTTTATGGCGGTTACACGATCGCAGAAGATATGGCTTTAAAGCCTTTCAATTTCTATAAGGACTTTTACGAATTCTACTTGACAAAATTAAGGGAAACGAGACAAAGACTATTCCCAGAGTGGGTAAAACCAGCATGGTATGTGGAATAATTTCTTTTTGTTTATGGTATAGTTTAGAGTTGTATATGAGCCCGGGATGTTCAAATAGATTACTGAATATATAAATGTTGTTATAAATGAACAAGAATAATACAAATATATGAAGATACTGATTACTGGTGTTCACGGTTTCGTGGGCTCGAACCTGGTAGAAGCTCTTAAAAATGAGCATACGATATATGGTTTGGACATTATCTCGCCTGTGAAAGAAGGGGTGAAGTTTACATTTCCTTGGGATTATTTGGATAAGCCCAATGAGATACCTAATATTGATGCCATCATTCACTTAGCAGGTAAAGCGCATGACACGAAGAACCAGAGTGCGGCAGATGTGTATTTTAAGGTGAATACAGGTCTGACGAAGAAGATATTCGACTGGTATCTGGCGCATCCTACAGCAAAGAAGTTCATACAGTTCTCTACGGTGAAGAGTGCGGCAGACAGAGTTGAAGGTGAGTTTCTGACAGAGGAATGCATCCCGACGCCTGTAGGCCCTTATGGAGAGTCGAAGATTGCAGCAGAGAACTATATCATAGAGAAGTTTGCACCTGAGGCATTGAAACGTCCGTTCCATAACTTTACGGATGAGGATGCGGTGGTGGATGGAAAGAAGGTGTACATCATGCGTCCGTGTATGATTCACGGTCCTGGCAACAAGGGTAATCTGAACTTGCTGTATGGTGTGGTGAGCAAAGGAATTCCCTGGCCACTGGGTGCCTTTGAGAACAGGCGTTCGTTCACGAGCATCGGCAACCTGCAGGAGGTGATAAAGGGCCTCCTGACCAAGGATGCTCCCAGCGGAATCTATCACATGGGCGATGATGAAGCACTATCCACCAACGAACTGATAGAGGTGATATGCAGTGCCCTGGGCAAGAAAGCACATATCTGGAACATCCCCCGCGTCCTGATGAACGGATTTGCCAAGATTGGTGACGTGCTCCACCTGCCCCTGAACACCCAGCGTATGCAGAAACTGACGGAGAACTATGTAGTGTCCAACGCCAAAATCAAAGCAGCTTTGGGGATGAAGCAAATGCCGGTGAGAGCTAAGGATGGGCTTAGGGAGACTATTAAGAGTTTTGCTGGTAAATGATTTGTAATATGATAGAATACATTATAATAGCGGCTCTGCTATTAGCGGCAGAACTGTTTTATTTCCGCATTGCGGATAAGTGCAATATCATAGATAAGCCTAACGAACGCTCATCACACAAAACAATAGTTTTGCGTGGTGGCGGTATTATCTTCACCATCGGGCTTTGGATATGGAGTTTTGTATTTGGATTCCAGTATCCATGGCTATTGGCGGGTGTGACGCTTGCTGCTGGGATATCGTTTGTAGATGATATTCACTCATTGCCAGATTCACTGCGCTTAGTGGTACAGTTCACGGCAATGTTTTCAGTGTTCCAGGAAATCGGTCTACTGCATTGGGATATGTGGTGGGTTGTACCAATTGCATTGATTGCGGCTGTTGGTGGAACGAACATCTTTAACTTCATGGATGGGATTAATGGAATAACAGCTGGATATAGTCTCGCCATGCTGATACCGATAACATTGGCGAATCGTAGTATGGCATTCGTGGAAGAATCTTACTTGATAGTTGCCATTATCGGTGTGTTGGTGTTTAGTCTGTTTAACTTCCGTCCAAGAGGAAAAGCTAAGTGTTTTGCTGGCGATGTTGGAAGTATTGGAATGGCATTAATTTTAGTATTCTGTATGGGTAAGTTAATGCTAGCCACTGGGGATATTACTTGGATAGTGCTTTTCTTGGTATATGGGGTGGATGGGACATTAACCATCTGCCATCGTATTATGCTGCATGAGAATTTGGGGCAGGCTCACAGAAAACATGTATTTCAGTTGATGGCAAATGAGCTGAAGATGAGTCACGTAACTGTAAGTCTTATCTATATGGTTTTACAGTTGGCAACTTCTCTCGGATTCATATACCTTATTCCGAATACCATTGTGGCACATTGGATTTATCTGTTGACAGTTGGTTTAGTTATGGCTATAGCATATATATTGTTCAAGATGAAATATTATCATCTGCATGAAGAATATCTGGCTTCACTGAAGAGGTGATTAATAATCTAAAATTCGAGGATTATGAAAATTACACAAGCATTACTTGATGATCTTACGGCTAAGGCGAAGGAATCGCCAAGGCTTCGCATGAATATGGACCTGCGCGACTCAGCAGAGGATTCTTCTCAGAGGATGTTGAATGCGATAGAACCAGGTTCTCCATTACCTATTCATAGACATCAGAAGACCTCGGAAACTGTTGTTTGTTTGCGGGGTAGGCTGGTGGAAGAGTTCTATGATGACTTGGAGAGA
>ODAI010896181.1_pt1 | contig 25932 bp, 18 predicted proteins | sample 1539321 | NCBI WGS metagenome assembly ODAI01 (sample SAMN02144231, study PRJEB22623) | gut metagenome | biome: sheep rumen | host: Ovis aries | place: New Zealand
ATCCTTATTGTAATGGAATATGCTCTGCTACTAGTATTCATTCCTCTCTCCTGGAAGGACTCTTAGTTGTCTTAATCCTTATTGTAATGGAATATGCTCTGCTACTGAATCATGACATTTTTTTAATGAGGGGAGGGACTGTGTCTTAATCCTTATTGTAATGGAATATGCTCTGCTACAGCATCTTGATCATTTAGAACGCATTGAATATATATTTGTGTCTTAATCCTTATTGTAATGGAATATGCTCTGCTACACAAAATTATGAAAAAAGAATTATTGAATAAAAAAGAGTCTTAATCCTTATTGTAATGGAATATGCTCTGCTACTTCAGTTCTCTCACTCCTACCGCAACGAGGAGACGGGGTCTTAATCCTTATTGTAATGGAATATGCTCTGCTACCTGAGAAGAGAGACATTCAGAATTCAACAAGTAGAAATAGTCTTAATCCTTATTGTAATGGAATATGCTCTGCTACAGGTAACTACCGAATCGCAACCGATTCGACAAGAAATGTCTTAATCCTTATTGTAATGGAATATGCTCTGCTACTTGATAAATGGACTAGATTGGATTGTCTGCCTAGTGTGTCTTAATCCTTATTGTAATGGAATATGCTCTGCTACCGCAGAAACATCTAAGACTTTGAGTTATAGAATTATGCTTATTAATAGAAGCTAATTTCCTTTGTTTTAGTCCTCAAAAAAGGAATAATTTCGATGCAAATATAGTAACAATAATTGAAAAAGGGCACAATTCATAATACATATTTTTTGTTACTTTTTGTTATCTATTTGATGTTTGTCAAAAGTGTATAGAAATATGATGAAAATATTTTGAAATGTATGGTTCAGAACGTCCCGAAAAAATTAGGATGCCCAACTTGTTGTATAATTTTGGGGAGTATTCCGCTTGAGCTGTTGAATCGTGTTTAAATAGATGGCTTCATTGCATATAAAATTGCATTATTTTGTCCATCTTTTGAGTAACGTACTAAATACGAAGTGAAAAACTTAACTCTGTAGCTATTATTATTTAATTTTATGCATATATTTGCATCGCATTCTACATCGTTAAGTCAAGCGAATAACACCCTAAATCTTTCATACCTCTGAGACATGAAAATCTTCCATTATAGCCTCCCTGTGATTATCGACAGGTCTCGCTGATGCGAAACTTGCGAAGTAGGGCAACATACTTGAGCATTTAATATATGTGGAAATATGGAGATAGTAATTAATACATTCGGGGTATCACTTAACAGAGATAATGAGGCATTTGTCGTAACAAGCAAGGACGGACGGCAGCGAATACCTGTAAAAGGGGTAACATCGATTCAAATGTCTCGTGGCACACAAGTGACAAGTGATGCCATCATGCTTGCCATTGAGAATGAAATAGATTTCTGTTTCATCGACAAATCGGGCGAGCCTATAGGACGAGTGTGGAGCCCTAAATATGGCTCAATATCTTCTATACGAAAAGGTCAGCTTGCGTTCTGCTATTCGCATGATGCCATTGTCTGGATAAAAGATATAATCTGCAGAAAGATAGAAAATCAGCAAGCACTCTTGCTGATGATGGAATCGGACAATGCAAAAAGTATGCATGAGGTCAAAAAAACAATAAACAGGCTTGAAGAATACAAATCCAAGATAGAACATATCGAAGGCAACATGGTAATTGACATAGCCCCGAACCTAAGAGGACTGGAAGGCATGGCATCAAAGATTTATTTCGATGCAGTAAATATGTTCATTCCTGCAAATCTCAGGTTTAAGGAACGTACTCAGCACCCTGCCATGGATGCGACAAATGCTTTCCTAAACTATGGCTATGGTGTTCTGTATGGTAAAATAGAAGGTGCACTTATCAAAGCAGGAGTTGATCCTTATGTTGGTGTATTGCATCGAGACAACTACAATCGCCCCGTACTGGTATATGATGTTATTGAGATTTACAGAATATGGGTGGATTATGTGGTCATAAGCATCATTACCCAAGGTGTGGTAACGGATGAATACTATTCCATAAGAGAGGATGGTTCGTATTGGCTTGAAAATCTTGGGCGAAGGATTCTTATACAATCAATAAATGATTACTTGGGCGAAGTGGTAAATATAGATAATATGAAAAGAAGTCGAGCGACACACATACAACTCTATGCTCAAAGCTTGGCTCAAAAGTTCAAAAACATTAAAATAGGGGGATAATTATGTTATACGCAGGGAAAAATATACAGAGTTCATCAGACTCTCTTACAGCATTGACAGAGGAACGTCTATACAATAGCTTACGTAATCCAAAATCAGACATCAGCTCACATATCAAGTTGCTAAGAAGCATTCAGGCAATAGACAATAAGAAGTATTCACAACTAAAACGTCAACTTCCATATTTCGTATGCGCATGTTTCAACCCGCCATACAGAAAGACGGAAAACTTTGCATACACAGATTGTTTCATTATGGATATTGACCATATTGCACTTATGGGTACAGATGTCGAGACGATAGCAAACAAGTTGAAAACCGACAGCAGAATTGTTATGATGTTCACGTCGCCAGGCGGAGATGGACTGAAAATACTGTTTCATCTGAAAGAGAGGTGTTACGATCCCGGACTTTACTCCATCTTCTATAAGAAGTTTGTGAAGAGTTTTAGTGTTTTTCACAACATTGAACAGGCGGTTGACTCGGTAACATGTGATGTTTCAAGAGCATGTTTCATTAGCATGGACGAGAATACATACTACAATCCAACTGCCGATGTAGTAGATATGAACGCCTATATAGATGATAGAAATACAGAATCTATTTTTGATCTCAAGCGCACACAAGACAGAGAAGAAAAAGAAACATCATCTGTCATCCCATCGTCAGATGATGTCGTTCGCGACCCCGACAAGGAGACTATGAACAGAATACGCTCCATGCTAAACGAGAAAAAGGCAAAGATGCATGAGAGAAACAATATTTTCATTCCTGAGAAATTGGATGAGATAATAGATAATCTCAAGGCATTCATTGAAGACCAAGGAATAGATGTATATGAGATTATAAACATTCAATATGCAAAAAAGATTCGTTGTAAACTTGGGGCAAAATTCGCAGAGGTCAATCTATTCTACGGCAAGAGGGGCTTCAACGTCGTACAGTCACCTCGAACAGGAACATCCTTGGAGTTAAACAGTATGGTGGCAGAAATCATAAACATATACCTCTATGATATTACATTCTGATTTATGCCAAGAAGAAAATATACAGATTTGCCGCCGTCCGAGATTATTCGGAGACTCAAGGCTGCAACATTAAACAATTCTCAGCCGATTTCAGATAACTCAGCCGGCGAGGAATCACCCAAATGGAATGGTTTGGGCAGTTTAGACGAACGGATACGAAAACTCTTAGGGTTGGTAAATAATCCTGAACGTAAGTCAACGAATATGTTGTTTTTCGTTATGTATGACATAGAAAGTAACAAGGTACGAACATTGGTTGCAAAGTACCTACTCAGAATGGGGTGTTTTCGCATTCAGAAATCCATATTTCTTGCGGACACCCCAGCAGAGACTATGGACAAAATTCGTTCCGACCTCAAAGAAGTGCAGGAATGTTATGACAATGACGACAGCATTCTTGTTGTCCCTATATCTACCGATTACCTTCAAGCAATGAAGATAGTCGGTAAGACCATTGACGTTGACATTATAATGCAAACAAAGAACACCCTGTTTTTCTAACTTGGTTTATCCGCAAGAGCAAATGTTACGGCCATTTGTGTACAAAATAAAAAGTATTTCGTTTTATATAACTCTGTGTCCTCTGCTTTCTCTGTGTTTTGGGGATAAACGAAATGTTACTGCTTTGTAAGATACCATCTGACCGTCCAGTCGAGTGATTCGTTTGGCTGGAGCTCGGTGTATGCTCCTTGACTCTCAATCTCGACGTATGAGTTGCCTTGATTGACGTATATCTGTATCTCGGCTTCGCCTGGGGCTGGTTCGGATAGTTTGAGGTCGGGGAAGACTTTCTTCAGGACAATGCCGTTGTGCTTGTATGCAAGCCAGCCTTTGCCGTCGGAGTTAATCTTACGGTTTGTACCTTCCTTGTGGTCAATGTTATACCATGCAAAGCCATTCTTCTTGACAAACGATATTGGCTCCATGTTGTTTGCACCTGTGATTGCATCAACATCGGCATCAAAGAATATTGAGCCTTGGGCAAGTACACGGGTAATCTCCCATGGTGCTACCTTACGTGCCTCGTTTGACTCGTTGATGATGGTGTATGTCACCTTGATGCACTTGTCTTTTTTGTCTATCTCGAAGCGTTTCCTTATTCTTAGTGGGAAGCGTTCGGAGAGAGAGCTTGTCATGATGATGGCATCACCGTCCTTGGTCACCGTATATGGAGCCATGTCATGTTCGCGTACTGGTGGCCAGTTCCATTCTTTCTGCGGACTTATCCAGAAAGTGCTACCGTATGTATTAGGCATCTTCAACTGTGAAATGACCTCTGTAGTGTCCATCTTCAGGGAGACGATTCGTGCTCCGTTATTGGCATCTATCTCCATCTTTATGTTGTCAAGGTGGAGTGCGTAGCGTATCTCCTCATTCTTCTGCATACGGAAGCGAGGGGGCTGAGCAAGGCAATGGCTACCCAACAGAGTAACCATTGCGATGATTGAGAGTATTCTTTTCATTTGTTGTTCTTTTTATAGGCTCAAGATGGCTTGAGCGAGAAAAGAGATTCAAGCCAAAGACGACTTGAAAAGGGATTCTTCATTCTTTATTCTTCATTTCTCATCCACGATTGGGTCGCCCATTTCTGAGTTTTCCTTGTCGTTGGCATCGAGCTTGAAGAGCATGAACTTGCCGTTGGCATTGGTGTAAGGTGTCCATACACCTTCGCCTTCGCCATTAGGGTCTCCGTACTTGACGAAGTTTGTCCATGCTGTGAGCATCTTCTCTGAGAGGTCCCAGTCACCTTGTGTCCAAGGACGCCAGCAATGCTTGAGTGACTTGAATACATACCAGAGGTCGGATGAGTGGAATGCACCCTTGAGGCGTGCTGTAACCTCAGGATGTGAACCGTCATCAGGAAGTGGGCGTGCAAACTCGTATGCCCATGCCTTGCCACCCTTTTCCTCACGTACCTTACAGAAATCTGCAATGCCTGGAGACATGTTGCCCATGTCGTTGAGAGTATAACCAATCATATACGGAACATCAGCAAGTGAACCGTCAAGAGCAGCTTCGTCAAATGTCTCCTTGCTCACGTAGCCATCCACGAGTGGGCGCTGTGCAATGGCACCCTCGTTGTTTCCAGATGCTGAGTATATGCTTCCAAGAGAATAGAGAAACTCGGTAGATGCACGGCGCATCTTCTCAAGGTCTGTGAGTCCTGCCCAGTCGAAGACAATCTTTGCCTCCTGCTGTGCCTCGTCGAATGTGACATTGCGGAAGATGAAGTCCTTAGGCATCTTTGATGTGTCCATCTTAGGTGCATCAGGGTCAGGTATGGTGATACCGCCACCGCTCATGATGACAGCCTTCTGGAAATATCCTCGTGCAAGTGGTGACTCGCATATCGTCTTTACACTTCCTGCTCCCGCACTTTGTCCGAAGATAGTGACGTTTTCAGGATCACCGCCAAACTGTGCGATGTTCTTGCGAATCCACTTGAGTGCTTCTATCTGGTCAAGTATTCCGTAGTTGCCCGATACTCCGTTCTCGTTCTCCTCACTCAAGAGAGGGTGCGCAAGGAATCCGAAGATACCGAGACGGTAGTTGATGCTTACGAGTACTACATCCTTGTTTGCCCATTCCTGTCCGTCAAACTCAGGTTCTGAGCCCCATCCTTCGCGATAGCCTCCACCATGAATCCAGAGTGCCACAGGCAGTTTCTTGTCAACCTGTCCAGGTGCCTTTGTCCATACGTTGAGATAGAGACAATCCTCGCTGTAAGGAGCCTCATCGCCATATCCCCATTCTGTGGTGTAGCCACCAGGGTAGTGAACTGATTGATAACCTGGGTGTCCGAACTTGTCTGCAATCTTGACACCTTCCCATGCAACCACTGGCTGTGGTGCTTTCCAGCGTAGGTCTCCGATAGGGGGTGCTGCATAAGGGATGCCACGATATACATAGACATCCTGATGGTCGTCAGCCAGTACGCCTTGTATCTGACCGCCCTCGATAGTTAACACTGGGTTCTCGACTTGCTTGTTGCAAGCCATCATTGCCAATAATGGCAAAAGTAGCCAAATCTTTTTCATAATTATTTAGGTATTAGTAATTGGTCTTCCTGCGTCATCCGCAGGAAGACGTGTTATCTATGTGTAAAAGTATTCAAGCTAATCATTTTTCTTTGATGTATGTCGTCTGTCCAATGCCTTCAACTTTGATTTTGGTTGTCTTGGCTGATGGATGTGCATACGGCACAAACCATCCTTGATGGCATTCCTTGTACATCTGCTTCCGTTTGGAAGGAAGGCTTTGCACTTTCCATTGTTGAGTGTGATGGTAGTACCCTTGTCCGTCTTTGTGACTGTGCCAGTAATGGTGCTGGTCGTCTCCGTTTCTGCCTTGGCAGTCTTGTCGGCAGCCTTGTCCTCTGCCACCTTCTTGTCCTCTGCTTTGACAACAGACTTTTCTTCAGCCTTGACTGTTGTGGCAGGGTCGGGACTTACGAGGCGAACCTCGTAAATCTCGCCAATCTGTTTTCTTGGCTTAGCAACGAACTTGACGCGTACCTGTTGCTTGCCTTTGAGTACTTCTGCTGGTATGTCGTATGACTCAACCTTGAACTCAGAGATACGGTACTTGCCTGTATTGTTGACTGACTTGACAAGTACATCATCAATGAAGATGTCGAACTCGTGAGTCTTCCATTCGCCTACACCCCAGTACTTGAGCTGGAGACTCAGTTTTTCCTTTCCACCTGTCTGCATGAGATAGCTGAAGTAGTGATTATCCCTTGCATCACGGAAGAACACATCATTTGTGTTGCCAGTGTATGACTGGTCTGTCTCCATCTTATGGTCTGTCTCAGGTTGCTGCTCTCCTGGTTGTACTTTATCAACTGTGCGTGCTTCGAGAGCCTGACGTTCCTGTTCCTTCTTGGCAAGTTGGTCAATGTACTGTGCATAGTTCTTTTCGGTAAGTGCAAGCCAATACATCATGTAACGGCTGTCATGAATCTCGAAGAAAGGTTGAAGTTCATTGACTATAGGATTCTCCATGCGTGTGGAAAGTGTGAAGTGCAGAGGCTTGCCAGCTACAGGAGTAAGTTGGTTAGCGATGTCATCAATATTATTGTTGATGAGTATTGGAGCCTCGTTGATAGGCAACTTCTTTCCACCAGCGTACTGACCGAAACGGCTGTCGTCTGCCACGAGGTGTGCAAGGTCTTCTGTACCAGTCTTCATGGCAAGGAGTATAGGTCCGTGCATGATGGCAATGTACTGTGGTGTGTTAGGAAGGTACTTGATACTGTTGTGCATAGGGAATGTGACATCCACCACATCACCTTTCTTCCACTTACGGTCGATGCAGACGTATGATGAAGGACCTGTGATGATTGACACGTCCTTGCCGTTCACAGTCACCTTGAATGCGTTAGGTTTTACCCAGCCAGGGTAACGAACCATAAACTTGAATTGTCCTTTACCCTCTGCAATGGTAATCTTGCTTGTCTCGCCGTAAGGGAAGGCTGTCTCCTGACGGATAGTCACACCTTTGTCCTTCCACTTGAGTTCGGAAGCTGTATAGAGGTTGACAAACAAGGCATCGCCACGATGTGTATAGACGAACTGACCATACTTGCCATGATTCTCCATACCCGTACCTACGCAACACCACATAGCCTCGTTAGGGGCAGAGTAGTTGCGATAGTGACGTGGACGTGCAGGAGTGAAATATACATATCCACCATGTACAGGATGCTGTGTGGAGAGGATATGGTTGAATGTCGCCAGTTCGTAGTAGTCAGCATAGCGTGCCTCTGGATTACGACGATGGAGATCCTCCGTGAGCTTGAGCATATTGTTGGTGTTGCATGACTCTGGGCCGTCAATATCGTTGATGAAGTCCGTGCAGGCATCCTTGCTTGGGAAGTGCTCACGACGGCTGTTGCCGCCGAATGCGAGTGAACGCTCTCCTGTCACAATGTCCCAGAAGTATTCGCCAGCCTCATGGTAAGTCTCGTCGCCCGTCAGTTCAGCTATGCGCTCGAATCCGATGACCTTTGGCACTTGAGTGTTTGCGTGCATATTGTCGAGACAATCCTGATGCTGCGACATAGGAGTGAAGAGACGTTTATGAGAGAAACGCTTTGCACAGTATAGGTAACGCTTGTCCTTTGTTATGGCGTAGGCGTCAGCAAGCACCTCGTTCATACCACCGTGTTCATTACCGAGCATCTGTTCCATCTGTTCGTCAGTGAGATTGGCTGTAAGGTTAACAGCCCAGTCACAGAACTCAAGGAAAAGCGTCTTTGCCTTCTCGTTGCCACAATAGAGCCATGCGTCACGAAGACCGGCGTACATCTTGTGGAGATTATAGAAAGGAGCCCATGAACCGAAGTATGTCCCGAAATTGCCTTGCTTGAATGTGCTCCACACCTTTGCGCTGTTAGGGAATCCACCCATGTAGCCTGTGCCCCACGAAGGGTTATTCTTCTTGTTTGCTTCAGCACATTCTGCTATCTCGTCTATCATGTATTCCATGCGCTTGCGACATTCCTCGTTGCCAGTAGCTGCATTGATGGCCATTGCAGTAAGGTAATGTCCACCCACATGACCGTCGAGGCCGTCCCAGTTAGGGTAGGTCTTGGCCTTGGGCGTGAGTCCAGCCTCCTTGCGGTAAGGAGCAAGCAGACGGTCGCAGTCATACTTGAGAAGAGTGTGGATGTTGAGGTCGCGTGCATACTTGAGAGGACCGTCAAGCAGAGTGATGTCACCTAATGGAAACTCGTCAGGATACAATTTGTCTTGTGCATTGACATACTGTGCACACGCGAGACCAATAAATAAGGAGCAAACGATGTGTCTTGTCTTCATGATTGTCGTTCTTTTTTTTGCTAAGTAGGTGTACAGAATTATTTATATAATGATTGTATTGTATGATGACGTAAGTTCAGTGCCTGATATAAGGGTGTGTAGTGACTCCTACTCAACCGTTAGCAGGTGCTGAAGATGCATTATCAGGTGATGCAAGGATTGTGTAAATAATTATGCACACCTACTTATTTAATTGTTGTTATTTTGCTAATTAATACATCAGCAAATGTAGTAAGAATAATTGTATATTTGGCACTTTTATACTAAAAAAGACTTTTATTGATAAAAAAAACTCCATTTTATCAAAAGAAATGACGTTTTCATAAAAAAATGCGCCCTTTTGCGTTATTTTTTCCCCCGAACTATTGGATGGAAAGTTTTCTTTTATAACTTTGCATCCGAAAAAATACTAATAGTGAAACATAAGGGGTCATTTTTTCTTCGATTAGTAGCGAAACACAAGTTGAGCGAACATCGTGGGAAAGTATTTAGCATAAATATAATAAGTATACCAGAGAACAAACTTAACCGTCATATCTATGAGACAACTTAAAATTAACACAAGTATCACAAGACGTGATAGCGAATCAGTGGAAATCTATCTTCGCGATATTGGTCATCGTGAAACAATCACAGTAGATGAAGAGGTAGAGCTGACTCGTCGTATTCATAAAGGTGACCAGAAGGCTCTCAATGCACTCGTTGAGGCTAACCTTCGTTTTGTGGTTTCTGTGGCTAAACAATTCCAGAATCAAGGACTTTCCCTCTCAGACCTTATCAGTGAGGGAAACATCGGACTTATCAAGGCTGCACAACGCTTTGATGAAACACGAGGATTCAAGTTTATCAGTTTCGCTGTATGGTGGATTCGCCAGTCAATACTTGCTGCCATAGCCGAGAAGTCAAACATGATTCGTGTACCTCTCAACCAGCAGGGTGTAAACAGCAAGGTTCGCAGGGCAACATCACAGTTCAAGCAACAGTATATGCGCGACCCATCTCCAGAGGAGTTGGCAGAGATAGCTGACCTTCCTATAGACAAGGTCATCGAAAGTTTCGGAACACATGGCAAGACCGTCAGTTACGACTGTCCTGTGGCAGACGACGAGAGCACACCTATGATTGACCTCTTCACGGGTGATGCTGTTACAAATGCTGACCGTGGACTTGACACCGAATCACTTGCAAAAGAGATTGACTTCGTACTTCAAGACCTTAATCCACGTGACCGCGAGATTATCCGTATGTGCTTCGGCATCGGTTCAAATGAGATGACACTTGACGAGATTGGTTCTCGCTTCAATCTCTCTCGTGAACGTGTACGCCAGTTGCGTGAGGTGACACTCACACGTCTCCGTCGCAACGATCGCACATTACAACTCAGAAAGTATTTGTCATAGAGTATAAAGTTTCTTTCTCTATCGTGGAAGAATAACGTGTGTACTCGCTGCTTCATATCCCAATTTGGAACAGCGAGTTTTTTTGTACCACCACAAAATATCTGCATCACGACCAAAATACACTTTGTACGCGTACAAAAAAAACTATTACATTTTTGTTGTTAAAAAAATTATTGGATTAAGATTACTTCCTTTCAGTCAGTGAGAAGAGTTGGTAAGATTACCTTCGGTGAGAAAAGTTGGTAATTATTGTCCCTCCCCAGCACACGACGTGTGCAACAAAAGAACGAGCATATTAATTGTATTCTGTCTATTTCAGCCTTTGGCTGAAGTGAAGACAATAATTACCAACTTTTCTCACTGACCAACGGGAAGTAATAATTACCAACAATTGTCCCAATAAATATTTTGTAATCAAATATTTTACTTCTATTTACTTCTTTTTACTCCATTTTCTTCCATAAATGAGCAAGTTGAAAACTTGCGAAACTTGAATTGGTAATATAAAAAAGTTGCCATTTCTTTCTGTTTTCATGAAAAATGTGCTATTTTTGCAAGGTCATTGTGCGTCTTGATTACAGGTCTATGACTACATGATGACATGACATTATGGTTATTATAGCGTTAGCTATTTTCGGATTGTTGCGAAACCTGAGAAATTTCTAAGACAAATAACGAACGACAATAGTTACGCCTGCGCTTAGCGTGGGTGGAACTTATCTCGTTATTTGGGCAATCTCAGGGCCTCGCAACAAGGATAAGCGTTCATCTGCGCTTTTTCTTTGTTGTGAGGTCTTGTTGTGTTTGTCCAAATCACCCCGATAAGAGGCTTCCGCTCATATTTCTTTTTAATTTGACGTACAGATACACTTCATCTTGATGAAGCGTTTGTCTGTGCCGTGTCGTTCGTTTAAGCGTATGGAGTTAATCAATAATGTAAGACACAGCAAAAATATGGATAAACTGAACATGCAGACCACGAATATCGTGGACGAAAATATTAAGAAGATAGGGGAACTGTTCCCTAATTGCTTGACGGAGAGGCTTAACAATGAGGGTAAGCCTGAAATGGCTATTGACTTTGACCAGCTCCGTCAGGAACTGTCAAAGGATATCGTGGAAGGGCCAGAAGAACGCTATCAGTTTACTTGGCCAGATAAGCGCAATGCTATCCGACTGGCTAATGCTCCAACTACAGATACGCTTCGTCCATGTCGTGAAGAGAGTGTGGACTTCGACAACACACAGAACCTCTACATCGAGGGTGATAATCTGCAGGTGCTAAAACTTTTGCGTGAGAACTACTTGGGCAAGGTGAAGATGATTTATATTGACCCACCTTACAACACGGGTAACGACTTTGTATATAATGACGACTTCTCGCAGTCGGCTGATGAGTATATGCACAACAGCGGTCAAGAAGACGAAGATGGCAACCGCCTTGTTGCTAACACAGAAAGTAATGGCCGCTTCCACACCGACTGGCTTAACATGATTTATCCCCGACTGAAAGTGGCAAAGGATTTGCTGAGCGAGGATGGAGTGATTTTCATTTCGATAGATGATAATGAAGTAGAAACACTTCGTAAGTTATGTGATGAAGTTTTTGGCCAAGATAATTTTGTTGCTCAATTCATTTGGAAAAGCCGCCAAAACAAAGATAACAGAAATATCACTGGTGTTTCTATAGATCATGAGTATGTAATATGTTTCGCTAAAAATGCCTCAATTAGAGCATTAAAGGGTTCTGAGCGAAAAACGGAACAATATCAAAACCTAGATAATGATCCGAGAGGTCCATGGGCAAGTGCAAACATGGCTGGTCTTTTATCTGCAGATTTGCGTCCAAATTGTCATTATGACTTAATAAATCCTGAAACAGGAATAAATTATGGACGTCCACAAATGGGTTGGAGATATGATAGAAACACTATGGCTCGTTTAATCGAAGAGAAGAGAATAATATGGCCAGACTCTCCTGATGGTCGCCCTCGAAAAAAATCTTTTTTATCTGAAATAACAGATGTCTTGCCAGGTTTTTCGTCTATCGTAGGAAATGATTTGTATACACGTAATGCTACAAAGGAAGTGGAATCGCTTTTTGGTAATAGATATTTCGATTTTCCTAAGCCTTCTGGTTTGATTAAAGAGTTCATTGTGCAAGCAAGTAGAAAAGATTCTATCATTCTCGACTTCTTCTCTGGCTCAGCCACAACTGCCCATGCAGTCATGCAACTTAATGCCGAAGATGGTGGCAAGCGAAAGTTCATCATGGTGCAACTGCCTGAAGCAACAGACGAGAAGAGTGAAGCAAATAAGGCTGGCTACAAGAATATCTGCGAAATCGGTAAGGAACGCATCCGTCGTGCAGGGAAGAAAATCAAGGAAGAAAGTCCGCTGACCACACAAGACCTTGATACAGGTTTCCGTGTATTGAAACTCGACTCGTCGAACATGGAGGATGTGTATTATACTCCAGCAGAGTTCAACGAGCAAAAGCTATTCGACGACAATATCAAGCCAGACCGCCTTGAAAACGATGGCGAAGACCTTCTATTCCAGACAATGATAGAATTGGGCATTGAACTGTCTGCCAAGATAGAAAAGCGTAGCATTGCAGGAAAAGCAGTTTGGAGCGTCAGCGACGGTTATCTGATGGCTTGCTTCGATGAAGAAGTCAATGAGACAACCATCACCGAGATTGCTCGCCAACAACCATACTACTTCGTAATGCGTGACAGCAGCCTTGCAAACGACCAAGTTGCCGACAACTTCGAGCAAATATGGGAAGAATATAGTAAAGATACAGTTAGGAGAATTATATAAAAAAGATACGGATATGAGCCAAAGACATATATTCGCTGTATTAATGTTGATGGTCTGTCTGAGTATTTTCGGACAGACATCAAAAAATGTGTCTATTTCTAAACAACCTCAAAAGACATCTAGGCAAGTTGCATATAATCAGCAAGAAACGATTTTGCAGTTGCAAGCAGAAAACGATGCTATGCAGAAGCAACTGGAGAAAATGGAGAAGGAGATTGAGTTGTATCGGGGAGATGTTCGAATAAAGATATCTGAATTAGATGAAGAACATTCACGTTGGACGGCATGGATATGTTTGTTTGTTACTTTGTTAGCTGGTGGTTTAGGTGGTGCTGTTCCTTTATTTATTACTAATCGGAGCGATAAACTTTTAAAAAAGAATTATGAGAAAATGGTTGAGGAGTTAAAAACTCAAATTGAATCTGTAGATAAGGATGCAAAATCAGCAAAAGAGTCTTTGACTGTGGTTACTACACTAAAAAATGATATTGATATCATAAAAAGTGAAATAGATAAAAGTAAACGCGAAACAGAACTTGCTGCTTTAAAAACCAAAGTTAATAAATTGTTTGCTCAAGCTATTTTGGAAAGTAAAAAGGATGTTCAGCATTCAATAGAATTGTTCGCAAAGGTAATTGAACTTGATTCTAGTAACTCAGATGCTTTCTTCATGCGTGGCAAATTGAAACATGATTTAAGAGATCTTGAAGGTGCTATGGCTGATTATAATAAGGCCATTGAATTAAATCCTAGTGAAGCAAAAAGTTATATTAATCGAGGGTTCTTGAAGAATAACAATATGGACTATATTGGAGCTATGGCTGACTATAACAAGGCTATTGAATTAAGTCCAAACAACGCTATAGCTTTTATTAATAGAGGAACACTAAAGAACGATTTGAAAGATCTTGATGGTGCTATGGCTGATTATAATAAAGCTATTACATTAAGTCCAAATAATGATGATGCGTATTGTGACCGTGGAGGACTGTTAATTTCATTAGAGAAATTAGACGATGCAATGAAAGATATTAATAAGGCTATTGAGATTAATCCCAACAATGCCAAAGCTTTTCTTGCTCGTGGGCTAATAAAAACTAGAAGGAATGATAAAAAAGGTGCTATGGATGATTTTAACAAGTCCATTGATTTGAATCCATATGACGGTACCGTATATCTAAGTCGTGCTTTTCTAAATTATGATTTAAATAATTGCGATGATGCTCTTTCTGATGTTAATAAAGCCATTGAACTAAATCCTAATGATTTGACAGCATATATTCATCGAGCTACTTATAATACTGATATGAAGAAGTATGATTTTGCAATGGCAGATTACAGCAAGATTATAGAGCTAAATCCAAATAATGCAAAAGCTTACAATGGAAGAGCAAATATATGTCTTATACAAAAAGATTTTTCAAAAGCTTTAGAAGATGCCGACAAGGCAATTCGTTTAGAACCTGCTAATTATATATTTCATATAACAAAAGGACAAATTTTCAAATCTATGAAAATGTATTTAGAGGCAATATATGAATTCTCGATCTCGCAATCATTAAATGAAAAAGAGTCGAAATTATACTCAAATCGATCCGAATGTTATAGAGCTTTAGCTGAAATCGCATCTGATGAAAATAAAAAAACAAAGTTTTTCACCAAAGCCAAAGAAGACGAGAAGAAAGCAGAATCACTGAAAAATGCAGATAAAGCATGAAATTTAAGTTCAAGATACAACAATACCAGACGGATGCTGTAGAGCAGACGGTGAGCGTATTTGCCGGTCAACCATCGAAAACCAATGCGCTGTACCGTCGAGACTTGGGTAAGACAAACGGCCGCATTGTCTATGACGAGGAATATGTGGGATGGCGCAATAACGATGTAGAACTCAACGACCGCCAACTTTTGGAGAATATCAAGAAAATGCAGGTCGAAAGCAATATTCCACAAAGCAAATTGTTGAGCAAGCCTGATGGATTAGGGGCTTGTGCACTCGACATCGAAATGGAAACAGGTACAGGTAAGACCTATGTCTATATCAAGACCATGTTTGAGATGAACAAACGCTATGGATGGTCTAAGTTCATAGTGGTAGTACCGAGCATAGCCATTCGTGAAGGTGTATATAAGAGTTTCACGATGCTTGAAGACCACTTCATGGAGCAGTACGGCAAGAAGGCTCGCTTCTTTATCTATGACAGTGGCAACCTCACTCAAATAGATTCTTTCAGTAGCGATGCTGCCGTCAATGTGATGATTATAAACACTCAGGCATTTGCTCGCGATTTCAAGGAAGATGGCAAGAACAAGGTCAGCCTGGTTATGTACACCAAGCGTGACGACTTCCAGAGTCGCCGCCCAATAGACGTGATAGCAGCTAACCGTCCTATTATCATCATGGACGAACCTCAGAAGATGGAGGGCGCAGCAACCCAGCGAGCACTGAAAAACTTCAAACCGCTATTTGTACTGAACTATTCGGCTACTCACAAGACATCGCACAACTGCATCTATGCGCTTGATGCCTACGATGCCTACCGTCAACGATTGGTTAAGAAGATCCAGGTGAAAGGTATCACCTTGCAAAACCTATTGGGCTCGCAAGCTTACATCTACTTTGACAACATCATTCTGTCGAAGAACCATGCACCAGAGGTGAAATTGGAGATAGAGGTGCAAGGCGCAACAGCAGCGCGTCGCCAGATATGCAAGTTCTCGCAAGGCGACTCTCTTTATGACATTTCAAAACTCCCTGCTTATAAGGAGTTTGTGATAACCGAGATAAACGCTTATACCAACACCATCTATTTCCGCAACGGTGACAAACTGCGCAAAGGTGAAGTAATGGGAGATGTGTCGGAAAAGACCATCCAGCAGATACAAATCCGCGAGACGGTGGCAAGTCACTTTGAAAAAGAGCGTGAACTGTTCCGTCAGGGTATCAAGACGCTTTCGCTTTTCTTCATTGATGAGGTTGCAAACTATAAAAGCTATGACGAGCAGGGCGAAGTGGTAAAGGGACAGCTCTGGCAGATGTTTGAGGACGAATACATGCGCTACCTCAATGAGAATCTATCACTCTTTGAGGATGACTATCAGAAGTATCTGCGCAAGTTCTCTGTGGAACAAGTACATAACGGCTATTTCTCCATTGACAAGAAAGGTCATGCAATAAACAGCGAGGTGAAACGTGGAGAATCAATATCATCTGATATTTCCGCTTACGACCTTATCCTTAAAAACAAGGAACGGCTTTTGAATTTCGACGAGCCTACGCGCTTCATATTCTCTCACTCTGCACTTCGTGAAGGTTGGGACAATCCTAATGTGTTCCAGATATGCACTTTACGACACGCCAATAGTGCCACGGCAAAGCGCCAGGAGGTGGGTCGTGGATTACGTATCTGTGTGGATCAATATGGAAACCGCATGGATGCTGAGCGTTTGGGTGACAGCGTTCATGACATCAACAAACTGACGGTAATTGCCAACGAAAGCTATTCTTCGTTTGTTGAAGACCTTCAGAAAGAGACTCGCGAAGCCTTACGTGAACGTCCTAAACAGGCAACTATTGCATACTTTGAAGGTAAAACCTTTAAGGTCGGCGAGGAACTGCATACTATCTCTGCTATGGAAGCAGCATCTATTGTCAATTACCTCTTTGAGAATGACTATACCGATGATAAAGGAAACATCTTGCAATCATATCATGAGGATATGCAGCAAGAAAAACTTGCGCCACTTGGCAAGAAACTGCAACCTATAGCAGAACAGGTACATCGACTGATACAGGGTATCTTCGACCCTGCTGTCCTGGATGGTATGATTGAAGATGCTAATGACAAGGCTGAAGTTGTCAACGACAGATTGAATCACAATGCAGAGAAAGAGGAGTTCAAGAAACTGTGGGCTCAGATAAACCATCGTTATGTCTATACTGTTCACTATGACAGCGAGGAACTAATAAAAAAATCCATTGCTGCCATTGATAAAGACCTGACCGTTACACAACTGCGTTATGTGGTAACAACAGGCGAACAAGGAGAAGGTACGGATTTTGATGGCGACCAGCATACACGCCGTCAGGATATGCGAGAGGTCAGTACCTCTACTGTTCCATATGACTTGGTTGGTGATATCGCCCGCGGTGCAACGCTCACTCGCAGAACGGTAGTAAGAATCCTTAAAGGTATCTTGCCAGCACGCCTATTGCTGTTCAAGAACAATCCAGAAGAGTTTATCCGCAAGGTTGTTAAACTCATCAAGGAGCAGAAAGCCACGATGATTGTTGAGCATATTGCTTATAACATCACAGCAGACACTTACGACATCGATATCTTCACACAGGAGAAAAATCGCCAAACGGTGGATAAGGCATATCCAGCAAAGAAGCACATCTTGGATTATGTATTCTCTGACAGCAAGGGTGAACGTGAATTTGCAGAACAGCTTGACAGTGCCGATGAAGTTTGTGTTTATGCCAAATTGCCACGCACATTCCAGATTCCGACACCTGTTGGCAATTACGCTCCAGACTGGGCTATTGCTTTCAATGACGACATGGGCATAAAGCATATCTTCTTCATTGCAGAAACCAAGGGCTCTATGGATTCCATGCAGCTGAAAGGTGTAGAAAAGACCAAGATAGACTGTGCCAAGAAGCTCTTCAACGAACTTTCAACAAGTAATGTCCGCTACCACGAGGTAAGCAGTTATGACAAGCTTTTGGAAGTGATGAAATCCATGCCATAAGAAGGATATAGAGTCAAATTATAACGGGCGGAAACTGCGTTTTTTTTGCAAGTTTCCGCCCGAAATAAATCTTGTTAACTTTCACAAATACATATAAGATTGAGGCGCATGGCTTATATGATAATCGCTAAGTTGTTTCGGAGTCTTAAATCTTGTGACATGTCCTATCTTAATGGCATATGCACTTGTTTTTTGTGCGAAATACATTCGATAAAACTTTTCGCTAATTCCTGATAATTCGTGCGTCTGTTCCCAGATACTATCAACGTTGTCACATAGAATTGTTTCTATTTTAAATTCTCCAATTATATATTTACAAGGAGATGAAGCATATACAACCACAGTGTCAACGTCTTTATTCCTGAAGATACTCTTACGGAATTCGTATTTCTTGGTTCCGTTGAATATCTTCTCTACGAACTCAGGCTTGATTGATAATAACACTTTCATCAACTTCTCCCTTCTTTAAAATGGCATCAAATTGTTCATCTGTCAGTTGAAAAAATCCCCAATAATTGGGAGACATCTTCAGTTCATCAACTAGGTAACCATTGGTGACTCGTTTTGTAAGAGCGATGTTATAGGTCATCTTAAGAATATAACAATTCCTTTGTTGATACCATTTCTTCAATTCCTCGGAGTCAAAGATGCTGTAAAAATTTGTGTATGTCAAAAATTCTTCAACGGTGTTGAAGTCCTTATTTGTCTTAACCTCTTCAATCTGGCAAATAGAAGTAATCACGCTGCGGTATCGAGCAGGGCCTTTGTCATCTTTTGTTCGATAAATAGCGATGATGTCTCCTCTTTGTAATTGCGCTGTGTCAGACATAAAACAAAGGTATATTTTGTGTATGCTATTGGTGTAAGAAATATCTTTTACAAGTTCATACTTCTGATTCTCCTCGTTTTGCAAAATGGAATCGGGGAACATCTTAGTATGATACTTAGGATAGATAGAAAGTAGGAATTTTCGCTTATCTTTTGTCGTGAGTAAAGGATAATCTTTGAGGACATCTCCCGTTAGAACTTTCATATTCTTTATTAATACGAGTTCATCATCTTTCTTCCCTTCTTCATTAAAACCATATCGCTGTAGAATACGGATAAGCCCTTCATGTTTAGGAAATATTGTTACATAAATTTCATCGGCTTTCAAATAGAGTGCCGTGTCCATAATCTTCTTTACGAAACGTTCTCCAAGTTTCGTATTATGGGCATCGATTTTGAATGTACCGACCTTTAAACGATTGCAAGCTGGACGGATGGGAGTGACATCGGACAACGCTTCTCCACTTTCATCCTTTAGATACAAAAAAGCTTGTAAGTTATCGTTTGTGTATTGCACATATGCTTCGCTATTATCCTTGGACTTCTTCTCAAACCAAGTTTCGAATCCAGGATAATCTTCTTTCAGACTATCGAAAAACGCATCGCTTAAATCAATGTCTGCAAATCGCTTTAATGTGATTGTCTCATTCATAAATAACAAGTTTAATGCCTAAGCGTCGGATCGTACTTGCGTCCATGTCAATTATTTGAATCTCGTTTTATCCGTTACTCTAACCACGTACATTAAATCGCTTGAATCTGTACTTAAATGGTCAAAACCACTTGAAAGAACTATTTCAAGTTTGTCATCAACAATTATGTATCTATCATGACGACCTTTTAACGTCTTATCTAATTGTGGATCCCATTCTGAATATTTTTCCGTAAGAGATTTTATTCCATTCGTTGAAATATTAGAGAATAGGATTGTAAGTTTCTTCTGAGGCAGAATTTTCACCAAGGTTTCGATATTCCGCGCTTCTTTTTCCTGCTTATCGAAGTATCTGTCGTAAACAACAATCTTTTTGGCTCCAGAGCATAATGCCTTTAGATGCATTATGGCTTTGTCGCGTTTTTCCGCAATATCATAGAAAGATGAAAGATTGTTTTCAATCTTTTCTTTATCGGATACCACATTTACATAGGGGAAATCGCTACATCCACAACATAGTATAACCTTATACATTGTATGTGATTGAGCCAGTTCCTCTTTAGTCTGTTGTTTTAGCCCATTTTTTGCAAGAGTTTTTTTCATCTCGGGCGTTAACGTTAGACCAGTTCTCTCATATTGTGCTATGTTCGTTATAAGATTTCCTTTGAAATAGTGAAGCAAACATTTTATGCGTTCCACCTCATCTTTTTCAAGCTTCTCTCCATTTTTAAACTTGTGAAAGTCTTTGAATAATTCATCGTCAAGAACGACTTGGTATTTCCCTTTTTGCATAATTCAGCCCATTTCAAGCATTTCGTCCAACGTAGCATCAAAAAATCCCTCTGGGAAATCCATATTGAATTTACCATTGCTCATGAAATCCAACCTTTGGAAAGGTGCGGTAATTCCTCCTTTATAATAGAGAATCGCATCGGTATTTTTGATGTGGTTTTTATAGACCTCATATTGTATTTTATTGATGAGATTTTCGCAATGTGTCTCTAACAAAAGCTGTATTCCGGCATTTGATATAAAAACAAAAAACTCACCAAGCCTAGACTGCGCGGCAGGATGAAGATGAATTTCTGGATTCTCTAGCATTAAGGTATCATCTTTCTTTGCCCTTAAACACATAATTATGATTTTTGCAAGATAGCTCACACCTACTCCTAGTTGCTGAGGAGACAGATTTGGTAAATCATCACTTTTATAAATAACCTTAACTCGATTAGGAGTGATTTTTTCAGTCTGCATTTCAAACTTGATGCCAAGAATATATGATAGCCACCAATTCAATTGGGCAGAAAGAGTTTCGGATTCTTCATCCTTAATAAGAGAAGCATCTAATTGGTTCGATTTTTCCGATTCAAATGTTCCAAATAGATATTCTCCCTGTATCCCAACTTTGAAATTAGGAGAAACTGCTTCCATATTTAAATCGTATGCTAAACGATTGGCAGAAAGATAGTAGATGGAGTCTTCTAAATCAACTTCTCCATTTGTCTCTGAAATGGCAAGCTCATCATTTAAATGTATATTGAAGTGTTTATTGTTGTCAAATTTTACTTCAATATGTATACTCTTAGCATTAACATTTCTGTTACGGTTTGTCGCAAATGATAAATCGTAAGAAGACAGCAAAATATTTGCATTTTTTCCATTATGATAGAGTGCTGTTAATATTGCTTGAAAACAAGTTGACTTACCAGTCGAATTGAGACCTGTTAAAAGTGTCAAAGGCTTAAGTTGCAAATCCTCTGAAACAATTCCTCTAAAATTATTAATAGTTATTTGCTGTATCATCTTTTATTTGCTCTAAAAGTTTATTTGCTGTAGAAAAACGTTCTAATACATTTGTGGAGGAGTCCACATTAGACATTAACATTTTTTGATAGTCGTATGAGTCCTTAAACTTTTTGATAGCCTTTCGAGTTATTTGTGTATTTTTTGTAACGCAATCATCCGAGAATACATAAACTAGCATTTCAAAAAGAGGCATATTGATAGGACGCTTACGACTTTTACCATTTTCGTCTTCATAAGCAGCAAATCGATATGCATCTTCTCCCATGATACTATAGCTGTTGTTCATTGCTCGTAAAAATTTTGTACGGCAATCATCAATCAGTTCCTCAGAAGCTTTTTCATTGATGAAGACCATCATTTTAGCCAAAAAATCATCAATATCGCTTTTGTATTCTATAGTTTCACCATTCTGCTCTAATACAATATCTGATTTTTTATAAAGTAGATAAAATGAAATAGTGCGGAGAATGACATAATGGTCTTTTTTGCGTTTAGGGCTAATACCATGTCCTGTTGCTTTAAGGAACTCTTCTGTTTTACTTAATTCAGAAATAAGCCTAGTAGATTTCCCGCGATACAGAGCATTTCTCATCTCTTGATTAGTCAAACGTGTTCCACCCCTATTTACTCGATCAAAAATATCATATTTAACGCGTTCAGGAGTCGGTGGCTGAATAATATAGAAATACATTTGAGAATCCTCAAATATGCCCTGCATCTTTGCATCTAAGTCTGAAAACCTACAATCGTTGTATTTCGGTAAAATTTTCAAGTCTTTCAAAACCAACTTGTCATTTAAGAAATCCAAGATTGCTGATATGCGTTGACGTCCATCGACAACTTGCTTCTTCCCATCTCTCATCTCAAAAAGATACATGACAGGAATAGGTATGCCCATCAAGATAGATTCTACGAGTTCAGCTCCCTGCTTCTTTGCCCACACATTTCCTCTTTGAAAATCGGGATCTATTACCAATTCCTTTCTATCTTCCACTAGACGTTTAATATGCAAGGTGCTATATTGAGCCCTTGTCACACGAACTTCTGCATTAGGATAAACTTGGTTTACTTCCGAGGAAGAGTTGTATGATTCTCCCTCTAGAAGTTCTTCGTCTTTGTTAACGTATGGATCTTCTTGCATATGCATTCTTATTTTAAAGTACAAAATTATATTTTTTTTATGAGATTCCAATCGGCATGAATTATTTTTTTACACATTTTGTAGAAAAAATTACAAAATTCCTACAAAATGAAACTGTCACATGCTAATTTTACGTCCATAGCCCACTAATCTCAACAAAGTGTAATGAGGCAATACGCAGGATAATAGTCACTAATATTTTGGGCTCATCCGAAGCTTGTCAATAACGACTTGGTATGGGGGCTACAAAAAGTGTAGATATTCAATACAAATAGTCTTGAAGTCTTTATATATTTGACATGTGTTGATATAAACTTGAACTATCTAACTTGATCTGCCTATTTCCTTGAGTTTGGAATACTTTTATAGAGCTTGCTCAAATGTGGCAGTCTTCCCATCGAATTTATTCGCTTGGGGTATTAGGCTGCCCCTCTGAATGAAAAAGTGGCACGGGCAAGCCCGAAACGCAAAAATGTTGCGAGCAAAATGTAGAGCTCTTCAATCAAAATCTGAAGAGGAGTTTGTAAACTACGCTTTGCAATTTAGTCTTCGACTCGCTAATTTTTATGAAAAAATCTTAAAATTGCAACTTTTTTTTTATCAGCAGGATTTACCACCTCAGTTTTCTATAGTTTAGTAACTAAAACATTGTGTAATAACGAGATAAGAACACAAGCAATGAAAGCAGAGGAAACAGAGTGCACTTATGAATAAAGTAATATTAAGACCTATCGCACCAATGGTGCGGACGAAGAAAAAACAGAGAAAAACAAATAAAAACAGGTAAAAACAATTAAGTAAAAAAGCCCTCGCTCTCATATCAATGGAAGCGAGGACTTTTTTTACTCTAATATGTACAAACGACTTTTTCTATAATCCAAAACAAAAGATTTCCCCCAAAGAAACTCCGTATTTATACGTGGCAAACAGGTTGCTTCTAAAGAGAAATCCAAATTAACATGATAATTAGAAAAAGAAACAGGAGTATTTTCTGCTACACCAATAGTGTCCAACCTCAACGAATTTGCTAAATCAGCACGTTCCGACACAATAGTAGTTGTTTGAGAAATTCCCATCTCAATAGGCAACCAGTTCCTTCTACTACCCGAATCAAAATGAACACGTGTCTTCTTCCCATCGACTTTACAATCAAACCAAATATTATTAATAAATTTACGACCATAATAATTATCTTTCCATTTGATTGTATATTTTACATTTTTAACAGGATTCTTACATAGTGTCATTTTATTCTGTTTCAAATCAAATTTCCACAACTCCCTCTTCAAGACATCAGCTCCTATTAGAAACTTCGGGGCATAATGCTTGAATTTTCCAGCCAAATCCGCTACGAAACAATGAATTTTAGGAAATACAATACCACCAAAACAAACGCTGTCAATATCAACATAAAAAGAATTAATCCTCTGTCCAGAAGCAGTCACTCCAGAACCATAATCACCGGTCATAACAATATTACAAGAATCTACAGCATAAGTAGAATCAATCAAACAGTATGAACATCCCGTGTCAATCATTGAAGAAATCTTATGAGTTTTACCATTGTGAGACAGAACCACATCGGCATACATCATATCATTCTTCATGGTCAATTCACTTTGAGCATTAACTCCCAACGACATTGAAATTAGAAAATTACAAATAAATAAAAAACGGTAAAACATAATAATAAAGTGTTTAATTTGTGTTTTAAAATTATTCAATCGCAAAAGTAAACATTTTTGTCCTTGCAGCAAAACAAATAACATAAAAATTGACACATTGATGGAACATATACAGATAAACAATCTAAGAAAAAATAAATTTACACAATCTTTCGCGATGACAGGTTTCAACACCTTGGTTTATATTTATTGTCTGAATCAGTTATAATCTATAACAGTGTCGGTGTTTTACATAATCATCATTATGTACCGACTAAAACCATTAATGGTCTAGAATAACGTACAATAGGAGATGTAAGTTATATATTGAGAGAAGTTTTTTATCATTTTTAAATGCATTATTATGAGATTCTTGTCGTTTCGCATCCTGATTTCTTTTTGGTGGCAATCAATACAAAAGGATATTCACAACAGAATTATGATGAAGTGTTATTGGTTAATAAAACTCTAAATATAGATTCTTCTTTCATTGATTCTCTCTCGCTCAATGATGTAAGAAACGGAGTACGTGTAAAATCAATTCGGAATCAATTTTATGGATATAAATTGAACGAGGTAATTGTTCCAGATATTAATGATGATTGTAAGTTCTATTGGTCAATAAACTCTAATATTAAGAGAAAAAGAAAAAATGGAAGAATCGTAACGAAAAGGAGTGGAATGTACATCTCACTTGACTCTATTCGGCGAAGGAAGACTGACATTAATCGAATTGTATCTGAAAGCGCGAATAGGTGTGTGACAATTCCATCTCTGAAAAGTTTCTCAGGAAATATAATTTTATATGGAAATCCAATGGAATATAACAATATGGTTGTATCCCCTTATAAATTGGTGCTTAAAGTTCGAAGAGGTAAAATTTGTAATTTTTTAAAAGCCAGATCCGAATCAATATCTAATCAAGGAATATTATGGCAAAATAGTTCTATAACTTTTGATGCGACTTGTGCTCAGCATTTCGAGACTTCTATGAAAATGTTTGCAAACGATATTAATGGTATCAAAAAGAATGACGTAATAATAGAACCTTTTAAAACGAGTATTAAATTAACTATACAAGAAAATGATTCTATAAAAATAGATGAAATAGATTATAATGTCAAAAACGAGAATAGTTTGAAGATACTTTCTGATTTAATAAACCAACTTCCCAAAAATTATTTCCCGAAATTATATAATTTAAAAGGATATATTATTTCAGAATTTATTTTAGAGGCAGGATATTATAATGAAAAATGGTCTTTTTCTGTTAAGAAATATGTCAAATAACGTTTGACAATTTGTTACCATCGTATAGGTTTTACATAATCATCACTATCTACCAACTAAAGCTCTATCATCTGGCAAAGTATGCCTGCATATACATCAGCAATGTTGCACGAGACATAACCAGTTGGAATGTGCCAAATTTGCCAAAATTGCCAGAATTGTCAAGTGGAAAAAACGACAGTAGCAATGAGCAAGAGAAAGGGGAAAAACTATATAATATTCTGATAATAATACAAATATAAGTATTTATGTAAATAGATGTGAGAATACGAACGCTGATTTTGCCAATTGTTGCCATGATGGCAACAATGGCAAAAGTGGCAAAAATCAGAAAATGGAAAATATGAGTTGTCTGCTGACAAGCTTATCGTTCTGTCCATCCAAGGCTATGATTCCTATGTGACTCCGATGTAAGTCCGTTGTTCCTCTGCTATTTTGCAGACAAATAACAGATTTTCAGCGAACCGATAAGAGACTTATAAGAGAAAGAAACAAAGATGATAAA
>ODAI011737090.1_pt1 | contig 25920 bp, 23 predicted proteins | sample 1539321 | NCBI WGS metagenome assembly ODAI01 (sample SAMN02144231, study PRJEB22623) | gut metagenome | biome: sheep rumen | host: Ovis aries | place: New Zealand
GTTAAAAGATTCATTAAATGATTCATGGTATTTAAATCCAGATAATCAAGAAATCATATTCGTTACAGAAGAAGATACATATTATTATCAAATATTTTCAATATATAGTATAGAACCAGAAATGTATTATATAAAAACAGAATTTAAAGAAAATGAATATATAGACTTTTTAAACACTATTAAATCAAGATCAATATATAACTTTAATGTTGAATTAGATGAAAATGATAGAGTATTAACATTATCTAGCTGCCTAGATTCATATAATCAAAAAAGAGTCGCAGTACATGCTAAATTAATAAAGGAGTAATTATGAACATATTAGAAATTAAAAACTTAAAAAAATATTATGGAAAAGCAAGAGGAGTAGAAGATGTATCACTTAAATTAGAAAAAGGTGACATCTATGGCTTTATAGGACCTAATGGTGCAGGTAAATCTACAACAATAAGAACTATTATGGGACTTATAAATAAAACAAGTGGTACTATATTATTTGAAGGTAAAGAATTAAATAGTGATGATCCCATCATTAAAGAAAAAATAGGATATTTACCAAGTGAAATTAACCTATATGATGATATGACTATCAAAGAAGTATTTGATTATCATGCATCATTTTATAAAAAAGATGTTAAATCAAAAAGAAAAGAATTAGTTAAATTATTAAAAATAGATGAAAAAAAGAAAATTGAAGATTTATCATTAGGTAATCTAAAAAAAGTAGGTATTGTTCTTTCTTTAATGCATGAACCAGAACTATTAATACTAGATGAACCTACAAGTGGATTAGATCCATTAATGCAAAGTATATTTCATGATATCTTATTAAAAGAAGTAAAAAAAGGTACTACAATACTTTATTCATCACATGTATTAAGTGAAGTATCTAACTTATGTGAAAAAGTAGGTTTTATTAAAGATGGTAAAATAATAAAAGAAGATAAAATAGAAAACATCTTAAAAGATAATTATACATATTTAACTATATCATCAAAAGATATAGATAAAATTAAAAAAGAATTAAAATTAGAAGTAAAAGAAGAAACAAATACATACACTAAATTTATCAATAATTTAGATTCAAATGAAATAATAAAAAGATTATCAAAATATGATATAGATAAATTATTAATAGAAAACATATCTTTAGAAGACTTATTTTCTAAATATTATAAGTAGGTGATAATATGATAAAAAGAGAATTTAAAACAAATTTCAAAAGTTTCCTTATATGGACATTGATATTAATAGTAATGTTTGCAGTAGTATTTGCGGTATATCCATATATTATTACAGATGATACAATGAATAGTTTAGATGAAATGATGAAAGTATTCCCACCTGAATTATTAAAAGCATTTAATATGGATTTATCATCAATTAATTCAGCTTATGGTTGGCTAAAATCAGAAGGATTCATGTTTATACTATTAATAGTAGGTTTTTATTCATCTTATTTAGGTTCTAATATAGTATTAAAAGAAGAAAGTGATAAAACAATTGAATATTTAGAAAGCTTACCAATAAAAAGATCTAAAATAATGACTAATAAAATATTAGTTGGTCTAACATATATAATATCTTTAATAGTATTAATAGGGGTATTTAATTATATTGCGTTATTAATAAGTTGTGACTTTAATCAAAAAGAATACTTACTATTAAGTATTACACCATTATTAATCGCGTTACCATTATTCGCGATTAACTTATTTATATCAACATTCTTACATAAAACAAAGAAGACAATTGGTATAAGTTTAGGAATGGTATTCTTATTCTACTTGTTAAGCGTATTATCTGAATTATCAGAAAACGTAGAAATATTAAAATACTTTAGTATTTATACATTAGCAGATATAAGGAACGTTATGACTGACTGTGCAATTAATCCAGCAAATATAATTATATCAATATCTATGACAGTATTATTTATCGCATTATCATATATGAGATATAATAAGAAAGAATTAGTATGAGTGCAATATATATAAGTATTAAACCAATTCATTTAAATAGAATAGTTGAAGGTATAAAAAACTATGAATTTAGAAATTATATACCCAAAAAAGAATTTGATACATTATATGTGTATGAATCATATCCAACATCAAGTTTAAAATATATTATCAAAATAGATAAAATAGTTAAGGCACCTGATAAGATAGATGATAATGGAATAGGTAATATAGAGTTTAATCAAGGTGATAAAACTAAGTATGCATATCATATAGGTGAGATACATAAAATTGAACCAATAAATCTAAAAACATTAAAAGAAAAATATCATTTTACACCTCCACAAGGATATGCTTATGATACTAGATATAAAGAATTAACAAATTACTTAAAAAGTGTTGTAAAATAACACTTTTTATTATATAATAATTTTGACATTTGCGAAGACTATAATTTTTTATATTTACATGACGTAACTACATGAAAAATGTGGTTTTTTGCGTTGTCAGAAAGGAGGCGAAGCATGATTGAGGTCAAACATGTTAGCAAGACATTCAAAATTCTCAAAAGGAAAGGAGGAATAAAGGCAACACTAAAGACATTCATTAAAAGGGACTATACATATATCAAAGCCGTAGATGATATATCATTTAAAGTCAAAAAAGGTGAGATAGTTGGTTATATAGGACCTAATGGAGCCGGTAAATCTACAACCATAAAGATGCTTACTGGTATTCTAAATCCTGATAGTGGAACAATAAGAGTAAATAATATTGATCCATTTAAGGAAAGAAAAAAATATGTTCAAAATATAGGTGTAGTATTTGGACAAAAATCACAACTATGGTGGGATATACCTGTTATTGAATCATTTGATTTACTTAAAGATATCTATAAAATAGATAAAGATAAGTATCAAAAAACATTAAATGAATTAATATCCTTATTAAATCTAAAAGATATTATTTATATACCAGTTAGACAACTTAGTTTAGGACAAAGAATGAAGTGTGAGTTAGCAGCATCACTATTACATGAACCATCTATATTATTCTTAGATGAACCAACAATAGGATTAGATGCTGTATCAAAAACTGCACTTAGAAAATTTATCAAAGAAATAAACAAAAAGAAAAAAGTAACAATTATATTAACAACACATGATATGCAAGATATCGAAGCTTTATCAAATAGAGTAATAGTAATTGGTAAAGGCAAAAAGTTATATGATGGTTCTTTAAACAAATTAAAGAAAGATTTTAGTAAAACAAAAAGATTAGAAATTATTTATGATAAATTAGAACATATACCTGAAAATTTAGATGTTATTAAAAAGACTAAAGATAGTATATTAATAAATTTAGGTGATAATAATTCTAGTGATATAATTTCTAAATTTACAAAAGTTTGTGAAGTTAAAGATATAAATATATATGAAGATAATATAGATGATATTATATTAGAATTATATAAGGAATATAATTTGTGATAGGTTATATATCATATTTTAAAACAAGATTAGTTGCAGGGTTACAATATAAAGTAGCAGCCATAGCCGGAATAGCAACACAAATATTCTGGGGTATATTATACTGCTTTGTATATCAAGCATTTTATTCAAATACATCTATATCAGATATAAGTTTTAGTGAACTTATTACTTATGTATGGCTTAATCAAGCATTTATAGCACTTATATATATCAATACAAAAGATGTAGATATTTTAGAAAGTATAATAGATGGAACAGTTGCTTATGAATTAGTAAGACCATATCATTTATATAATTGGTGGTATTTAAAACTATTGGCAGGAAAACTATCTTCTTGCGCTTTAAGATTTTTACCAATTATTGCATTAGGTTTTCTATTACCTGCACCATATAATCTTAGTCTACCATTTAGTATTTTAAGCTTTATATTATTTTTAATCTCATTATTGTTAGGTACATTACTTCTATGTGGTATTCTAATGATAATTCACGTAATTGCATTTTATACAATAAACTTTAAGGGAATATTTAGTATATCTTGTCAAATAATGACACTATTATCAGGATTCGTAATTCCTGTGCCATTATTACCAGATATTGTAAAAAAAGTAACATATTTTATGCCTTTTAGATTAATAGGAGATTTACCTTTTAGAATCTATTCAGGTAATATTAATACTACTATAGCTTTACAAGATATAACCTTACAGTTAATATGGATTGTCATTATAATAATTATTGGGTTTTCTTTAATGAGAAGAGCGTTAAAGAAAGTATTTATACAAGGTGGTTAAAATGAAGAAATATTTTATGATGCATCTAAAAAAAGGCTTAGAATATAAAATGTCATTTATATTAATATTAATTTCACAAATTATAAACATATTTGCTTCAGTATTTGTAGTATTCTCATTATTTAATAAATTTGGATTATTAAAAGATTTTACCTTAAATGAATGCTTACTTGCACTTTCAATAGTAGATATAGGGTATTACTTTGCTGAATTCATATTTAGAGGATTTGATCATTTTTCCAAATTAATTATAAAAGGTAGATTTGATTTATTACTAATAAGACCTGAAAATATATATTTACAGATACTTGGTAGTGAAATGGAACCTACTAAAGTATCAAGATTAGTAGTTACAATAGGATTACTTATTTACTCAGTATTAATAAATAATCTAACCTTATCAATATCAAACATACTAGTACTAACCATTTCGATATTAGGAAGTTTCATAACATTTGCAAGTTTAATGATAATAGGCGCTGGAATAACATTCTATACAATAGAAGGATTAGAATTAGTTAATATATTTACTTGTGGAAGTAGGGAAATGGGTGAATATCCAATGGGTATATATCATAAAAACATAAGAAAAATATTTACATATGGTATACCCATCGCGTGTGTTAATTACTACCCAGTATTATACTTGTTAGGAAAAAACACTAATACACTATATGCATTCATACCATTATTTACAATAGTAATATTCGTATTTTCAATTTTGTTCTTTAATTTTAGTTTAAAACATTATCAAAGTAGTGGTTCATAAGAACCACTTTTTTATTAGTTTAAATTATGATAATATAGTAATAGGTGAGTAGTATGGATGAATTAAATGAAAATTTATTTTTAAAATACTTAGAAATTAACACAAATATACTATTAGGTAAGAAATCAAAGAAAAAAGATCTTTTTCTTGCTACATGCGGTAGACTTATTACTTCAGTAGAAACAATCCCATTTGGAGATAAAGTATATACTGAAACAGGCAATGAAGCATGTGGTATGTGCAAAGTTAATAAAGAAAAAATAGAAGGATTTGAAACATACTCTATCTATTTTTATGGAATAACTGATTCATTACAAAAAAAAGATAAAAAATGGGTATTACACGAAGGAATACATGAAGTATGTCATGCATGTGTTAATATTTTGACTGAAACATCAGATAAACACTTACTTGGTAAACAAGTAGATAATGAACTAAGACTTAATAGAAATGGGTTAATAGGAATATATGATGCCAAAACACTAAAACCAAAAGATGAGCATTATTATTTTAAAATGTTTAATGAAACAATGATGGATATCATAACTACTATAGGTATGGAATGTGGGATATATGAATCAGGTAGAGTTGATAGTGTATTAAAAGGAAGTGTTAAAGGGGAAAATACAAGATATAAAGAATTTATACCACTAACATTACTATATATATCTGCTTTATCAAACAACCCTAATCCTAATTACACAAACATAGTTAATGAAGGTAATGGCATAGTATATAATAAAACTCTCTTAGCGAATGGTAAAAGAGTATATACAAATGACTTTCTATATGGTTTTGCATGTGATCCATTATATATAGAAGATGAATTTGATAAATATACTCTAAAAGATGAATTCAAAGAAATATGTAAGTTAATGGATATTTATTATGCAAAAAACAAGAAAAAGTATGATGATATGATTGTAAAATACAGTATGAAATACTTAGCTAAATTTATTCATAATAAATTAAATAATTCAAAACTATTTAATAAAGATGAACAAATTGGTATTTTAAATAATTTTAAAGCCCAATTTGTAAAAACTATGTTACACTATAATGTAACATTTGATTCAGATGAATTAAAATGGTTAAGAGAAATTGGAATTGAAATCAGTGATTTTCATATATAAGAGGTGATTATATGGATATAAATAATTATTTATTATATGATAGTTTGCCAAGCCTAGATTTACATGGATATGATAGGGAAACAGCAAGAGTCGCAATAGAAGATTTCATAAGAGACTCAATTATAGAAAAACATGAATTAATATCAATTGTACACGGAATTGGTAGTGGAATAATAAGAGAAACTACAATTAATACATTAAAGAAAAATAAATATGTAATCGATTATAAAAGTAGTTATTTCAATCAAGGAATGACTATTGTAAAATTACGTATAAATAGTTGATTAAAATATTTGATTGTGCTATAATTTTTATAGAAAGGTTTTATTTGCACGGATTTGACAAATAAATTTAAGGTGCTATAATATGAAACATAATTTTTAAAGGGGGAAAGTATATGTACGAAGACAGAAGAGAAACATTTACAGTTAAGGATGTATTCTTACAATTATTATTTATTGTATTATTAGTATTCATCCTAATATGGTTATTCCCAACTAAGGGATACCTAGAAAGAAAATTAGATGGTATTGAATCAAGTATCGATGGTAAATTACAACCATTATATACAAGATTATTTACAGATAATATCATCACAATGAAAGATGCAGCAAAGAGTTATTTCACTAATCCAAGATTACCTCAAAATGTAGGTGATAAAGCGAAATTAACATTATCAGAAATGTATGAAAAAGGTTTATTATTAGAATTAGTTGATAGTAATAATAAATCATGTGATGCTTCTAAATCTTATGTTGAAGTAACTAAGATGGATGAAGAATATCAAATGAAAGTATCATTAAGTTGTTCTGATAAAGAAGCATATATTATTGAATATATGGGATGCTACGATTATTGTAATGGATTATGTACAAAAGAAGAAGCTGAAGTTATTAGAACTGGTGGTAATCCACCAGCACCAACACCAACACCAAGCAATGACAGATATAGATATCAATATGTATTAAGAACTGGTGGTTCTTGTACTAAATATAGTAATTGGTCAGAATGGACAACTAATAGAATCGAAGAAAATTCTTATACAAAAGTTGAAACTAAGACAGAAAAAGTAGTAGATCATTACGAAAAAGAATATAAAGTAATAGATACTAAATACGTTGATCAACCATATTATGAAGATGTACATTATGGATATTCAACAAAAACTATAAAGAAAACAACAGTATATAACTATACTACAACAACAACAACTCAAGTATTAAGTTATGGTACTAGAACTGAACAAAAAACAACAGTAGTTGACTATATTTATAGTAATGTAGCTACAGGTGTTAATTGGGTAGATGCAGGTAAAACTGAATCTAGAACAGCTAAATCAAATACTGATACAGTACATTATAATTTAATAAGTACTAGACAAGAATTAGCTTGTGAACCATCATGTCGTTATGTAAATATCTATGTTTACAGTATACAAAAAGCAGTTCCAACTTATACAACAAAGAAAACTTGCCCAGCTGGTACAACAGATAATGGAGCAGGATGCGTTAAAGTTGAATATGCAAACTCAAATTATTGTCCAGAAGGTACAGATAATGGATCAGGTTGTGTAAAAACAATCGTTGATAAAAAATGTGCTCAAGGTAAAGATATTGGTACAGGATGTGAAGTTGTAGAATACAAAAAACAAAATTATTGTAGTTCTAATGGTACAGATACTGGTACAGGATGTGTAGTTAAAGTTAAGAAGACTAAGAAAGTTGCAGAATTAGTATATGGTTGGGTTGATAGTAGCAAAGCTGTATATAAAGATGTAACATACTACCGTTCAGCAACTAGAACATGTACAAATGGTACTGTAGATTATAAATGGAGCGAATCAAATAATGACGCTACATTAAAAGCACAAGGTTATACATTAACAGGTGTAACTGAAAAGATTAATTAATGAAATAAAGTTTTGTACAAGCGTACAAAACTTTTTCATCCCTTGACTTGATTAAATAATAATAGTATAATTAATTATGATAGGAGAGTAGCAAGAAGGAGGATAATATGAAAGACGCATATATCTTTGAATACACAAATGAAAACGAATTTAAAAAGCTAGAACGTTCAATAAAGAAGTATAATATGTTAGCGTACAAGAAATTGTATTTTGAATATTATCCAACTTTAAAAGAAGGTAATTTCTTAGGTAAGAAAATAGCTACTGATAGTACAAATAATACAGAATCATATGAATTAGCGTTACCAACAGATAACTTATTTGCTAAGGTACACGGTGTCATAAGACTATATTATACTGTATATCTAAATGATAAAATTGTTATGTTAGATAAGTTTGAACCAATTGATATCTTAAGTGAAGGGCATCAATCAGAATTATCTACATATAAAGGTGTAATGTTATCTAAAGAAAATCCAGAAAAGGACATGTTTAAGATTAACTTACTAAATATGATAAATAAATAGAGATAAGCAATTACTTATCTCTATTTTTGTAATATGTAATTCCCTCGGAATCAACTTCTAACTTGTAGTAACGATAATATAAAAATACAAAATTAAGCTATAACCGATTTTTGTCGAAGGTTAGTCCGGTCCACAAAAAAAATAGGCACTGCCTATTTCTTTTTACTTTATTGGTGCGGGTGAAGGGACTTGAACCCCCATGGATTGCTCCGTTAGATCCTAAGTCTAATGCGTCTGCCAATTTCGCCACACCCGCAAACAAAAAGTGGTGGACCCTGAAGGACTCGAACCTTCGACCGATCGGTTATGAGCCGATAGCTCTAACCAACTGAGCTAAGGGTCCGTGTAAATGGTTCTCTTAATTACCACTGCTCCTATAATATACCATAGTATAGAAAAATATGCAAGAATATTTGAAAAAAAAGTATATATTTTTTTAAACATATATGTTATAATTATATTGTATTATAATTTGACAAAGGAGACCGTATATGGTATTATATGAACAAATTTCTATGAAGGGGGAATTATAATGGCAAAAATTACAAAAGTTATAAGTGCTGAAATGAAAGGTGAAGAAGTAGTTGTAGTTGCAGAAAACGACATGGGATTAACAGTTAAACAAACATATCCAGTTTCTGATCCAAGAGCACAACAATTATTAGAAGTTGCTAATGAGTTTATTGCTAAACAAGAAAAAGAAGCATTAGAAGCTAAGGAACAAGAAAGAATTCAAGCAGAACAAGCAAACGCTAAAAAGGAAGAAGCTCCTTTAAAAATGGATTTAGGTTTTTTTGCTGAAGATGGTTTAGATGAATTTAAATCTAAAACAGATGCTGAATCAGAAAAAATCAAAGTTGATTTAGATGATGTTAATTTAGAAGGCGCTGAAAAAGTAGAAGTATCTGAAAATAAAAATAGTATCAGTAAAAAATTTAAAGTAGCAGTTGGTACTGTTCTTGGTATCGCAGCAGTTGGTATAAGCGGATTATGTCTATTAAATTCTTGTGGTAAAGAAGAAAATGAAAAAGGTCTTCGTGAAGCACCAGCATTTGAACAAGCACAAGAGCAAGAACAAGAAGATAAAACAGTAGAAGTTACAAATTTAACTGCAGACGATGTAAGAGATATTGCAAATAATGCAATTGCTTACTTAAATGATGATTTAGGCTTAAATATTGCGCCAGATTCAATTCAAGCAGTAACTTATATGATGAACCAAAGATATATCAATCCTGAAGAAGGAAAAGAGTTAATTGACTCAGGATTTATTCCAGATGATGCAAGAGATATGATGGCAGCATCATTACCTGCAACATCTACAATAAATAGAAATAATGCTATGGCAACTGAAAGACCAGATGCAACAATAGTAGATTATTCAATCTTTACTAAAGATCCAAGAACATTAGAATTAACTCAAGCATTCTATAAAGAAGGTGTTGAATTACAAAGATTATGTGCTATCTTAGAAAGTCCAACAGCAACAAAAGAAGAAAAAGATGCAGCAAAAGCATCAATCGAAGCTATTTGGACAAGTTTTGAAGCATATGGTGGATTAAATAATGAACAAACTAATTTACCAATGGATCATGTAAACAGTACATACGAAGGTGCATGGGTATCATTACAACAATTACAAATTTATTCAGCAGCAGCTGCAAAAGCAGGCGTATCTCAATCACGTATTAACTTTGCAAGTGGTGAAGGAAAAGATGCTTCAGTAGTATTCGTTGATTTCTCAACAATGTATAACACTACTGAAAAGAACTTAGGTTTAGCTTGTAATGGTGAATATACTCAACCATCAATGACAAGATAATAATAAAATAGTTAGTTAATTCTAACTATTTTTTGTAGGAGATGACAAGATGAAAATTATTAGTGTAGGCACTAAAATAATAAATGGTACAAGAAAAATAGTTAGAATAGTAGAAAAAGATGGTAAAAAGGAAATACTTTATGATAATTATTCATATGAGTTATTGAATAAATATTTTAAAGAGTATACTGATCAATTAAAGAATCCTAATAATCAAATTGACATAAAACCTGAACCAGGTAATCAAACTGTTGAGTCTGAAAATAAAAAAGAATCAGAAACAGTCATAAACGAAGAAAAACAAACAGAAGAAGTAAAAGCTGAACCATCTAAATCAGTAAAACCTGAACCAGTAGAACTTGACCAAGATATTGATATAAACGACTATTTTATTATTAAACATAAAAAGGCTATTTTAAGATTAATAAAGACAGGTTTAATAATATATGGCGCATATAAAATATTTTCACCAATCTATGCTGATTTTAAATCCATGCCTAATCATGTCATAATTGATGAAGAAAAACCAAAACCACAATCTTATGATGTACAAGAATATTATTATAATTTAAAAGAAGAAGAACTAAAAGTTAGATAATAATTCTAACTTTTTTTCATATTATATGATATAATTTAATAAGAAAAAGGTGATATTATGAAATTAAACAATACATTAACACATAGTGTAGAATACTTTATTCCAAATACCCCAGGAGTAGTAAAAATGTATACATGTGGTCCAACAGTATATCATTATGCTCATATAGGTAATTTAAGAACGTATATATCAGAAGATGTATTAGAAAAAGGATTAAAATTCTTAGGCTATAAAGTTGATAGAACAATGAATATTACAGATGTAGGTCATTTAGTAGGTGATGGAGATACTGGCGAAGATAAAATGTTAGTAGCTAGCCAAAGAGAACATAAATCTGCTTATGATATAGCTAAATTCTATACAGAAGCATTTAAAAAAGATTGTGAAAAGTTAAATGTAAGATGGCCTGATACTGTTTCTAATGCAACTGATAATATTGATAAATATATTGAAATGATAACTAAACTATTAGAAGATGGATATGCTTATATAGCTGATGGCAATGTTTATTTTGATACAACCAAATATGAAGATTACTATAAGTTATCAGGTAGAAATAGCGAAGAACTAATGGTTGCTGTAAGAGAAGATATCAAAGAAGACCATTCAAAGAAAAATCCATTTGATTTTGGTTTATGGTTTACAAATTCAAAATTTAATAACCAAGAAATGCAATGGGATAGTCCTTGGGGTAGAGGTTACCCTGGATGGCATATAGAATGTTCTGGTATCAGTATCAAATACTTAGGAGAAAAACTAGATATCCACTGTGGTGCAGAAGACGCAATATTCCCACATCACACTAATGAAATTGCGCAATCAGAATGTTTCTTAGGACATAAATGGTGTAATTATTGGGTACATATGGGATTTTTAAATGATCAAGAAGGAAAAATGAGCAAATCTAAAGGTGAATTTCTAACAGTATCACTATTAGAAGAAAAAGGCTATAACCCTTTAGCATATCGTTATTTATGTTTAAACTCATATTATCATAATGCACTAACATTCTCATTCGATATTCTAGATGGCGCAGCTAATGCATATAATAAATTATTATCTAAAGTAAAATCATTAACTAATAATGGAGAAGTAAAAGATACGGAACCATTCATTCGCCAATTTAAAGACGCAATTGAAAATGATTTAAGCACATCTTTAATGCTTACTGCGTTATATGATGTATTAAAATCTGATTTAAATGATGCATCTAAATTATATTTAGTAAATGAATTTGATAAAGTATTATCATTAGATTTAACTAAAGAAGATAAAAAAGAAATAGATGAAGAACTAGTTAAATATATTGAATCAAAAATAGAAGAAAGAAAAGAAGCAAAAGCAAATAAAGATTTTGCTAAAGCTGATCAAATTAGAGATGAATTATTATCTAAAGGTATAGAATTAAAAGATACTAGAGAGGGTACAACATATAACATTATATGAATGGGATATTAATAGTAGATAAACCAGCTAACTATACAAGTAGAGATATAGTAAATATAGTATCAAAAGAATTACATACTAAAAAAGTAGGACATACAGGTACATTAGATCCAATGGCAACAGGTGTATTAGTATTATGCATAGGAGAAGCAACAAAATTAGTTGAATTACTTACAAGTTCATCTAAAGAGTATATTGCAGGGATAACATTAGGAATGGAAACAGATACACTAGATGAAGAGGGCGTAATAATAAAGCATGACACTAAGAAAGTATCTGATGATGAAATAATAAGTGTACTTAACAGTATGAAAGGTAAATATATGCAAGAAGTACCTAAGTATTCAGCAATTAAAGTAAATGGTAAAAAATTATATGAATACGCAAGGGAAGGTATAGACATTATTCTACCTAAAAGAGAAGTAGATATTAGTTCCATTGAATTAGTATCTGATATAGAACATGGTGAGTACACTAAATTTCAAATAAAAACTAAAGTATCTAAAGGAACATACATTAGAAGTTTAGTTAGAGATATTGCTTATAAATTAAATACAGTAGGTATAATGTCATCATTAAGAAGAATAAAACAAGGTAATTTCGATATATCAGAATCTTATAAATTAGAAGATATTCAAAATGGTAATTATAAAATATTATCAATAGAAGAAGCTTTATCTAATTTATATAGTGTAGATATGGATGATGAATTATATAAAAAAGTATCTAATGGAGTAAAATTAGAAAACATATATAATAAAGATATTGTAGTATTTAAATACAATAATAAAGTAAAAGCAATCTATAAAGATGATAATAATCAATTAAGAGTATATAAAATGTTTAAAGATTAAAAAATATCTTGTTTTTTATAAGTTTTATGTTATAATTAATATGTACTTATTACTTGGATGTGAATTTCTCCAATTTATATCTAGGTTTTGAGCAAATAAATAAAAGGGAAGGAGAATTAGTATGGCTTTAACAAAAGAAATCAAAGCAGAATTAGTTAAAAAGTATGGTAAAGACGCAAATGATACAGGTGCTATCGAAGTTCAAATAGCAATCTTAACTGAAGAAATCAAAGAATTAACTGATCATTTACAAACACATACTCACGATTTCCATTCTAGAAGAGGTTTACTTAGAAAAGTAGGTCAAAGAAGAAGTTTATTAAACTACTTAGTAAAAGAAGATGTTACTCGTTATAGAAAAATCGTAAAAGACTTAGGTCTAAGAAAGTAAAATATATTAATAGTAGGCACTCCTTTTTGAGTGTCTTTTATTATAAAAAGTAGGAGGAATTATGAAAAAAATATTTGAAAGAGAATTCAGAGGAAGAAAAATAATAGTAGAAAATGGCGAATATGCAAAACAAGCAGATGGCGCTGTATTCGTAAGATATGGTGACACAGTAGTATTATCTACAGTAGTAGTATCAGATAATGCAAACATCTTATCAGATTTCTTCCCATTAATGGTTTTATACCAAGAAAAATTATATTCAGTAGGTAAAATCCCTGGTGGTTTCATTAAAAGAGAAGGTAGACCAACAGATGCTGCAACATTAGCTGCACGTATGATTGATAGACCAATGAGACCAATGTTTCCAGAAGACTTCAGAAACGAAGTACAAGTTGTTAATACAATATTATCAGTAGATCCTGATTATTCACCAGAATTAACAGCAATGTTTGGTTCTTCATTAGCAACATGTATATCTAAAATTCCATTTGATGGTCCAATTGCAGGAGTAAAAGTAGGTAGAGTTGATGGCAAATTTATAATTAACCCAACACCATCTGAATTAGAACAATCAGACATCGATTTAACAGTTGCAGGTACTAAACAAGCAATCAACATGGTAGAAGCAGGTTCTAAAGAAGTATCAGAAGATGATATGTTAGAAGCATTAATGTTTGGTCATGAAGCAGTTAAAGAATTATGTGAATTCCAAGAAGAAATCATTAAAGCTGTAGGACAAGCTAAGATGGAATACGATAAACTAGAAATTGAAGATAGTTTAAGAAAAGATATCTATGCCTTAGCGCATGACAGAATGGATGCATCATTAAGAATAAAAGAAAAATTAGAAAAATATGCAGCTATCGATGCATTAAAAGAAGAAATAGTTGCTAAGTATGAAGAAGAAAATAAAGGCTTAGAAAAAGAAGATTTAGATGTATTATTAACTAAGGTTAAATTAGTATTAGAATCAATTGAATATGATATATTTAGATCAATCACAGTTAATGAAAAAACAAGATCTGATGGAAGAGCAATGAATGAAATTAGACCTTTATCTGCAGAAATAGATGTATTACCTAGAACACATGGTTCTGCAGTATTTACAAGAGGTGAAACTCAAGCATTAGCGACAGTAACATTAGGTGCTTTAAATGAATATCAAGCATTAGATGGATTATCATTAGAAGCAGAAAAACATTTCATGTTACACTATAACTTCCCTGCGTTCTCAGTAGGTGAAACTGGTAGATATGGTTCACCAGGAAGAAGAGAAATCGGACATGGTGCATTAGGTGAAAGATGTTTAAAACAAGTAATGCCTTCAGAAAATGAATTCCCTTACACAGTAAGAGTAGTTTCAGAAATATTAGAATCAAATGGTTCTTCATCACAAGCTACTATATGTGCAGGTTGTCTAGCATTAATGGCAGCAGGTGTTCCTATTAAAAAACCAGTTGCTGGTATAGCAATGGGATTAATTACTTCAAAAGATGGTAAAGATTATACAATTTTAACAGATATCCAAGGTATGGAAGATCACTTAGGAGACATGGACTTCAAAGTAGGTGGATCAAGAGATGGTATTTGTTCATTACAAATGGATATCAAAATCAAAGGTATAACTAAAGAAATTCTAAAAGAAGCTTTAGCCTCTGCGCATGAAGCAAGAATGAAGATCTTAGATGTAATGGAATCAGTAATTGCTGAACCTAGAAAAGAAGTATCTAAATACGCTCCTAAGACTATGACATTTATGATTAATCCAGATAAGATTAAAGATGTTATTGGTAAGGGTGGAGAAATGATTACTAAGATCATATTAGAATCTTCTAACGTTACATCAGTAAATGATCCAAATGCAGTTAAAGTTGACTTAGAAGATGATGGTACAGTATTAATCTACCATACTGATAAGGAAGTTATTGAAAAAGTAGCTAACTGGATTAAAGATATTGTTAAAGAAGTAGAAGTAGATAAAATCTATACAGGTAAAGTAGTTAAAGTAGAAGATTTCGGATGCTTCGTTGAATTATGGCCTGGATGTGAAGGATTAGTTCACGTATCTCAATTAGATGAAAAGAGAGTAGAAAAACCATCTGATATGGTTAAAGAAGGCGATGAAATAATCGTTAAAGCATTAGGTTATGATAAAAAAGGTAGATTAAATCTTTCTAGAAAAGAAGCTTTAAAGTAATTTAAAAGAAACCATTTTTGGTTTCTTTTTTATTATTCTAAAAAAGTGTACAGTTTATCTTTTTTTATAGACGTTTTATATACAAAGTTGTCGATTTTTGATATAATTAATAAGAATAGGAGGCACATATGAAAAAAAGTTATATAATTTTACTATTATTTTTAATGATGCCTTTTATGGTACACGCAGAAGAATTAAAAGGTAACACCACTGGCGGTATTTTAAGATTAAGACAACAACCATCAACTACAGCAGAATTCGCGCATGCTGCAAATGGTTCAATAGTATGGTTAGATGGTGCTGTAACAATATATGATAGTAATGTAGATTCAATAGATCCAGCTAATGATGGATGTGCATCTAAAAAATGGATGAAAATCAAAGGCGCAGATACTGAAGATGGGAAACTATATGAGGGATATGGTTGTGCTGATTTCATAGTTGTAACTACAAATGAATATTCCGGTAGTACAACTGATAACACGGTTATAGATGATACAGTAGTACAATATGGTTCGTTAAAGAATGACTATGTTTATGTAACAGACGAAACTACAGTAGCAAATAGAAGATCAGGAAAAGTATCAGAAAGAGTAGCTATACTAGCAGAAACAGATGACAAGAATACAAAAGGTTGTGGTAAACTATATAAAATTTTATATAACAACTTAATATCATATGCATGTAAATCTTCATTCGCTAATGTAGTAGAAGCAAAAGTATTAAATACAGATGAAATTACATATAATTATGAAGAAGAATTAGCGAAATTCCCAGATAGTTATAAATCATATTTAAACGAATTACATAAAAAACATCCAAATTGGAGATTCTACGCAATTAATACAAATTTAGACTTCAATGATACAGTAAACAAAGAAAAGAATTCATGTTATATTCAATCTAATAGCGATCAAATGAGACAAACATTCTATGATTCTATGGAAGAAGTTAATTATAATTGGAGAAAAAATGAGTTCATAGTTCACGAAGTAGGTGGATGGGTAACAACATCACGTGAAGCAGCCGCATATTTTATTGATCCAAGAAACTATTTAGATGATAAATTAATCTTTGTATTTGAAGATGGAAGAGCATATACATATCAAAAAGATGAATCAATAAATATGATGATGCAATACGCACATCAATATAGTAGTGCCCCACTAACATATGAAGCAAATGGTAAAACATATACATATGCAGAAACATTTAAAGAAGCTGCACAATTTTCTAAGGTAAGTCCATTAAACTTAATTGCAAGAGTACGAGTTGAAACATTATTTAGATCAAGTAGTGTTTCAGGTACATTTGAATTTTTCTATGATGGTGCAAATAGAAGTGGTTATTATAATTACTATAATATAGGTGCATTTGGTTCATCACCAATAACAAATGGTTTAATATATGCATACAATGCTGGATGGAATAATAGATATAAAGCATTAATAGAAGGTTCTTCTTTCCTGGCAACTAAGTTTATATATACAGGCCAAGAAAACCAATATTTCCAAAAATTTAATGTTAATCCAAATTCGTTATTTGCAGCATATGATCATCAATATCAATCAAATATTGAAGCCCCAAAAACAGAAGCTAATTTTGTATATTGGGGATATGAAGATACAAATAATATAAATCAACCAATCGTATTCCATATACCAGTTTATAATAATATGCCTGAAAAAGCGGTTGAAAGACCACATGATGGTAATCCAAATAACTGGTTAAAAGAAATTAAAGTTGAAGGTAAAGTAGTGTCAAATATGCCAAATGGCACATTTGATGGTGGAATTTATTATGCCTATGATAATAACTGGGATAATGAGTTGGACGCTGTATACAGTGAAAGTGTTATTAGATTAACAGTTCCATATGAAAAAGAAACAGTAAAAATCGAAGTAACAAAATATGTCGATTGTAATACAGTAGAAGGAATAGGTAATCAAAAATTAAAAGTTGGTGAAAATATAATTGATGTTAAATCAATTGCACAGAACGGTAACTATAAAATATATAGATTAGTTATAACAAGACAAGAAAATACTTCTACAGCATATACAATTGCAGAAATTTTAGGCAAATTAAGTACAAAGTATAATGAAGATACAATGTACGGTTTGGATATTGGTACTACTCATAAAACATTATTAGATGCGATTAAAAAAATTGATAGTAGTGTAGAAGTAACAATTAAACCAAATGCTAATAATAAACATGCTAGCTTTGCAACTGGTGATGAAATAACAATTAAGAGTGGTAATGACACGAAGACATTTAAGTATATACTATATGGTGATTTAAATGGCGATGGTCTAATTAACGCTTTGGATAGAATTCATATGAGAAATATAATTCTAGAAGAATCAAATTTAGCAGGAGTTTATTTAAAAGCAGGTGACACCAATCGTGATGGTAAAATAAATGCTTTAGATGTAATATTAATTAGAAATTGTATATTAGGCGATACATTAAAACAAGGATAGGAGGGGCAACATGAAAAAAATATTTAGTATATTAGTTATAGCTATATCAATATTTTATATTGGTAATGTTAAAGCAGCTGGTTCAGTAAGTATAACTATGAGCCCTGCATCAAAAACAATTATTGTTGGAAATACTGTTACTATAACGGTAACAGTTAGATCTTCAACAACATTAGGTTCTATAGAATATGTAATTCATAATGATCCAAATTTATCATTGATTTCAACTAATAGTCCAACTAGGGGTGCGAAAACATTTATAGATTTTGATACTAAAGGTAATACTGCAGCGTCATATACATATACATTTAAAGCATTATCTTCAGGAACTGCTAAGATATGGGTAGATAATATTGTGGCTGGTGATGATGATGGTAATGAATTATCTGCTTCTGCAGGTAAATCGACAATTACTGTCATGACACAAGCCCAAGTATATGCATCATATAGTGGTAATAACTATTTATCAAGTTTAGGTGTTGAAGGTTATGACTTAGAACCAGGATTTGATAAAAATACAACTGAATATAGTGTTAAATTAAAACCTGAAACAGAAAAGATAGTAGTTAATGGTTCTAAAGAAGATGGTACAGCTTCAATCAATGGATTAGGTGAAATTACTGTATCAGATGGTATGAATCAAATCAAAATAGATGTAGTTGCTCAAAATGGTAATGTAAGAACATATATCATTAATGCTGAAGTAACAGAATATGATCCAATCAATGTAAAAGCAGATGGTGTTGAATACACAATTGTTAGAAATAAAAAAGTACAAACATTTAATAATAGCTTATTTACTGAAACAACAGTAAATATTAATGAAGTAGAAGTACCTGCATTCTATAATGAAACAAGTAATATTACAGTAGTTGCGTTAAAAAACGAAGCAGGTGAAATATCATATTTTATATATGAAAACGGTACATTTACTAAATTCAATGAATTAAAATTAGGTGGAGTAGATTTAATAGTTAAAAAACCTACAACTATACCAAATGAATATAATGAAAGTATTATAGAAGTAAATGAAATAGAATATCCTGCATATAAGAAAAAGGATACATCTAGATTTGCGTTAGTATATGGTACAAACTTAGTTAATAATAATACTGGTTTCTATGTATATGATAACTATGAAAATACATTACAAAGATATGATGAAGAATTAATTAAAGACTATGAAAAAGAAATAGAAGAAAGTGGAAAATTCGTTAAATTAACTTATATTCTTGCAGGAACATCAATTGGTTTATTTATCTTATTATTTATTTCTTTATTAACAAAACCTAAAAAGGCTAAAGTAGTAGAGAAAAAAGAAGTAGAATTACCAATTATTAAAGAAGAATTACCTGAGACAAGAAGTGAAATTGAAGCAAGAAAAGAAGAGATTAAAGAAATAAGACAAGAATTTAAAGAAGAAAAACAAAAGAAAAAGAAAGAAAAAAATAAAGAAGAGTAGTTTAAACTCTTCTTTTTTGATATAATTAAACTAGGTGGTAATATGAAAATACTTATAACTAATTATGACATGCATTATAGTAAGATAAATAATAGTTTACTTGATTTTATTCATAATATCGATTTAGATAAACATAAAGTAGATTTATTATTAATGGAAACAGGAGAATTAATATTAGATTTAGATAAAAGAGTAAATGTTATTTATTACAAAGACTATATGTTAATGCCAAGTAAGTTTTTATATAAATATAAAAAAGATCACATTGTAACTGATTTATATAATCAACAAAGATTTGCGTTTAAAACTAAATATGATGTTGCTATATCATATTATGGACATAATAACTATATAGATATGGTATCCGCGTCAGTAAAAGCAAATAAAAAGATTATATATGTACAAAATAGTTTAACTGATATATCAAATAGTATGAAAAAAGTATTATTAAACAAATATAGTTATTTTAATAATATAGTATTTACCACTAAGAATAATATGAATATATTTAATAATATACTTCCAGAATTAAAAGATAAAACATTATATATTAATAATATAACAAATAGTAAAAGAGTAATTAAATTATCTAAAGAAAAAACAACAGTAAATTTAGGTAAATCATTTAATATAGTTAATATATCTAATTTAAATAAAGAAAATCATATAGATACATTAATAAATATACATAGATATTTGAAAGAAAAAGGTAAAAATGTAAAAACATATGTAATAGGTGATGGTGATTTATCATATAAATTAGCTGAAAAGATAAGAAAATATAACTTAATAGATTCATTTATAATGTTAGGTAAACAAGCAAATCCATATAATATATTAAAACAAGCTAATTTATATATTAATGTATCATCATCAGATAAATTCAATAATACATTATTAGAAGTAGCAATATTAGGTATTCCATTTATAACAAATGATACAATAGTAAATAGGGAAATAGTATCATTACTACCTATAAATAACGGTAAATTATCAGTAATAGAAGAGATACCAAAGAATATAATTAAATATATGAAAGAGTATAATAATAAAGCAGCATTTGATTATAAAACATACGAGAAAGATATAAAAGAAAAGATTGATGAATTATTATTTAAATAATCAAGCATAATTTTCAAAAAAATTACCATTTTTACACAATTTGACAAAATATGTGAATTTGGTATAATATAATTATCAATTGATGGCACATTATTCTAGTCAATTGAATTTACTATGAAGGTGGAAATAAACAGCCACTATAAGAGCACATCTGTGAAGCTTCTTGTGCTTGCTTCTTACGCCCAGTTTGGGGTGAGTGCTGGAAGATAGAATGCCGGGCGTCCGTAATGGCATACGAAAACGACCCTTCATTCGTTGAGACCTATACTTGTGTAAAGCCTATACATGGCAACATTGAACGGACTTTATACGATATAGGATTGAACCTACTATGTGGGGAAACTTACGAGTAGTGTAGCTTGTCTTGAGTGAGTAATGGGAATAATTAATATTTATATTGTTTATAGCTAAAATAATATAAATGATACATAGTTTGAAACATTGCTTGCAAAAAAGAATTAATAGTAAATGTTGATGAGGAAAACTCCTAGAGTGTTAACAATATAGGATTGCAGTGTGTACTAAGTGGTAATCAAGCCATATAGATTATCTATATTATCTTCTTGAAAGGGGAACCGCTTTACTGGTAACGGAAAGTAGAAGATAGAGAAATTCTGCTTGACCTAAGACACAAAGTTTACTATATTATAGCCAAATTGAATTATGAAGTATTAAGAGCATATGGCTCTTTTTATGTTGGAGGATATATGAACGACAAAGAATTTATCAAGAATATTAAGAAACAAGAAAAAGCTAATAAGAAAAAAGCTGATACAAATTGGATAGTAATAGTAACATTATTATCATTGGTTATATCAATACTATTTTCATTATTATGTGAAACTTTAATGCCTAACGTTAATATAATAGTAGGTATAATAATTATGTTCCTATTTATATTCTTAGGTATCTTATTTGATATATTAGGTGTATCAGTAACAACAGCTGATGTCGCACAATACCATAGCATGTCAGCTAAAAAAATTAAAGGTGCGAGAATGGCCGTTAAGTTAAAACAAAATACATCTAAAGTATCATCTATATTCTGTGATGTAATAGGAGATATCTGCGGAATCGTATCAGGTTCAGCAGGAGTATATATCGCAATCAAATTATCTAATCTATTAGGTATTAATCCGTTATTATGTTCATTATTCATAACAGGTATAATATCTGCCATGACAATAGGTGGTAAAGCAATAGGAAAAGGTTTCGCAATTAATAATAGTACGTTGATATTATATAATTTTTGTAAAGTATTCTCTTGTTTTAGTAAGTAAAATAAGGATTGTAAATGGTTTACACTTGTAAATCATTTTTTTATTGCAAAAGTTGAAAGTGCTATTTTCTTTATGCTATAATGAACTTGGTGATAGACAATGGATATTAGATTAAAAGAAGTATTATCAAAAGAATTAAAAAGGCAACAAACAAATATTGAATTAATCGCATCAGAAAACTTTGTATCAAAAGATATATTAGAATTACAAGGTAGTGTATTAACAAATAAATATGCGGAAGGATATCCTGGTAAAAGATACTATGGTGGATGTGAAAATGTAGATGTAGCAGAAGAAATTGCAATTGAATATGCAACTAAATTATTTAATTGTAAATACGCTAATGTTCAACCACATAGTGGTTCAAGTGCTAATATGGCTGTCTATAGAGCGTTATTAAATCCAGGCGATAAAATAATGGGATTAGATTTAGATCAAGGTGGACATTTAACACATGGATATAAAGTAAGCTTCAGTGGTAAAGATTATGAATCTATTAGTTATGGTTTAAATAAAGAAACTGAATTATTAGACTACGATGAAATAGAAAGATTAGCAATTACACATAAACCTAAATTAATAGTAGCAGGTGCCTCAGCGTATTCAAGAATAATCGATTTTGAAAGATTTAGAAGTATTGCAGATAAAGTAGGTGCATACTTAATGGTTGATATGGCACATATCGCAGGATTAGTCGCAACAGGATTACATCCTTCACCAATACCATATGCAGATGTAGTAACTTCTACAACACATAAAACTTTAAGAGGACCACGTGGTGGATTAATACTAACAAATAATGAAGATATAATTAAAAAAATAAATAAAACAGTATTCCCAGGAATACAAGGTGGACCATTAATGCATGTTATAGCTGCAAAAGCAGAGTGCTTCTATGAAGCATTAGATCCTAGTTTTAAAACATATATGGAACAAGTAATTAAAAATATTAAAGCAATGTCTGATACATTTATTGCTAACGGATATCATGTAGTATCAAATGGTACAGATAATCATTTAATATTATTAGATGTTAATTCTAAATTAGGAATTACAGGTGCAGATGCAGAAGATAAATTAAGTAAAATTAATATAACAGTAAATAAAAATAAGATACCAAATGATACTTTAGGTGCTAAAGAAGCATCAGGTATAAGAATTGGTAGCCCAGCAATGACTACAAGAGGATTAAAAGAAAAAGACTTTATAGAAATAGCTAATATAATAATCGATGCATTAGAAAATAAGCAAGATGAAGAGAGTTTAAAAGAAAGGGTAAATAAAATAGTAATGGAGTATCCATTATATTAAGAGTGATAATATGGGGAATTTAATAGATGGAAAAGCAGTAGCTGCTAAAATAAAAGAAGAAATTAAAAATGAAGTAAAAGGATTTATGATTAAACCTTGCTTAGCTGTTATTCAAGTAGGTGATGATGAAGCTAGTAATGTTTATATCGGCGCAAAAGAAAAAGCATGTAATGAAGTAGGTATATATTTTAAACACTTAAAATATGATGTAAACGTATTAGAAAAAGAAATCGTAAATAAAATTATCGAATTAAATAATGATGAATATGTTAATGGTATATTATTACAATTACCAATTCCAGGTAATCTAAATGAACAAAGAATAATTAATCATATTACAAGTGGTAAAGATGTAGATGGATTAAACGACTTAAATGCTGGTAGATTAACTAATAATAAAGATGGTATGGTACCTTGTACAGCTGCAGGTATTATAAAACTATTAGAAGAATATGAAGTACCTATGGAAGGCGCAAATGTAGTAATAGTAGGTAGATCTAAACTAGTAGGTAAACCATTAGTAAGTTTATTTTTAAAGAACAATGCGACAGTTACAGTATGTCATTCTAAAACAAATAATTTATCTGAAATAACTAAAACAGCTGATATTTTAGTAGTTGCAACTGGATCAAAATGGTTAATAGGTAAAGATGATGTTAAAGAAGGCGCAGTAGTAATTGATGTAGGTGTAACTAGAATTGATGGTAAAATCTATGGAGATGTTAATACTGATGAAGTAAAGAAAGTTGCCAGTCTAATCACACCATCAACAGGTGGAGTAGGACCAATGACAGTTGCAATGTTACTTTCAAATGTAATTAAAAGTTATAATAAAATGAATAAATAAATATTTATTCATTTTTTTATATAACTATTGCAAAAAAAATAAATATATGTTATTATTAATATGCATTTGACATGGCGAGGTAGCTCAGTTGGCTAGAGCATCTGGTTCATACCCAGCAGGTCGAGAGTTCGAATCTCCCTCTCGCTACCATATGTATATTAACTAACTAGAAATAGTTAGTTTTTATTTTGTATTTGTGATATACTATAGATAATATAGGAGTGTATGTTTATGATTAAAAATATATTAAGATGGGTTATAGGATTATTTATTTTACTTATAAGTTTTGCGTCAAGTGGTATAGGTATAATATGTGGTATATTATCTGCGGTATTAATTATACCTTTAAGTGCCGATTATATATATAAAAAGAATAATGTAAGTAAAACATTTAAAGTTATTTTACCAATAATTTTTTTGATAATTTCATGTAGTATGGTAAAACCAGTAACACCAGCTAAAGATAAAGTATTAGTATCTATTTTTTATACTGATAATTGTACATATTGTGAATATGCAATTGAATATTTCGAAAGTTTAAATAATGTAACATTAAAAAAATATTTAGTAAGCAATGAGGAAAACGAAATACTATTTGAAAAAGTATATAAAAGTTTTAATTATACAAATGAAACTATAGGATATCCATTTATGATTATAAATGATAAAGCATATATTGGTTATAGTGATGAAGTAAAGACTGCAATTAGAGAAACTATAGGAAAGGATTATGCAGATGGTAAATCATATGATTATGTTGCAAATATAGAAAAACCAAAAGAAGATAAACCAGAACCAAATAATGAAAATAATGATATTTCTACAGATAATACTAATTCAGAAATACAAACTACTGAATCTAATACAAATCAAGTAAATAACAACACAAATACTAATGTACATGAAAGTAATCCAACAAATAATTCATCTAACACACAAGTTTCAAATCCAACAAATAATGACGTAAATAATACACCGGCTCCTGAACCATCAAATGAAACTCCATCTACGCCGGAACCAACACCAACTCCACAACCTGAAGAAAAGAAATTTACTATATCTTCAATTGATGGTATTGGTAAAAGTTTCTATAGTTTACATCAAAGAGCATATTGTAGATTAGATTCGCTTGAGGTTACAATAGAACCTGCATATACTGCAACTATGAATGTAAAATTAAAATATAAAATGACATTGTTAGATAGTGTAGGAAATGTAAAATATTGTGAAGCATCAGTTAAAATGTATGATACTAATAATTTATTATTAAGAAATCAACATATAGTTATCAATGGTTTAGAAATTGGTGAACAAGGATATAACACAAGTTCATTCTACACAGATAGTGATGATACAACATTTAGAATAGTAGTCGGTGATTATTAAGATTAAATATAATCATATAAAAAGAGACTAACTAGAAATAGTTAGTCTTTTATTTTGTATTTATGATATAATTTACTTAGGTGATAATATGAAAACAGACTTATTTTTTAAAGATATAGAAAATAGAGAAAA
>ODAI014771656.1_pt1 | contig 25918 bp, 16 predicted proteins | sample 1539321 | NCBI WGS metagenome assembly ODAI01 (sample SAMN02144231, study PRJEB22623) | gut metagenome | biome: sheep rumen | host: Ovis aries | place: New Zealand
GGTTCAAAGTACGATGCCAATGCCAACGTGGAGCACAAGAACATTGCCACGCTGATTGGTGAGTTGCCCAAGTCGAACTTTATCCGTCTGAACCGCCGCTTGCTGACAGACCGCATCAAGAAGATGTATGGCAAGCAGCTGGCCGACGAATACATTGACAAGCTGACCCACCACTTCATCTACAAGAACGATGAGACGTCGCTGGCCAACTACTGTGCCTCCATCACCATGTACCCCTGGCTCATTGGCGGCACCCTCTCCATTGGCGGCAACTCCACTGCCCCCACCAATTTGAAGTCCTTTGCTGGCGGATTCATCAACATGGTCTTCATGGTCAGCTCCATGCTCTCAGGCGCATGTGCCACACCTGAGTTCCTCATGTACATGAACTACTTCATCGGCAAGGAGTATGGGCAGGATTACTATCTGCATGCTGACGACCAGGCAGACTTGAGCCTGAAAAAGCGCACCATCGACAAGGTCATCACCGACTACTTCGAGCAGATTGTCTATTCGCTCAATCAGCCTACGGGCGCACGCAACTACCAGGCCGTGTTCTGGAATGTGGCTTACTATGACCGCTATTACTTCGAGAGCATCTTCGGCGAGTTCTACTTCCCCGACGGGTCGAAGCCACACTGGGAGAGCCTCTCCTGGTTGCAGAAGCGATTCATGAAGTGGTTCAACCGCGAGCGCACAAAGACGCTGCTCACCTTCCCCGTGGAGACGATGGCTCTCCTTACTGACGAGAAAGGCGAGCCGAAGGACGAAGAGTGGGGCGACTTCACTGCCGAAATGTATGCCGAGGGCCACTCCTTCTTCACCTACATGAGCGACAATGCCGACTCGCTGAGTTCCTGCTGCCGTCTGCGCAACGAGATTACCGACAACGGATTCTCTTACACGCTGGGTGCGGGCGGTGTATCGACTGGCTCCAAGTCGGTGCTCACCATCAACTTGAACCGCTGTGTGCAGTATGCCGTAAATCACAAGCTGGATTATCTCGACTACCTGAGCGACATCATCGACCTCTGCCACAAGGTGCAGCTGGCATACAACGAGAACCTGAAGGACCTGCAGGCGCATGGCATGCTGCCGCTGTTCGATGCGGGTTACATCAACATTGGCCGTCAGTACCTGACCATCGGCATCAACGGCCTGGTGGAGGCTGCCGAGTTCATGGGACTCAAGATTTCGCCTAACGACGACTACAAGAATTTTGTGCAGGGCATTCTGGGGCTTATTGAGAAGTACAACAAGCAGTACCGCACCAAGGACGTGATGTTCAACTGCGAGATGATTCCTGCTGAGAACGTGGGTGTGAAGCATGCGAAGTGGGATCGTGAGGACGGCTACTTCGTGCCACGCGACTGCTACAATTCCTACTTCTATGTGGTGGAGGACGAGAGCCTGAGCATCATCGACAAGTTCAAGCTGCATGGTGCCCCCTACATCGAGCACCTGACGGGTGGTTCGGCCCTGCACATGAACTTGGAGGAGCACCTGAGCAAGCAGCAGTATGCCCAGCTCCTCAAGGTGGCAGCCAAGGAGGGGTGCAACTACTTCACGTTCAACATCCCCAACACCGTGTGCAACGACTGTGGTTACATCGACAAGCGCTACTTGCATGAATGTCCTAAGTGCGGTTCGAAGAACATCGACTACATGACCCGTATTATTGGTTACCTGAAGCGCATATCGAACTTCTCTCAGCCGCGCCAGGAAGAGGCTGCACGCCGCTACTATGCCCATGCCAGCGCGTGAGAAAAGATTGAAAGAATATAAAAGAATGAAAGTTTGGCCATGCGGCGTGTGTAGCAATGCATAGCCAAACTTTAATCTGTTAATCTTTTAATTTTATTTCGTTTTGCTAAAATACGTCAATACCGGCATCGTCTTTCAGGAGATACCTGACGAAGTGACGCTTGCCATCAACATATCGGGTTGCCCCTGCCATTGTCCGGGTTGCCATTCACCCTACCTGTGGGAGGATGTGGGCATCCCCCTCACCACCGACACCATCGACGAGTTTGTGGAGAAGAATGGTAGAAACATCACTTGCATTGCCTTCATGGGGGGTGATGCCGAACCGCGCCGCATCAACCGCTTGGCGCAGTACATCCACGAGGAGTACCCCCACCTGAAGGTGGCTTGGTACAGTGGGCGGATGCGCCTGTCGCCGGAGGTGAATAAGAATGATTTCGACTACATCAAGTTGGGCCCCTACATAGCCCATCTCGGTCCGCTGAACAAGCCGACCACCAACCAGCGGCTGTACCGCAACACCTACAACGATGCGTGGGAGGACATCACGAGCCGCTTCTGGAAGAAATGAGGTTCAATGCACGTCGATACCGTCGAACATGAGTTCTGCAATGACGGTGTCGGCGTATTTTGTGCCAGGATAGACATCGAGGATTTCAAATCGCAGGTGCCAGGAGGGTTTTGTCTCGTCGTGGTAACCGAAGGGACCAAATTCCTCTAAGTCGAAATACTGCATGGCTCGTTTGTCCTCCAGTGCGAGAATGCAGATGGGTTTGCCTAAGTAATATACCTTCAGGAATTTGGGGCGCGAGTTTTCCGTCCAAGCTGACTGTGTTTTTACATGTCCAGTGATCACTTCCACACCTGTCACTCGTGGACATTTTCCCTCAAATTCATAGTCGAGCCATTCGCCGATGCCCTGGCCCTCTGCTCCTTCTGCCCACACACTCTCATGGTTGAAGTTATGGGCATTCTCTGGCTTGTAGGTGTTTTTGCCCTGAGCCTTCAGGTAACTGGAAGCTGTCACCTTCTTCACCTCTCCGCCGCAGTACCAGCTGCATTTGTCGGAGTAGAGTTCTTCAAGCACAGGGTTCTCGCCCAATTCTTCATAGCGTGCCCACACGTTTTCGGGCAGGTCGGCATCTTCGTTTTCTGCCTGCTCATTCAGCTCATTCCATTCCTTCAGTTCTTTGTCCGAAGGCATCAGCCACACGTGGTTGGGCTTCACCACGGGGAGGTTCTCCGCATTGATGTCGGCGAGTGTTTGGGCTTTTGCTGGTGCCGCCACTGGCTCGTTCTGCTCCTCTGCAAAGGCTTCTGGCTCATCGGTTGAGGTAGCGTTTTTGGGGGATTCGTTGCAGGCTGCCAACATCAGAGCGGCTCCTGCCATACTCATGAGTGTCTTAAAAATTCTTTCCATATTCATGTTTCTTTTGTCCGCCGAAGGCGTATAAGTTTTTAACCTTAGAAAATTATTATATTTCTGTCACGATTTCTTCCAAGGGTTTGCGAGTGGTGGGGCGAGGTTGCGCATCGGCAGCAAGATGTCCCAGCGGAATGAGCACGGCAGCCTCTTCGTTGTCGGGCAGTTGCAAGAGCTGGTGGCAGAGTTGTGCGTCGAAGTTGCATACCCAGCAAGTGCCAAGTCCCTGCTCGGCTGCAGCAAGGCAGATGTGTTCGGTGGCAATGGCTATGTCGATGTCGCCGTGATCCTTCTGGTCGGTGGGGCGGTGCCAGGACTGGTCGTGGCAGATGCAGCCTACAAGGACCAGGGGAGCTGTGGCGAACCAGCTGCGAGGATAGGTCTGGCGCACCTTCTGCAAAGCCTCTTCTGTGCGGGCAAGGTAGAAGTGCCAGGGCTGGAAATTGACTGCAGAGGGAGCGATGCGGGCACACTCGAGGATGTAGCTGAGCTGCTCGTCACTCACAGGCTCTGTGCTGTACGAACGCACAGAGTAGCGTTTTTGTGCTAATTCTTTGAATGTCATGATGAAAGTTTTTTATGGTTTCTTTTTCATTTTCGCTTTGTATGTAGCCGCACGTTTCGCTGCCGCACTCTTGGGCTGGGTGGAGCCTTTTGTCTGTGTGGTGTTTTTCTTCACAGAGGTGGCAGAGGAGCTTCGTGTGCTGGAGCGGCGTCGGGTACGCTTCACGGGCTTGGGACGTTCGTGCAGTTTGGTGTGGATGCGCCATCCGAAGAAGGCGCGTGCCTGCCATTGCGTGTCGCGCAGGGCGAAGTCGCTGTTTTTTCCACATTTTGAGTGTTGGATGACAGAGGTGAGGCCGACGAAGTACTTGTCCCACGAATAGATGGCTCCTGCACGGCCTACGAGGAAGAAGTTGATGCGGTCGGTCTCCATCTTGTTCACTTCTTCCACTCCCTTGTCGTCGGTGGAGTGGAGCTTATAGTTCTGCCACACCATCAGGCTGGGTTGGAAGGTGGCGTGCAGCAGCCAGTGCTTGCCAGCCACAAGGTTGTAACCGTAGCCGGCACCGATGTGGAACGAGTTCATGTCGATGCGGTTGAGCCGCGAGGCGAAGGAGTGCTGGTTGTCGAGGTTGTCGCCTATCTTCACCCTGCCTGTCTCAAACCCAGCCTGCACTAAGAAACTGCCTGCGGAACGCTTTTGCACCCAGGTGCTGTTGAAGACGGCGGGGAGGGAGAACCGCTTGCCGTTGAAGACGTAGTAGGCCGACAGGGCAAAGCTGCGCATGTTGGTGTTGTTGAGCTTGTGGCTGCTGCTTTGCAGGCTGGTGCGTCCGCGGAAAGCATCGATTTTCTCGAAGGTGGCATCCACACCGAAAGTGTTGCTGTAGTAGTTGATGGCCGACATCATGTCGGAGATGTCGCTCAGTATTTTGCTGGGCGAGAAGGAAAGGGAGAGTGAGATGCCGCGGTAGTTGGCCATGATGCCCAGGGTGACCTTGGGGTCGGCAGTGAGGTAGTAGTTGCTGGAGTTGTCGTGCATATCTACGGCGCGGAGGTGCATCAGGTCGCTGAACACGTCGGTTTTGGCGCGGAAGGTCCACGTCTCCAGCGGACGTGCCACCCAGAGCGTGTCGGTGGTGACTTTTGCGTTCCTCACATTGAGTATGCTGTCTGCCTTAATCATCGCCTCTTCTGCCTTGGGCTTCAGCGAGTCGATTTTAGCCTGTATGCTCTCCTTTATTTGGTCTCTCTTCTCGATGAGGCGTTCCTTCAGCGTGGTTTTGGTGGTGTCCTTGGGAGTGGTTGTCGGTTTGTTCTGGGCCCTCATGCCGCAGGGCATCAACAGGGATGCCAGGAGCAGGAGGCGGGGTAGGGTATGGAGCTTCATTCTTTGCTGCAGTTTTTATGATTTGTCAGAGCCATTGGCTCTTCATTCTTTTTATCGTGATTGCAAATGTACGACTTTTCTACCAATCAACAAAAATCTCACCTTAATTTCAGGAGGTAAAGTGGCAAAATGGGGTTTGACGTAAAAAAAAACGATAATATTTTCTCTTTTTTGAGTATTTTGTACTTTTAGTTTGCTAAAAAGGTGCTACCTTTGCAAATATTCCGAATGGAAGAATGCTAATTATTAACCAAATAAGGACGCAAAGGAAGAAGGAAACGTCCACACTCATCCTCGAAAACCCTTGGAAAAGGGAGGGGGAGAATATACGAATATACATTGTGTACTAACTTTTTATTTTCCTATATTATGAAAGTGAAGAAGTATCTCTCGGCATTTGCCGCAGTAGGTGTTGTTGCATTTTCGTTAGTGGCGTGCAGCGACTATGACAATGGGTACAATGAAAGTGCCATCCAATTCACCGAAGAGTTTAAGAAAGCTTATGGTGACATCGACCCTGAGCAGGACTGGAACCTGGCGGAACGAGCCAGTGTGACTGTATCGACACAAAGTGAATCGAACATCAAGATTTATGCCCAAAATGGGAATGAATATGCCATCGTGGCCAACTACAAGGGCGTGAGCGGCACGCGTGTGCTGGGTTTTGACGTGGTGGAAGGTATCACGAACGTGATTGTCAGCGACGGAAATTCGGCCCAGCGGGTAAAAATAGGTGACGTGGTGCTCTTTGGGCAGGACACGCGCACCACTTACGAGGGAACCACAGGCAAAGTGACTGTGAGCAAGTTGAAAGCACCTGTTACACTCAGCGATGGCATCACCTATCCTGTATATCGCTACGGGACAAAGGCTGAATATGACTCAGTAGCGAATAAATATTCAAGCTATGCTATTGTGCGAGAAGGAGAGAACAACCTCAACAAAGTGACGCATAATTTCAGCTATGTTTCCACAGGCCCCTTCGTCATTTATCCTTATTACTGGCAAACGTCGGAACACAACACCTTGGGTATCTACTATTACGAGGGTGGTGTGCGTAAAGAAGTGCCTATTTACAAAATTAAGGAGGCAAATGAAGGCGAAGCGAGTGAAATACTGTATGAGGATGTCAATAAGGGAGGGGATGCTGTCGTTTACGAGGAAACGTTGACAAGCCTGACTCAAGTGGGGTGGGGCGATTCTCGTAAGTGGCCTGAAGGATGGACCATCAACAATGGTATCGGCATTGACAAATTCCACTATAATGGATGGTCCAAAGAGCAAGATGAGTCCAACATGAGAACCCCCTTCATCGAGTATTGGGTGGGGGCGCACAACAGCCTGCAAAACTGCACCATCAGCAAGACCATCACAGGTTTGGCACCGGGTAATTACAATGTGCATATCGATGCCCGTCTCTTCAACGAGGAAAGTACTACTCCACCATCGGGCGTCACTTTCTTTGCCAATGATAAGGAGAGCACGATTCCTAATAGCGGGACATATACCGTTTATAACAATGGAAACGTAAGTAGCCAAAGTGCTGAACTTTATGGCGACACGTATGTGACAGATTGTGTAGTGGGACGTGATGGAAAACTCACCGTCGGCTTCAAACTTGAGAATGTAGTAGGCAACTGGCTCGCCTTTAAGAACTTGAGAGTGACGAAACACGGTACTTATCAAGATACAGGAGATTTAGTTAGCTATTCTGCTGCTTTTGTTCGCAGTCAGGGTATTTTGGTGGACATCACTCCTGGCACAGAGTTTGGCATGTATCTCCATGCGGGCGACAAGAACATCACCTATTATTCGCAGGCTGAATTAAACAACGATGTGGCAATATACGGCACCGGTGTGGTTTACGACGGAGCGCGTTGGGTTGAAAAGGACGGCTCTTATCCATGCTATGCTTCTACGTTCACGGTGAATGGCCAGATGTATCTTGGTTTCGAGGACTGGTCATATCCTACAAACTCAGACAAAGACCTCAACGACCTTGTAGTGGCTTTCTCTGGCTACACGCCTACCATCATCAACGAAGACCCTGAACCTGCTGCTACTTGGCTGTTGGCTTGCGAGGACTTGGGAGGTTCGTTCGATACGGACTACAATGATGTTGTCTTCAAGGTGGAGCATGTGAGCGGACAGGAGTTTGCTATCGCCACTCCGTTGGCAGCAGGAGGTACACTTGCCAGCTACATCTTCTACGAAAGTCCTTCTGGACAAGAGACTTGTCTGGGCGAAATCCATCAGCTGTTTGGTGAAGCACCTGCTGAGAGTGGCTCTTATTCGCCAATTAACGTGGGTTACTCACGTGGCAATGCAGGGCAGTCTGTCACTTTCACAGTTCCTGCCGACTGGTCGATGTCGAGCTTCACACCCGATGTGTGGAATGGAAACACGCAGGATGCTTACTATAACATGGGAGGGTTTGAAATACGCACCTTGCCCATGGGCACTGAGGCACCGGATGGAACGCCTACCCTCGACAACATTGTCAGCTCAGGAGCATCGCGCATTCCTGCACCCGACCAAGGTGCTGCGCCCTACATCATCTGCCTGCCTTACTCCTACGATGTGGAGAACGATCCAGAGGCTGGATGGAAGAGCACCTACGTGTGGGCTTGGCCTCAGGAACTGGTTACCATCACGCCATCTCAAACCGACAAGTATGGCAGTGGATGCTATCCGGAATTTAAGGACTGGGTGACAAACCATACGGCATATGGCGATTGGTACAAGAAGCGCAGTCAGAATGCCGCTACTGTGGAAGAACTGAAACTGAGCACTACGCAGATGGGCAGCAGTTCACAAGGTGGAGGCAATGGAAGCGATGACAACGATGATGATGATGACCAGCTGAGCAAAGCATTCTACTTTAAGTACGAACCTTTAAGCATTAATGGTAATTGGCCAGGCCAATCTGAACTTATAGGCGAAGATAATGTTCCGACAAATGTGTCAGGTCTCACCGCAGGTCAATACTTTTGGATCTATAGTAAAAATGCTTATGGTGAAGAACTGCATCGTAATGGATTGACGGCTACATATAATGGTGTAACCTATGCCATTGGAACAAATATGAATAATTGGTATAACGCTATAGGTTTCTACCTCGTTGGCGCAGGCGACCAGACGGTTGTGCTCCATGCTCCAGCCGACGAAAGCAAGGGGTACGCAGAGCAGACTGTCACTCTCAAGCTCAAGCTGAACGGTCTGACTAAGGAGGGGGAAACAGGCAACATCATCAACTTCACCTTCACCGACAATGGCACCACTTATGCACTTGCCTATCGCGATGCGGGTACGCTGGGCATGAAGACCTATAATGCCAGTGACACTTCGCAACAGTGGCTCATTGTCAACTATGGTACGGATTCTTCGGATGGTATGCGCCATTATTTTCTCTATAATGTAGGTGCACAGAAGTATATGTACTTGGCAGCTAATGGATGGAGCGGAGAGTTTAATGAAACTTCACCGAAGAATATGGCGGTGTCGAGCGACAAGAACCGTGGCAAATATAAGTTCTACGATGCTTCTCAACTGGATGCAAATCAAGGTGGAAAAGTGGTCATTGCTGTAGCTACATATTATACTTCCGACCACATGGCATACATAGGTAGAGATGCAGCAGGTGATGGCCAGGGCGTTTATCTTAACAAAGGTACTGGCAATATCGTTTACTGGACGCAGACAGTGACTAATAAGACCTACACTTTGCCTGCTGCAAACTCAGCCAAGCAGCGTTCAGCCAAGCAGCGTTGAAGTCTGCTTGCTGGCCTAATTTTGAGAAATAGATTAAGTTAATAGATAAAGTTTTTTGAAGGCGGAGGGGTGTCCTTGTGAAAGGCTGCCCCTTCTTTTGTTTTCTCCCCCCACTGATGCCACAGATGACAGAGTGCCCCCCCAAAAAAGTACCTCTATGGTACCTCTATGGCACCTCTATAGTACCTCTATAGTACCTCGCATGTACCTCGCATGTACCTCGCTTCCAACAATGCGAGTTTCATAGGGGGAAATATAAGGGTACTATAGAGGCACTTTTGTTTACCTACTTATTGTTTTAATTATGAGCGGATCGCCTCCAAGGAATCAGTTTCGTTTTTGTTACATTTGTGTGCGGCTATGTTACCCATTCTCATTAAGTGGGGGTTTCTTGCAACTGATGTTTCAAAATTGAAAGTGTGTGTTTCAAATCTTATAGTTCGGTTCGGGGAAAGTGCGTAACTTTGCAGTCAAAAGCCCCTCTGCAATCAAGAAACTAATAAAATTATCTATCTAACTTAATTAAAGATGAAATCGAAAGGAATCTTTTTAGGTCTTATGTCCGCTGCCATCGTCCTGCTGCTGATGGCAAGTTGTAGTGACTATGACAATGGCTACACTGAAAGTGCCATCAAATTCTCTGAGGAATTCAAGAAAGCATACGGTGACATCGATCCGGAGCAGGACTGGAACTTGGCTGAGCGTGCCACTGTGACGGTCAACACTCAGCGCGAATCAAACATCAAGATTTATGCACTGCGAGGTAATGAGTACGTCCTTGTAGGTGACTACAAGAGTGTGAACGGGACACAACAGTTAGGCATTGACCTTGTGGAAGGTACTCGCCACCTCATCGTCAGCGATGGGACGACAGCTCAGCAATGCACCCCTGGGTCTGTGATTGCATTCTCATCTTTGAACACTCGCGCAGCACATGTTGGCCCAACTGGCGATATAACAGTTTCCAAGATTACTAACGAAAATGGACAGACCTTAGATAATGGTGTAACTTATCCAATGTATAAGTATGCTACGGAAGACGATTACGAGGCGATGAAAGCAGTGATACCTGAGATAGACCTGGATCCAGTTAATTACAGGAAGCATACTAATCTCCCCAAAGTTACCCACGACTTCAAGTACGTTTCAAATGGTCAGTTCATTGTTTATCCTTATTATTGGGAAACCAGCTCTAACAATGAAATAGGTTTATATTATCGTGAAGGGGAAGATATTAAATATGTGCCTATCTATACGATAAAGAGCGGTGATGAGTTGCAATACAGTTATGCGGGGGAACAGTTTGTTCACCAGGCAAATCTCACAGACAATATCACGACGGATAGTGAAGCACTGTATTGGCCTCAATACAAAGCTCTTTGTTGGACTGCAACGTGGAGCAATAGTATTTTTAATACAAATTTGCCTACAGGTAATCTTTTGCAGCGGTTCACCCATTTTTCTCTTAAGGGAACTTTTAAAGGAAAAACTAAAAGTATTCGCCTTTTGTTCTATAAGACTGGTAGTTCTGAATCAAAAGCCTATGAGTTGGAAAAGGCGGATCAGAATTCAGAAAGTAATCAGGATTTTAATGTGACAATTAACCTCCAATCATTAGTCGAACAAGATGCAACTTGGAAAGATTATCTGGAAAATTGCTCTGAAGTGCGCATCTCAGGTGGCTCGCATAGTACTGACAAATTTAAAAATGTAAATGGAAACGAAGTTATTGGCGATGTTCAGTTCGATTATGTTCAGTTTGAGTACAATCCAACAAATTGGGTAAGTTACCAAAACCAGAATTTCTGTTCGCAGATTTTCAGTAATAATCTGGGCGATATGGTTCGTGGACAAGGTATTGTGGTGGACATTCCTAAGGGACGGGAATTTGGTATGTACCTGAAAAAAGGTGATGGAGCAGGAACTTTCTATTCACAAAGCGAACTGAATGACCCTGCCAAAGTGGGTAGAGGTATTATTGATGATGGTGTGAATGACATGCAAGAAAGTGACGCTTTGTTCCCTTGCTATGCATCAACTTTCCATGTGGGAGAACAGATGTTCCTCGGCTTTGAGGACTGGCCTAATAATCAAAGTGCAAGTGACTTCGACTTGAACGACGTGGTATTGGCCTTCGATGGATGCAAGCCTACCATTATCAATCAAGATCCAACTCCTGGTGGAACATGGTTATTGGTGTGTGAGGACTTGGGTGGTTCGTTCGATACGGACTACAACGATGTTATCTTCAAAGTGGAGCACATTAGCGGACAAGAATTTATCAATGTGACAGCGATGGCTGCAGGTGGTACATTGGCTTCTTACATCGTCTTCAACGATCCCACACAGGGTGGTACCACTCAGGATTTCGTGGTAGGGGAGATTCACGAGATGTTCAATGTGGGACGCATGCCAAGCGGTGCTTACGAACCCATCAATGCGTTAACATCTCGTTGGGAAGCATCTGGAATAACGGTCACCATTCCTGTACACAGAGATTGGCAGATTGCTTACAATGTGGATGCGCAAGAGTATCTTTATGACAATATGAAGAACTCTAATGAGGTAAATATGGGTGGCTTCCGTGTATATACCTTACCTGTTGGTACAGAAATTACATCCGCAACACCTACATTCAGCGAACTCTCTGCTGCTAAAGCCTCTGTCATCGCAGCACCAGAAAAGGGTGACGCTCCTTATATACTTTGCCTGCCATACACTTACACGAAAGTGAATGATGATGGCACTAAGAAATATACATGTGTGTGGGCTTGGCCTTTGGAACTTTGCACAATTTGCTCTGCTGCATACGATCAGAATGGCAAGTACAGCGGCAGTAACGGTGGCGCATATCTTCAGTTTGCCGAATGGGTGAGGAATAGTAAGTATGCCCAGAGCAAAGATTGGTACAAGCACAAGAATGAGAATGGTCTCACAGTGGAAACTTGGATTGTGAAGGAAGAAGAAATTCCACAAGGTGTAAGCATCGACCCTGAAGATGACAATAAGTTAGAGGCAAACTTCGGTACATGGGCACAATATGCATACGGTGACTGGGCAAACATCTGGCCTTTCACAGGTGAAGGGAAGAAGTGGCCATTCTATACGGGTGACAAAATCGTGATTTATGCACGAAATTGGACAAGTGAAGCGACTGGTACCATCAGTGCCACATTCGAAGATGTGGGTAATACGGGTTCTACCATGACGGCGAATGGTTCTGATTACACTATCACAATGGGTCCCAACGCAGGTCTTGCCAAACTGAGAATACATTATGAAGGAGATAGTAACTACAAGCCTGCAGACATTCTTATTACTCTGCAAGTGAAAGCTGCTGAAGTGGTTCGATTCTGCTGCTGGGACTCAAATGGTCAGAAAAAAGCCTTGTCTCATGTCGTAGATAATGGTGCGGATGTTCTTAAATTAGTAGGAAGTAATCAATCAGATGCAAATCAGCAGTGGCGTCTTGAAGACACAGGTGGCAGTCTCTTCCTGTTGCTTAATATGGCTACAAGAAAGTATCTTAAACTCAGAGCCAATAATGATGGTCATGGTGACTTTGTGACCAAGGCTTATAATGAAATAAAGGCTGACGGCTACTATCGGTATGAACTCACTTCAGATAATCGCTTGAGAGTGAGGGAACACAACCGTACTGGACATGAACTTAATTTGTCTTTTGGAACAGATAATCCTATTGGTGATAATGTGACTGTCTTCATGGATAAGGGAGGAAATAATGGTGGTAATGTAATTTATTGGGAAAAGAATACAGTTACATCATTCAATGCCAAAGCAAGGCCATGATAGGTTCTTTGAGCTAAATTGACAGTTATTCATACCAAAGGGGTGCCCATTTCGGACACCCCTTTTTCACCCCTAAAACTCCTGCAGCGTACCTCCTTAGGAGAAGCGGTGTACCTGTCAGGGAGAAACGGCGTATCTGTTTTACCCCTCTGTCGGAGGTCGTTCCCCAATAAATGCCACGCCTTATCTTTCCCATCTTCGTTCTCCCAAACAATCTGTGTCCATCTGTGCAATCTGTGGGCAAAAACCCGCTTCGCTTAACCATTTGAGGGCAGAAAGTTTGATTTCTCCCCGAAAAACGTTGGCTTTTCCGGCTTTTTCCGTAACTTCGCCACAGAATTGTTGATGACATGAATAACGAAACGAATCAGCCCCGGGGTTTCGACCGCCTGTGGGCTTCTCTCATCCTCTTTACGCGCTTGCCTTTCTGGCGTCTGCACCTGCCGCCCAAGGCGGCTTACCAGTCGGCCGTGGAGTTTTGGCCCCTGAATGGGTGGATAACGGGAGGTGTGATGGCTGCCACCCTCTTTGCGGCTTGCCATGTCGTGCCTTTTTCAGTGGCTGTAGTCCTGGCCATCGTCGTGCGGCTCTTTCTGACCGGTGCGCTGCATGAGGATGGATTGGCTGATTTCTTCGACGGGTTCGGCGGAGGCACTGACCGCGAGCGCACTCTTGCCATCATGAAGGATTCCCACATCGGCACGTATGGCGTGTTGGCTCTCATCTGCTATTTTCAGCTCCTTTGGGGAGTGCTCAGCCATCTTGCTCCCCTGACGGCCGTGTTTGCCATCTTGGCCGGCGACCCGTTGGCCAAGATGTTCGCTTCGCAGATAGTAGCTTTGATGCCATACGCTCGTCGGGAGGATGAGGCGAAGAACAAAACCGTTTACCGGCCCCTCCGTCTGGTCGCCACCCTCGGCCTGGGCCTTCAGGGCTTGCTGCCCTCGCTGCCTTTGCTGCTTCTGACCGACACTGACTGGTGGCTTGCCGTCCTTGCGCCCATCCTCACGGTTTCGCTCTTGTTCTTCATCATCTGGCGGAGGCTTCGGGGCTACACGGGCGACTGCTGCGGGGCGGTGTGCCTTCTTGCCGAATTGTCTTTCTATGTGGCCGTGCTGATAATGGGGTGAGAAAATGGGATGGCTCCACATGGAGGCTTGCGTACTCCGCTGGCAGTGTTGTTGTTTTCCCTTGTTGACTCTATTTTAAGGTGTGAGACAAGCTGTGGCTTGCCTCGCGATGGCATGAGGTGTTTCCCAATCGTTTTGAGGTGGCCTCATGGGGTCGTGAGGTGTTTCCAAAGCATTTTGAGGTGACCTCATGGGGTTGTGAGGTGTTTCCAAAGCATTTTGAGGTGACATCACGGGGTCGTGAGGTGTTTTCCAATCGTTTTGAGGTGACCTCATGGGGTTGTGAGGTATTTCCAAAGCATTTTGAGGTGACCTCATGGGGTTGTGAGGTTCTTCCAAATCATTTTGAGGTGACATCACGGGGTCGTGAGGTTCTTCCAAAGCATTTTGAGGTGGCCTCACGGGTCCGTGAGGTGTTTCCAAAAGGTTTTGAGGTGGCCACCGAGCCTTTGGAGGTGTTTCCAAAATGGTTTTCGGTGGCCACTGAGCCTTCGGAGGGGGTTACTTTTCTTTCCGCGCGGATGTTCCCTCGTCTTTTATCGCTTGCTGGCTGTAGATTCGGGCCATGAGCGCCCCGCTGATGTTGTGCCACACGCTGAAGATGGCTCCCGGAATGGCTGCGAGGGGGGCGGAGGCGAAGTGGGTGGTGGCTAAGGAGCAGGCGAGGCCGCTGTTCTGCATGCCCACCTCGATACTGATGGCTGTGCGCTTGTTGTGCGAGAGTCCTAAGAGGCGTCCGATGCCGTAGCCGAGGGCGAGTCCGCTCAGGTTGTGGAGCATCACCACGCTGATGACTAAGCATCCGCCTGTGAGCAGGGGCGTGGCGTTGTGTCCCACGATGATGCCTACCAGGAGCGTAATCATCAGGGTGGAAAAGGCTGGCAGATAGGCTACGGCATGGCGTGTGAAGGTGGGCAGGTAGCGCTGGATGAGGAATCCGGCCACGATGGGGGCGATGACTACATAGACGATGGAGAGCAGCATGCCCCAGGCGTTGACATCGACAAAGGTGCCTGCCATGAGCCAGGTGAGCAGGGGGGTGAGCAGGGGGGCCAGGAGGGTGGAGGTGGCTGTCATGCCCACGGAGAGGGCCAAGTCGCCTTTGGCCAGATAGGTGATGACGTTCGATGCCGTTCCCCCGGGGCAGCAGCCCACCAGGATGACGCCCAGGGCGAGGTCGGGCGGCAGGCGGAAGGCCTGTGTCAGCACCCAGGCCATGGCTGGCATGATGGTGAACTGTGCCAGGCAGCCTGTCAGCACGTCCTTGGGGCGGCTGAACACCACTTTGAAGTCGGTGAGGTTTAAGGTGAGGCCCATGCCGAACATGATGAGTCCCAGCATGGGGTTGATGACCCATGTGCCGATGGCGCAGAAGGGGGCGGGCCATATCAGTGCCGCGATGGCTGTCAGCAGGACGAGTGCCCCCATCCAACGGGAAATGAAATTGCAGATTTTCTTCATGTTGACTCAATCTAATCGTTTCTTGTTGTTCTTTTTCACGGTTTTGACGTTACCTCCCCCTGTGGCTGTGGGAGTGAGGCAAATAAGTTCTCCAGCAGCCGGGGGAAGGCGTAGCTGTCGAGCTCCGTCTCTTTCACCCAGCGGAAATCTTTGGGCAGGGGCGGTGGCGCGTCTGTTTGCAGGAAGTAGAAATCGGCTACGAGAATGCGGTGGGTGAGCACGTGCTTCACATGGTGGCGTAGCAGGGTGGCGCCGGGCAGCAGGGCCTCTTTCAGATGGTCTGTTTCCGGCTGATGGCGTGTGTCCGCGGCCGATTCTTCAAACAGGAGCGGCTCCCACAGCCCTTGCCAGATGTCGCCCGCTGCCCGCCGGCGGATGGCTGTTGTCTCTCCACATCTTATATATAAATAGGTGAGGTGTCGCGTCACGACGTTGAGCTTTTTCTCCTTCACCGGCAGCTGATTGATGCGCCCCGTCCTGAAGGCGAGGCAGGATTCTTGCAGTGGGCAAAGCTCGCATCGGGGCGAGGCCGGCGTGCACTGCGTGGCTCCGAAGTCCATCATGCCCTGGTTGAACGCCGCGGCTTGGCGGGGCGGCAGGAGCGACTGTGCCAGTTGGGTGAACACCTTTTTTCCCTGCGCCGAATGGATGGGCACGTCTATTCCGTAGTGGCGAGCCAGCACCCTGTACACATTCCCGTCCACCACCGCGCTTGGCAGCCCGAATGCAAACGACGCGATGGCCGCGGCAGTGTAGTCGCCCACGCCCTTCAGGCTTTTGATGCCCTGCAGCGTGTCGGGAAACGAGCCTCGAGCCACAATCTGCTGCGCCGCTTGGTGCAGGTTCCTCGCCCGGCTGTAGTAGCCCAGGCCCTGCCACATCCTCAGCACCTCGTCTTCCGTGGCCGCTGCCAAATCCTCCACCCGGGGCCACCGCTGCACAAACCGGAGCCAGTAGTCCATCCCCTGCCCAACGCGTGTTTGCTGCAGGATAATCTCGCTTAGCCAAATCAGGTAAGGGTCGCGAGTGTGTCGCCAAGGCAAATCGCGCCCCTTCACTGTGTACCAGTCGAGGATAGTTTCCGTAAATGTCATGGATGCCGCTGTGGTTCTTTATGTTTTCAAGCAGTCTGTTTCCCTGCTCTCCTTCTGTCCTGTCTATAAACAAAAAACACTTGCGAGCGTGTCGTAAGTGCTTCTTGGTAGCGGGGGAGGGGCTCGAACCCTCGACCTCCGGATTATGAATCCGACGCTCTAACCAGCTGAGCTACCCCGCCATCGCTATGGGTTATTTCCCGTTAGCGAGTGCAAAGGTAGGACTTTTCGCGGAAATGGCAAAGGATTTTGAAATATTTTTTGTTCGAAGTGTGGAAAAAGTCGAAAAAAGGGATTTCCCCCTCAACCATGTGGGCAATTTGTGCTACCTTTGCACCGTTTTTGAAAGGATAAATAATTGATTAGGTATTAAAGGTAAAAAGACGAATTTTATGGCTTACAATTTGCTGAAAGGTAAGAAGGGCATCATCTTTGGTGCTTTGAACGATCAATCCATCGCTTGGAAAGTGGCTGAACGTGCCGTGGAGGAAGGGGCGCAGATTGTGCTCACCAACACTGCTGTGGCATGCCGCATGGGCACCATCGCGCAGCTGGCTGAAAAGACAAATGCGGCGGTGATTGCAGCCGATGCCACCAGTGTGGAAGACTTGGAGATGCTTTTCTCAGAGGCTCAAAAAGCACTGGGCGGGCAGATTGACTTTGTGCTCCACTCTTGTGCCATGAGTGCAAACATGAGAAAGAAACGTACTTACGACGACTTGGATTACAGCCTTCTGGACAAGACGCTCGACATTTCCGCCATCTCTTTCCACAAGATGTTGCAAGTGGCAAAGAAGCTGGACGCCCTGGCTGAGAATGCCAGTGTGCTGGCGCTCACCTACGTGGCAAGTCATCGCACGTTCTTTGGCTATAACGATATGGCTGACGCCAAGTCGCTGCTCGAATCCATCGCTCGTTCATTCGGATATATCTATGGCAGAGAGAAGGGCGTGCGCGTGAACACCATCAGCCAGTCGCCCACTTACACCACGGCCGGTTCGGGCATCAAGGGCTTTGATGGGCTCTACGATTTCTCCGACCGCATGTCTCCATTAGGCAATGCCAGTGCCGATGAGTGTGCTGACTATTGCATCGTCATGTTCTCCGACTTGACGAAGAAAGTGACCATGCAGACTCTTTTCCACGACGGCGGATTCTCCAATATGGGCATGTCGCTCCGTGGCATGACACAGTACAACAAGTCCTTCATCGAAGAGAATACCGACAAGGAGACCGGCAAGATTATTTACGGATAGGAGGGATGCGGAATGATGCTTCATTCCGCACTCCGTCATCATTTTCTATTTGCGGATAAATACGACAGAATGGTTCTGCTCCACCTGTAGGGTGAGGGTGGAACCTTTCTTTTTCAGGTGGGTCGATTCGGGGAAGACGGGCTTCCAGCCTTTCATGAGCCGCGAGGCGAGGGTGGCAGTGTCCTCTCCCTTGAAGTTGCTGATGAGCATGTAGGAGCATCCGTCATCGGGCACGACGACCCCGTTCCAACCTTCGGGCAGGACAGGCTTCAATGTCTGAATCTGTGTGGCATAGGCTTGGGTCTGCTTGGCATCGATGAGGCTGTAATAGACCAAGTTGCGAGCATCTGCCACCTCGCCTTGTGCAAGGGTGCGCGGTGTGTTGCTGTACATGGGGTAGAGTTTCGATGTGAAGATGGAGTTGTTGGCCCCCCTGTCTCCGAATGCCATTTGCTTGTCGTTGCCAGCCGAGATGATGCCCAGCTGATTGTCTATGTTCACCCATTCGCTTCCGAAGGTGATGAATTTGCTCCCGTCGGTGGTCTGTTGCCCCTCCTTATAATATAATGTACGTGCGACTTTCATCAGTTCATCTGTCGAGATGGCAAGCAAACCTCCTTTTTCGGCTGTGATGGTGGCAGCGGTGTTGGCTGTCACGTAGTCGAGGTAGATGAAAGCATTTTGCGGGGTGGAGTAGAGGGCAAAGCGGTTGTTGAGGCTCCCGTCGTTGGTGTTCAGCTCGCCATTCATCACATAGCTGTTGTCTTTCAGCTGATAGATTCCACTCACCACAGGGGCGGCATTGGTCTTTTTCCCTTCCACCTCGTACCATCCCAGCAGATTACCCGTATTGTTGGCGCGGTAAGGGACTACAATCTTGTTCTTGTCGGGGGAGTTGGCCGCAAAATAACCCGTGTAGGATTTCAGTCCGGTGCTCCATGAAAAGCAAGTGAAGCGGTCGTCGGTGGCGGCGCGAACAATGTTCTGGTCTGGAATCATTCTCGCCTGGCTGTAAGCCTTGTTGAAGTCATCCCACTTGGTGGGGGTGAGGTCGGCGGTGGAAAGTACGTCATGCATCAAGTAGGTCATCATCACTCGGTGAGCCTCCACCCCCATTCGGCGTGCACCCACATCGGCGCGCAGTAGCCAGGAACCATCCTTGGTGGTTTTTTGTCGTGCCTGAATATATTTGTAAGCCATGTTCTCCAGCATCAGCGCATGCGGATCGCGCAGAAAGCAGGCCAAAGTGGAATAGCTCGTTATCTGATCGTAAAGGAAAAGGCTCCAGTCATTGCCGTTGGGCATGGCCAGTTCTCCATCGGGGAGAGCGAGCCAGTTGAGTATGCTGTCCTGCACTTCCTGGTTGTGGTGCATCAGTGCATTGGTTTTCCACTTCTCTGTGCCGTGCAGTTCCTGCTGAAACATCTTGAGTGCCAGAGCCGCTTCGCCCAGTTCCTGCTGAACGACATTCTGGTAGCTGGTGTGGAAGAGGTTGTGGTTCTGCAGCGAATAGTCGTTGTAGAGGTTTTGCCCCCGATAGAGGTCGGCCACGGTCTTCCGGTCATACCAAGGGTCGATGATTGTGGTGTTTTCCTTGTCGGAAGGGTGCGAATAGCTGTTGATGGCGAACTCTCGCAAGCGTTGGAACCATTGGGGAGCCAAGGCATCGTTGGGGAAGAGCCCCAAGGTGGCAGCCAAGATGTCTGCCTCCCACCCATTCTCCTCTGCTTTGGTGTCACCTTTATAGCCAGTAGGGATGGTGCGATGTAGTTCGTAATTACATTCGGCTTTCAGCATCTTTTCGATGTGTCCCTTCTGCGTGGTGCTCAGTTTGTCCCATTGGAAGAAGGCGGAGTAAGCTACCGACATGGCCCAGAGTGAACTTTCCCAAGCCACATCGTTGGTGGATGTGCTGCCCCAGTAGTTGCCTCCCTTGCACACTTTCAGCCGATTGGCTTTGTGAGTGGAGTAGGCAAAGACGAGCGACTTCATGGCCAGTTCTTCAATCTTCGTCCATGTCACGCCGGAAGGCAAGGTCACCCCGGCAGGTTTTCCGTATTTGACGAGGAAGGCGCAAATCATGCTGAGGTCTGCGTTGGGGCGTACTCCCCGTTCGTCATTGGCCATCGTGTTTTCCCCCCTGAAGCAGCCGCACACTTCTCCTTGGTTGTTGGGTTCTTGGCACTCTTGGAAGTCGTTGACCATCCACAGGGAGAAATCGGCAAGCATTTGCAGGAGGTCAGCCTTCATTTCTTTCTCTTCCACAAAGTCGGCCGTGATGGCTCCTTCGGTATAAGACTGAAAATCCTCTTGCGCATGAGCCGTAACAGCCCATGCCAAGAGGACTAAGGTTAGCATTTTTTTTATTATCATAAGGAGGAACGTTTTACGTTTATTTCAGTCGGGCCAGCGTGTCCTTGATACGCTTCATCGCTTCGATGATGTTCTCGTCGCTGGTGGCATAGCTCATGCGGAAGCACTCAGGAGAGCCAAAGGCATCGCCACCTACAGTGGCCACGTGTCCCACTTCGAGCAGATACATGGCAAAGTCGGTGGAGTTGTTGATGACGCGGTCTCCGTCCTTTTTGCCGAAGTAGCTGGAGCACTTGGGGAAGAGGTAGAAAGCACCCTGTGGCTCGTTCACCTCCAAGCCGGGAATCTCCTTGGCAAGTTTCACGATGAGGTTCTTGCGGCGTTCGAATGCTTGGCGCATGTCTTCCACACACTGCTGGTCGCCGGCAAAGGCAGCCTCTGCTGCTTTCTGCGACACAGAGCATGGACCGCTGGTGTATTGTCCCTGCAGCTTGTTGCATCCCTTCACAATCCATTCGGGGGCAGCGATGAAACCGATGCGCCATCCTGTCATGGCGTATGCTTTGGAAACGCCGTTGATGACCACCACGCGCTCCTTCAGTTCGGGGAAGGATGCAATGGATGCGTGCTTGCCCACATAGTTGATGTGCTCGTAAATTTCGTCGGCAATGACGATGACGCGTTCATGCTTCAGCAGCACATTCTTCAAGCCTTCCAGTTCCTCTTTGCTATACACCGAACCCGTTGGGTTGCTGGGCGAGCAAAGGATGAGGGCGCGAGTCTTGGGCGTGATGGCTGCCTCTAACTGTGCAGGGGTAATCTTGAAGTCTTGTTCAATGGGTGCTTCGATGAACACGGGTGTACCTTCGGCCAGCAGCACCATCTGTGGGTAAGACACCCAGTAGGGCGCGGGGATGATGACCTCGTCGCCTGCGTTGATGATGGCCATGATGGTGTTGCAGACAGACTGCTTGGCACCGTTGGAGCAGAGAATCTGCGAGGGCTGATAGTCCAGTCCGTTCTCGTTCTTGAGTTTGTTGACGATGGCCTTCTTCAGCTCGGGGTAGCCAGGTACCGGGCTATAACGGCTCCAGTTCTCCTCCACTGCCTTGATGGCGGCAGCCTTGATGTGGTCGGGGGTGTTGAAGTCGGGTTCGCCCACACTCATGTTGATTACATCTACGCCTTGAGCCTTCAGCTCGGCGCTCTTCTGACTCATGGCAAGCGTGGCAGAAGGTGAAAGTCTGTTCAGACGTTCTGAAAGTAGTTCCATATATTTGGTGGTTTTTTATTTGTTAAAGTGCAGCGTGTGTCCCATGCGCTCCTTCTTGGTGCGCAGGTAGCGTTCGTTATATTTATTGGGAGTGATTTCGATGGGGACGTTCTCCACAATCTCCAGTCCATAGCCTTCCAACCCCACGCGCTTAACGGGGTTGTTGGTCAGCAGACGAATCTTGCTGATGCCGATTGCTCTCAGTATCTGTGCCCCCACACCGTAGTCTCGCAGGTCGGGGTCGAAGCCGAGGTGAATGTTGGCATCCACCGTGTCGAGTCCTTCTTCTTGCAGCTTGTAGGCGGCAATCTTGTTCATCAGCCCTATGCCGCGTCCCTCCTGAATCAGATAGACAACGGCGCCCTTTCCTTCCTTCTCGATGAGGGACATCGACTTGTGCAGCTGCTCGCCGCAGTCGCAACGCTGGCTGGCAAAGATGTCGCCCGTGGCGCAGCTGGAGTGCATGCGCACCAACACGGGTTCGTCAGGTTCCCATGTTCCCTTGATGAGGGCCACGTGCTCCAGTCCGTTGCTCTTCTGGCGGAAGGGGATGATGCGGAAGTGTCCGTAGGCAGTGGGCATGTCGGCTTCCACACCCTTTTCCACCAAACTTTCCTGCCGGAGGCGGTAGGCGATGAGGTCCTTGATTTGGATGAGCTTCATGCCGTGTTCCTTTGCCTTCTCAATGAGTTGGGGCAAACGGGCCATGGTGCCGTCGGGGTTGAGAATCTCGATGAGGGCGGCAGCGGGTCGCAACCCTGCCAGCCGAGCCAGGTCGATGGCGGCTTCGGTGTGGCCCGAACGGCGCAGCACGCCATTGTCCTGTGCGTAGAGAGGATTGATGTGTCCGGGCTTTCCGAAGTCGGACGGTTTTGCGTCGGGATTGGCAAGCCACTGAATGGTGGCAGCTCGGTCATGTGCGCTCACTCCCGTGGTGCATCCTTCCAGTTTGTCGATGGTGACGGTGAAGGGAGTGCCCAGCATGGAGGTGTTCTCTTCTACCTGGTGCGGCAGTTCCAACTCTTTAGCTCTTGAGATGGTGATGGGTGCACACAGCACGCCTCGCCCTTCTCTGAGCATGAAGTTCACCTTCTCAGGAGTTATCATTTCGGCTGCTGTGATGAAGTCTCCCTCGTTCTCTCGGTCTTCGTCATCCACCACAATCACGAATTTGCCCTGTCGGAAATCTTCGATTGCTTCTTCTATCTTACTGAATTGAAAGGATGTTTCCATATATGTAGTCTTTGATTTGTTCGGAATATTTAATTACGGTGCGCAGGTCTTTTCTGCGTCGGCGGTAGAAACGGAAATTGCGGGTTTCCATCACGGGGTAGCCATTGAGCAGTTTCAGCACTTGCCGGTCTTTGCTGTTCGAGAGGACATCCACCACGTACTCTGTCATCAGGCTGATACCCTCGGCTTGCATGTCTTCACGTTTCGAGAACCAAAAGCGGAAGATGTAGGCTATGTAGCCCAAGAACGTGGAGTGGGGCAGTGCACCCAGGTATTCGCGGCTTGTGGTGATGAGCTGTTCCAGCGTGTGGCACATGTCGGCATAGTCGGGGTCGTTGATGATGACTTCTTTCCTGACGATGTTGCGTTTGGGGCGTATGCCCAGCAGCTTTTTCCACAGGTTGATGTAGGCATCCATGTTGAACACCGTCGAGTCGTTGTTCGACTTGATGGTGAGGAATATGCCCAGCGGTGCCATCACCAGTGTGCTGAGCCACATGCCGAATGCCACGGGAATGCCGCCTTCGCGCCCTGTCTTCATGGCTCCGGTGTCGATGATGTAGTATATAATAAAGATGATGACAGCCACCACCACGGGGAATCCCAATCCTCCCTTGCGGATAATGGCACCCAATGGCGCACCCACGAAGAAGAAGATGAGGCAGGAGAGTGACATGGTGATTTTCTGCCAGAACTGAATCCAGTGCAGGCGGATGTCGCGATTGCCCTCCTCCATGGCACTTGCTTCGTTCACGGTTTCTATCTCCTGAAATCCTGCCTTCTGCAAGGCATTCATCACAATCCGCTGCTTCTTCTGAGGGTCGGTTTGGGCAAAGAGCGAGTCGATGTTCACGCTCGCGTGGGGCACCCTCTGCCCAGCCTTGGCCTTCTTGGCCAGATAGTCAGCTTCCACCCTCTCCAGCTTTTTCCTTACCGAATCGCTCATCTGCGCCACGGCCAGCGAGTCGTAGTCCGATAAGCGGGCTTCATGAGGCACAGCGAGGGCATAGCGTTGCATGGTCTGCGTGTATCGTCCGCTCATGTCGTGATAGTAGTTTTCCATCGAGTCGATGTCGTGCGTCAGCTGCTTCATGCCTTTCGTGCGGGCATTGTTTGCCACGCTCTCCTGGTCGGTGAGGTTGAAGTTGGAGTCGAAGTCGATGATGAAGTGCTTCTCCACAAATGCCTCGCGGCGGTAGGGTAAGTCGCGTGCTTGCAAGGCATCGGAACTGCCGATGTTTTCATACTGTGTCCCCTGATAGAGGTGCAGGAGCAGGTGCATCTTGTCGCTGGTGGTTTCCAGACGCCCCGAATCGGCCAGCACAATGTGGGCACGACTGGCTCCGTTCTGCAGGTTGTAGATAATCACGTCGTACAGCATGCCCGTTTCCTTGTTTTTGTGCTTCACATACAGGTTGATGTTGTCAATGCCATCGTAGAACACTCCTTCGGGAATGTCCAGTTCGGGCGACTTCATCTTCATGGAGCGCAGCATTTGCAGCAGGTTCTGCCACGCTTCGGGTGCTATCTTGTTCTGGAAATGGAAAGAGGTGAGCGCCAGCAGGGAGATGAGGATGATGAGTGGGCGCATGGTGCGGATGAGGGAGATGCCCGCGGCCTTGATGGCCAGCAGTTCCAAGCGCTCGCCGATGTTGCCGAACGAGATGAGCGATGCCAGCAGAATGGCCAATGGCAGTGCGGTAGGCACCAAGGTTTCGGCAGCATAAAAGAAGAACTTCACATACACGTCTAAGGTCAGTCCCTTGCCCACCAGATCGTCAATGTACTTCCACAGAAACTGCATCATGACGACAAAGATGCTGATGCAGAACGTGCCTGCAAACAGCGTCAGAAAATTCTTCAGGATGAAGATGTCGAGTTTCTTGATGAGCTTCATTTCTACCTAAAAAGCTGAGTACACACCTTTTCGGCTGCAAAGGTACGAAAAATTCAAGTAAGTGAGAGAAGAGGAAGCTTGTTTTCTCTTCCGAACGTGAGAATTTTCTGGAATAAGTGAGTGAAATACCAAATATCTTTGAGTTTTTCCGAACGCAAGCACCTTGGCGTGGCTAACGGAACACAAAATTGGGTGCAATGAGAGAAGCGAATGCTTGTTTCCTCCGGGGAAAATGAAGTTTCTTTATCTCGACGGGCTTATAATTCGGAAATTATCTCTAAATTTGCACGGTTGATTCATAAACCATTCGTAAAGATATGCAAACAAGATTCAAGAAGAAAGCCAAGGTGGTTGACATTATGGTCACTGCCATTGGCGGCACACTCTCGGTGGGGGTGATGCTATACGGAGTTTATCGTTTCGGGCTCGGAGAAGTGTGGCCAGAGTTGGTGCTCAACTTCTTTTACATCGCCTGCATGGTGATGATTTGGATGTACTTCTTCAACGTCCGCATCAACACCCACCAGTTCAACTACTGGACCTCCCTGTCGGTGGGCATGACGGTGCTGCTGCGCGACATTCTCTGTCCGCCGCCATTAGCCAACCACTTTCTGCGCTCCGCATGCTTCACGCTGGCAGTGCTGCTGCTCTGCACGCTGACCTATTTCTATGCGCGCCGCGACTGGAAGAGCTACACAAAGAAGAACCTGTGGGCCATCTTCGCAATCGATGCACTGATAGCCATACTCTACCATCTCGACATCATGCGCTTTGAAATCATTGACGATTACACCAACTACTTCCTCACCGAGATATGGATTCGCCCCACCATCACCTACGGGCTGGTGGCATGCTTCATCCATGAGGCGAAAGAATATAATGACTTGATGCCCCCGCAGCGCTGATGATGCCGATTTTTGCCGTTTCCCCAACTTTTTTCCGCCGACAGCATGAATAGTTCAAAATACTTTCGTAACTTTGCAACCGTACTTTCCGACTGAATGAAAGCAGAATCGTCTTCTTTGCATTTTGCAGAGGTTTGTTAATATAGTTCTAAATCATACTTAAATACATATATAAACCCGAATAACCCACCCCCATGCCCAGCATTTCCACTACATATTATCCGGCTGCTGCGTCCTGCTTCTCATCAGTGAGCGGGGCTGGTGAGTTTGTTGGCAGAAAAGGGATGGGTAAAATTACCCCCCCCCTGTTACTTACTTAAAAACAATAAGTTCGGTGCTTGTGTGCTGGACTGCCTTTGCGGCGCGTCTGCATTCCCCCATCGTGAGGAATGCGGACGCGCCTTTCTGTCATGAGGTTTCATCAACCTGTCATATTATATTCATATTATTATAAACAACAAACAAAACAATCATGAAGAAAGTTTATAAAAGACCGATGATGAAAGTGGTCAAGTTGAAACATCAGGCACACCTGCTGCAGGCCAGCGGCCAGGTGAACGCTACAATGAACAGCACATGGGAGGAGGAGAACATCTAATGCCTCTGCCGCAACCAGAGTATTAACAACAAAAAACGAAAAGAAGAACAATGAAAACAAAGACTATCTTCAAGATGCTGGCCGCAGCCATGCTGA
>ODAI010837572.1_pt1 | contig 25912 bp, 25 predicted proteins | sample 1539321 | NCBI WGS metagenome assembly ODAI01 (sample SAMN02144231, study PRJEB22623) | gut metagenome | biome: sheep rumen | host: Ovis aries | place: New Zealand
ATTGCGCAATCAATACCTGCGCGTATGCAGTGAGTTGTTGCTGCAACAATCCTACCCGATACGATTTGGGTATCTTGACCGCTACACTGATGGTTTTTGTTTCCATAATCTTTGTTTTTTTGTGGATTTTGTTACACTGCAAATATAAGTTATTTCTGTGGTAGTGCAAAATTTATCGAGAGTTTTTTACAAAAAATAGGCGGACACTCACGCATCCGCCCCGTCGTGTCTGTCGTCCAAAAATATTTATTTAATCTCTGTCGTCTGTTCTTGTTCTGGCTTTTGCTCACTTACTAATTCGTCTGTTTGTTCTTCTGTTTTAGATGACTTGCCGTTTTTGTTGACTTTCTTGTTTTTCTTACTATTCATAATTTCTTGATTTGAATCAAAAAAGTCCACATCCGTATAATGAAATATTTTCTTTGTACTTGGTTCTTCAGTAACAATTAATGATTGGCATCTATGATTTGTCATGGTAATCATTGTTGTGTTTCCGGGATGATCTTTATTTGTACTTCCTACCGATATAAAACCACGATACGCATATTCATATAATTTGTAGGAATTGTTGTCGTTAGAACCATGATGAGGAACTTGTATTGTTGCAATAACTTTCCAATATTTTCTATAAAACCATATAAGGTTATCTATGTAGTCTTTTACGAAGTCTCCCATATATAAACAATTGGCATTGTCGTTATTTTTGAAACATTCAATTCCTATATAATACATCTTTGTTTCTATACTTCCTGAAAACAAAGTCATAGAACAAGAATTCTGATCCACAAAACAACTTTTGTATATTCCTCTACATTGTTGCAGATTTCCTTTCATTTTATTCGGTAAATCCTTAAAATCAACATTTGGAAACAATTTATTGAATTCGTCTTTTATATTTTTGCCTGTGTTTTGTGGGGCAGGCGGATTGTACGGAATATAAAACCATTTATGATGGAAATGAATCCTTGTTCCTTTTTTAAGGTACTCACCGTTTTTTAAATTTATATTTTTGATGTCTATGTCATTTCTAATACCAATAATGGAGATATTTGTGCTTTTGCTAACCCAAACAATTTTTGTCGTATCACTACTTATCACTCCTATAAGTATTTTAAAAAGAAATTTGTAAAAAGTGAAATAACGTGTAAAACTAATTCCTAATACGTACATATTATACAATATGATAGCATATTTTTCATCTTCTGTCAACTGAGGAAGAAACAGATATTTGACATTACAATGAGCCAATAGGCATTCTAACCCATTAATATGATCCCAATCAAGATGGGAAATAAATACGATATCAATTTCTTTGTCCTTTTCTAAATTTTGGACTATATAATTGTTCATCAATGGCGAGTTGTCAAGTCTATTAAAACCACCACAGTCATAGACCACGTTGATTTCATCGTCGCCATCCTTCAAGGTTTCGGTATAGAAACCGCCTTGTCCAATTGGGTGAATTGTTCTTGTTAGTTCCATTTTTATCTTTTTTTATTAATCAGCACCCAAAACTTAATTATTATGAGTGCTGATTGATTGTTAATAATTTCGATTATGCATCCATAGCAAGACGAAAGCCGTAATAGTCGGGAACGCTGTCTGGAAAGTTGCTGCGACGTGTGTGGATGGCACAGAGGGATTCGACGTTGTACCAAGAGCCTCCACGTATAATACGGCGGTTCTCTGAGGTTGAATACAAATCTTCACACCATTCCCAAACATTACCCGACATATCATAGATGCCGAGTTCATTAGGTTTCTTCTGACCGACAGGATGTGGTGTTCCGCCTGAATTGCAGTCATACCACGCTACTTCGGCAATGTTATTGCTCCCACTATACATATAATTGTGGGTCATATTGCCTCCATGCGCTGCAAACTCCCATTCCGCTTCCTTGGGCAAACGAAATTTACGTCCTGACATAGAATGAAGTTTCTCAATGAAAGATTGGCAATAATGCCAAGAAACACATACCACAGGTTGTCGTTCTCTTCCTTCTGGATCAATGCCCATTACGGCTGCCCATTGTGCCCTTGTTACGGGATATTTTCCGATGTAAAAACTAGAAATATTCGGATTCCCTTCGACTTTAATCATTTCTGGAAATACATCTTCCAACTTGTATTTTGATCTTATCTCCGCTTGCTGTTGTAACTCTTGCCGTAGCAACTCTTCATCTCGAGTTTTTCCTCCAGAACGGATGAAATCTTCTTCACCACTCTTCCAAGTGCGGTGACAGCAATCACATTTATAATGTGTTGGCTCTTTTTCACCTGGGAGTCGTCCCATCGGTCTCGTGGAAATACCTGTTATCATACTCAGCAAACTTCTGGCCGCACTGCCTACTATCATTGAGCCAACCTTTTCTGCAATGTTAGTCCGTGTTACGTCATCCGAACCACAGTAAGGACAACTTGGTTTGAATAATCCCATGATTTCCTGTTTTTTTATTGTTATTAATTCTTTTTTGATTTTTCTGTCTCGTTGACATGTCATTTATTACCTCGTCAACTTTGTTTTTCAAGTCAGATTCGAAAATGTTTTCTACAATGTGGCAAAAAAAGAAGGGACGCAGACTACCCAATAGTTAACAGAAGGCCGACCAAAGCCTGAAAACACTATAAAGGAAGCCCACACCCTTTATGAGAATGTGAGAATTTGCCTAAGCCGATGTTTTCTGTTTTTTATTGGTCTTTTTCTGTTAATCGGCTCAAGCAAACACTCTTTCGTTTTTGTCAATATTTTCAACGGCAAAGAAAATACAAATTTTGATTCCCGCCAAATTTTTCAGCAAGTATTTTTCAAATATACTGCATTTCGTAAATAATCACACTAAATCAAATCTCTCCTATCAAATTCTTAATGTCCGCGATAAAAGTATCAACCATTGGGCGGTATTCCATAATTTCTTCTTCGGTGGCTTGAAAAAAAACATTATAATCCGCCGCATCACGCAAAGACTCCAACTCGGCAAAAAAATGTGCAGACTCTACATCAATCCAGCCGGTTAAAACATATTCTTTGTTTAGGACATTAAGTCCCATATATTGCTTTTTTATCTTCTTCTACATTCTGATAATATGGCGAAATCCTACATCTTTCCCAATCCGAGAAAGTATAAAGTTGCGGGCTCACGTCCGCATCGTGCAGAGTTCCATACATTATAAACGAAAATCCGTACTTGGCAAAATCGTCGTGGCTTATCTTGTCCTTGTCGAGAAGGATAAGAAGATCCCAATCGGAATTGGGGCCATTGTCTCCCCGCGCCCGAGAACCATAGAGCCATACTTTGCTGCCGGGTACCATTGTCTTTTGTGCAAAGTCGCGCAGCATATCTATCGTAAGAGAATCTTCCATAGTTTCTGTTTTTAATACCATCCGCAAATATAACGATTGTTCCTAATTACTCCAAAACATTCCCCGAAAATATTTGACAATTAGTAACTTTTTTTCCTAAAATTACATTAAACTTTAAAAAAATCAATTTTTATTTTGTAGGATTAAAAAATATCACTACTTTTGTAAATTAAAAATAATCAATGGTTACAACATGAAAAAAACTAATCCTGAGAGCCTGATTGCAGACCTCAAAAAATCCAAGGACTACATAGACAAACTCGTGGAGGGCATCAACCCCGTCAACGGCAAGCCCATAAGCACGAGGGAGGTGATATATGATTATAAGGTGTCGAGGCAGTTGGAATTTTTGTCGGAATACATCAAAAACGAAATCAGCAGGCTCGAATCAAATGAAAAATCTAAAAAGGAGGACGATGACGACGAGTTGATAGAATTTGAACTAACGGACAATGAACTCAAAAAAATAAAACTCTCCGAAAAACCTATTTCTCTCGCCGACATCTGCAATATGCTCAACCATCTGCGCCCGTCGTCCAAGATGCGCAAATTGAAGGCAATCAGCGCAATAGAAGTACTCAACGCATTCGGTATGATAGACCGTGTGCGCAGGAAGATAATCCCCACTGAGCAGGGCGCTGCACTCGGAATACAATTTAAAGAATTTCAGAGCAACGGAGCCACACTCACCAAAGTTTTGTACTCAAAGGAAGCTCAACAATTTGTAATCGACCACTTGAAGGAAATTACAGAAATCAACAAGACAAAACGATTTTAACGGTAGAGACGCACGGCCGTGCGTCTCTACGTTTATTTTTTTTGATACACAATGTACGGGTCTGCCTCGCGGAAAAACATTGATGTGGAAAGGTAATAGGGACGACCGTAAAATTCCCAGTAACCATTTTTCAATATGAATACGTCGCCCTCCACCCACGGCGTATGACTACTCTCGGTTGTGAGACCGAGGGCTACATTATATCCAAACGCCTTGTTGGAATTGCGCCCCATGAATCCCCATTTGGTGAACGCCTGACCCATGCCAGCCATCAGTCGGTAAGTGTCAGCCTCGAGAAATAGATTCATCGTGAGAAGGCTGTGCACATTGCCTTTGTAGTTGACAAAAAGATACTGCGGGGCGAAGCCGACATTGATTTCTGGATTTTGTTTCTTGATGGTAAACATACCGACATTTAGCTCGATGCCATAGTCGAAACCCGAAAAAAAAGTCCAGCCCACCTTAATACGAGGCGAAATAGTAACCTTCGTATTAAGCTGAGCAAAACTTTCTATCGGTATTATCAGCAATGCGCAGACTGCCAATATCAAACAAAGCCTCTTTACCATCTTAAATGTTTTCGTTATTTTTTAACGGATTTAGCCACACGGAATCCATAATTGAAATTGGTATCCCTTGGTTTTGGGCCGTCCCTTGACGTGAGTTTTGCCATATCCTCTACATAATACCAACTGCCGCCACGGATTACCTTGTAGCCGCCTTGTGCAGGGCCTGAAGGGTCTTTTTCTGATTTGCTCGAATATTTGCCCCAATAGTCGAGACACCATTCCCAGGCGTTGCCGCTCATATCGTAGATGCCGAGTTCGTTTGGCTTGAGCCTTCCCACAGACCTCGGACCGCGCTCGCGTGTGGTCTCGTCGTACCATGCCACTTCGTCGATGTCGTTGGAGCCAGAGTATTTGTAATTTTTGGATTTGTGACCGCCCCGGGCTGCATATTCCCACTGCGCCTCGGTGGGCAGGGTGTAGGTCTCGCCGGTAAACTCAGAAAGCCATTTGCAATATGTAATGGCGTCGAAGTATGTAACATTGACAATAGGGTATGTGTCGTTCCATTGCCACTGCACAGCATTGTCGTGCTCCTCATACCATGCAGGCTTTGGAGCATCGGGAAATTTGTGTCCGGTGGCATTGCAAAACTGTCTGTATTGTGCCACAGTAACTTCATATTTGCCGATGTAGAAGTCGCTAAGCGTAACGCTGTGCACCGGAGCCTCGTCAGCATAACCGTCATTGCTGCCCATCTTGAACGTGCCGCCTTTTACAAAAATCATGTCGGGCGGATTGGTACTCTGCGCAACCGCCTCCCCCACCCCAAGGGCGGAGAAGGCTATCGCTGCAAGCAATGTTCTGCTTATTACACCTAATTGTCTCATATTTCAATACGATTTTAATTCATGGGTTCTTACTGTGCATTACGTGCAAGTCTTATGCCATAATTAAAATTGGTGTATGCCGGCTCTGGACCGTCGCGAGAAGTAACGGTGGCGTGCTCCACCTGGTAATGCCACGAACCGCCCCTCAGCACTCTGTAAGTGGAAGGCACAGAGTTGAACGGGTCTGCCTGAGGGCTTTTGGTATAGTATGTCTTGTCGTAATAATCTGAACACCACTCCCATACATTGCCGCTCATATCGTAGATGCCGAGTTCGTTGGGCTTTTTGGTTCCTACCTTCTGCGGGCCTTTGAGCTGCGATGAATCGTCGTACCAACATACATCAGCCGCATTAGCACTGCCGGAGAACATGGTGTTTTTTGACTTGTTGCCGCCCCTTGCCGCAAACTCCCATTCTGCCTCGGTGGGCAAGCGGTAGCCGTTTTTGGAGCGGTCGAGGTCTATGCCGCCGTCTTCATTTTCCACATAGCATTTTTGCAAGCCTTCCTTGTCGGAGAGCCAGTTGCAATAAGCCACAGCGTCGTACCACGAAATGCGCTGCATCGGCATATCGTCCACCCAGCCCCACCATGGATGCGTGGGCAACGGGTAAAATTTCTTGGTGTCGGGATGCTCTGCATACCAATCTGCATTGGGTTCGTCGGGCATCTTGTGGTCTCTCTTGCTCGAAAAATAAGAGGCTGACGCGTCATCTATAAACTGTTTGTATTCCTTTACAGTCAATTCGTACTTAGCGATGTAAAAGGACTTGACAGAAACAGCATGCACGGGCCTTTCGTCGGGGTCGCCTTTTGGGGCTACAGTACCCGCATTACCCATCTTAAACGAGCCGCCATCCACCAGCACCATGTCGGGCTTGGTCTGGGCAGACACCGCGATTGGGATGCTCAGTATCGCTGCGATTAAAATTGAAAGTCTTTTCATCTTTTTATATTTATTTTGTTTATTCCTATGATTTTTTCTTATTATAAACGCAAAATGACAAATAATGTTGTATAAATCACCTCGATTTTTCCACAACCATCCATTCCACTTGGTTGACAGAATTTTTGTAGGGCGAGATTGGGAAATCGTCGTCCATCATATCAAGGCACTTATTGAGGGCTTTGAGATAAGGCGTCTTGTCGCTTACTGCGGAGGCCGGCACATATTCGCCATTCATATAAAACCCTGGCTTGCCATATTCTACCTCACCTTCCACTACCGCCGTACCTGCGTCTTTGGAACCTACCGACATCACCACGGAGCCAATTTTTTGATTGTCGCCTGTATTTCCGTTGTCTTCATTGTCGTCAGATTCCTGATTGCTGTCAGTTTCATTGTTGTCGCCGGGGGCTTCAGGTGAAAAATTATTTTCACTCTTAGCCATCATATTTTGCCACAACGGATAATAATAGCCAAGCACCTCGTCGGAGGGGTGTTCCAATACAAGAGAATTTACCGACTTTTCGTTGCTGCTATTGCGCACGATGCCCGAATACAGCACAGCACCATGCGTGGTAATGTCGTAAGCTCCCACTACGGATACCGTAAAGCCACTGTTGCTCTTGTTGTCAAACCACAAAGCGGGAAAATCGATCATGGCCTTGATGGATACATAACCGTTGTCAAAAGATTCGGTGCGCAGATACACGTTGCGGATGTACTTTACATTGTTGTTGACGCCGATGTTAGTGAGGTACAATTCGTTGGCTGTGATGCCGCTTTCGCGTATGAACGTAAAAGACCCCCTAATGTCGGGTCCGAAAATCTTTTTGGGAAATCTTACGGCGTCAAAATCTGTCGGTGAAAAAGTCATTATGCCATATTTGAAACCATAGTCGTAAAAGACCTCCACGGCGCGCTCGCCCTTTTTGTCGATAGAGACACCCTCTGGCAGGTCAAGTATAGACAGGTGATAATTCCATGTCTTGCCTTCGTAAAAAACATCTTGTTCAAGATTCCACTGCTTGGAGCGCGAATCGTTGAAAGAGGAATACACGCCGAGATACGGTTCATAATAACTCATCCAATTGTTGCCGCCATTGGAAAAGACAGTGGCATCAATGGATCTTGTAATTATCTGCACCATTCCCTGCGACGACAAAAGGCACTGCATCAACAACTTATGAAACGCCGCATCGTCGGGGAAAATTTTAAGAGTGTCGTTGCTGAGAGTGTCGAGACCGTTAGACGGGTCGCTATTGCCGGGCAATACAATGCAATTCTTCGCCAACACTTCTGTAAGTGCATTGCCATCAGTGTTTGCTGGCAAAGAGTCTTCATCGTCCATGCTGCTGCATGCCGACAACGACAACGATGTTGTTAACAATAATATAAAAACTATTTTAGTATTTGTTAATGTCATTTCAATGTTATTTTACGTAACTTAGATGCTTATAATTATAACACGTTTAACACTCTTAACCCTATTATTAAGTACAAAAATTATGCTACAAAAAGGCATCTTCAGTATTTTGCTGCTCGTTGTGAGCAACACTTTTATGACTTTGGCTTGGTACGGACACCTTCGTCTCGCACAGATACCGAAGTATTCCAACCTGCCGCTCTATGGCGTTATACTCCTGAGCTGGCTCATCGCGCTCTTTGAGTATTGCTGCCAAGTACCCGCCAACCGCCTCGGCTTCATCGACAACGGCGGCCCGTTTTCGCTGATACAATTGAAGGTGATTCAAGAGGCGTTGTCGCTCATCGTCTTCACCATCGTATCGGGCATACTATTTGGCTCGCTCAACCTCCAATGGAACCACGCCCTCGCCTTCGTGCTACTCGTCGCAGCGGTAGGATTGGTGTTTTGGAAGTGATTTTTCAATGCATTATGCATTATGAATTATGCATTAACTTAAATATATCCTTAAACTTCAAATCCTTGCCCTGCTGCATAATGCCGTTGCGGTAGATGCGGGCGGCGGCTTTGATGACCAAGAAACCCGTGCCAACGAGTATTGCAAGACTTGCAATCACTTGCCATACAGGCACATCGCCTGCAATGATTCTCACTGGCATCAATGACGACGAGAATATTGGTATCATCGACATTACAACCGAAAATGTGGAATCGGGCGACATCGTAACGGGCGTTATCGCAATGAAAGGCAAGCTCAGGAAGATGCTCACTCCCGATACTAATTGGTTGTAATGTTGCTGTGTCTCCGCCATAGAGCCAAATGCGGCGTACAATGTCATCACCATTATAAATCCCAACACGAAATACACTGCCGCCAAAATAAAAAGTTGCGGTGTAAGGTATTCCGACAGGCTGCCGATAGACAGCTCGTCGGAATTGGTGGTGGCAATTATTGCAATCAACACCCAAACCAAAAATTGCAACAAGCCCGCACTGCCAACGCCCAAAATTTTGCCGGTGAGCAGTTGCGTGGGGTTTACGGAAGTAAGGAGTACGTCAACTATTTTGGTGGTCTTGTCTTCGAGCACCGACATACCGATGGCCTGCGCAAACATCATCACCGACATCATTATCAAAAAGGCAAACACATAACCACACATCTGCCTTTTGAACACTTCTGCGTGTACGTTGGAAGTTTCTGCCGTTTCGGGATTGTCCTCGCTCAGTTTCAACGTGTTGACGGAGGCGGGGTGGAGTATTTTTTCAATCTGTTCGCTGCTGAGGCCGCTGCGCAAAATCTCGTTGCGGCGGTTGATGTTGTACACAATGCCACTTATGGTATTGGAGACATAAAGGTCGGTATAATTGTCGGCGTAGAAATTGTAACCCGCCACGCTGTCATACTCGATGTAACCCTTAATCTTCTTCTCGAAAGTCATCGCGCGGAGGGCGTCCTTGTCGGGGCTTTCTACGATTTCCCAATTCATAGACTTGATGCTTTGTACAATCTCGGCGAAGGTGGAATCTTGGACGGCGGTGCATACGCCTACGCTGATTTTGTCTTCGGAATGGTCGGTACTTTTTTCGGCGAGGATTTTGGTAATGGCAATCATTCCTATAAACATCACCGGCACCAATATGATGCCAATGATGAATCCCTTGGTCTTGGCTGCCCGGAGAAATTCAAATTTGATGATATGTTTTATCTTGGATTTCATAGTTGGAATACTTAATTTTTAGGTTCGGATTCATTGTTGCCGGCAATGCTCACAAATATCGAATGGAGCGACGGCTCATCGACTTTGAAACTGCTGATTGCGCAACCGTTTTGGAAGGCTTTGTTGACAATCTCAACGATGAGGGCATTGATGTCCGTGCCTTTTTGGAAGGCGATGTTGAGAGAATTGCCCCGCTCGCTCACATCCACAACGGCGGGAATGCCTTTCAGGAAATTATGGTCGCCGGTGATGTCCAAAGTGAGCGTATCGCTGCCAAATTCGCGGCGGATGTCGTGGATGGTGCCGTCGAGGATTTTTTTGCCGTGATTGAGCATAATGATGTGGTCGCAGATGATTTCGGCGGTCTCCATCACGTGTGTAGAAAATAGGATGATGCGCCCCTGCTCCTTCATCTCCTTGATGACGGCGAGGAGTTGGTCGCTGCTCACGGGGTCGAGACCCGAAAAAGGTTCGTCCAAAAATAGGATATTTGGCGAGTGCATCACAGCCGAAATAAACTGTATCTTCTGCGACATCCCCTTGGAAAGTGCCTCCACCTTCTTGTCCTTCCATTCCGAAAGCCCAAACCGACTGAGCCAATGGTCTATCTGACGCTCGCAGTCGTCCTTTGTCATACCTTTGAGCGCACCGAGGTAATGCAGCATTTCGCTTACTTTCTGCTTTTTATATAGTCCGCGTTCTTCGGGGAGATAGCCGATTTGGTCGCTGTCTTCGTCGCTGTAAGGCTTGCCGTTGATGAGGATTTCGCCGCTGTCGGGTTGCAGGATGTTCATAATCATCCTGATGGTGGTCGATTTGCCCGCGCCATTAGGACCGATGATGCCAATTATCTTGCCCTCCTCGGCTGTGAAAGAGAGGTCATCGACAGCACGGAAGTCGCCATAATTTTTGGTGATGTGATTCAGTTGTAGCATAAATAAATCTCTGATTAGTGTTAATCACTTTTCAGGGACAAATGTACAAAAGATTCGCAAGGTACGCAAGAAAATTTTACAATCCGCAAAAAATATAGCAATCCGTCTAAATCGCATTGTGCAACAATGCAGCGGAATGGCGCAGCATACGGATAAACTCTTTGGCGGATTCTTTGAGGTAGGCGTCCTTCAATGTATGGATGCAACCAACCATCACGTTGCCCGGCTCGTCGATTTTTACCGCCTTGACGCCCTGTTCGTTGACGACGGTGCTCTCGCTCAATACCGTGGCAAACTGCGTATTGCGTATCAAGCGGAAAAGCATGTGGATGTTGTTGATTTCCACCTTGATATGAAACGAATAATCCTTGCCCGCCACAATATCCTCAAAGGCGTTGCGGGCTTGAAGCCCACGCGACGGCAATGCAAGGTTGTAACGGCTTAATTCTGAAAGCGTTACCGACTTTTTGTCTGCCAAAGGATGGTATTCGTTGACTATGGCGGCGAGATGGCTGTTGAATAGGATTTGGCTGTCGATGCTTGGATTGGTGTCCGATGGTCTGAAAGCAAGCGCAATGTCGAGATTGTGTTTCAGGAGTTCGTCGATGAGCCGCGACATGTGGGTGTACATCACGTTGATTTTGATGCCGGGATACATCTTGAAAAAATCGAGCATCGTCTCGCTCACCACGCTGCTAAAAGAATATGTAACGCCAATATTAAGTTCGCCAGTCTTCATATCCTTCAGGTCGATGAGTTGCTGCTTGCACTCCTGCGAATTGTTGACGGTCTTTATGGCGAGGGGCAGCAACAATCGTCCCGCCTCGGTGAGCAACACTTGACGGCTGCTGCGCTCAAAAAGAGGCTGCTCCAATTCTTGTTCCAAGCGCATAATCTGCTGAGCAATTGCGCTTTGCGTTACAAAAAGTTCCTTAGCCGCAGCCGAAAAATTGAGAGTTTCGGCTACTTTGATAAAGTATTTGAGTTGTCTGAGTTCCATTACAATGTTTTTACGCCGCAAAATTACACAAAAATCTCTACACGACAAAAAAACAATCATTAGTAAAACTTATAGTTGCACTTGCTTTTTTGCAATATCCAACAATTAGAAAAAAACGTGCAAAACCTTTGTCCACGCCCTGCGCATTGGCTAATTTTGCAGTGTAAAAAGAAACAGAATGTTTAACAATTAAAAAACAAAAAGATTATGAACTATTATTTGGATTTCAACTGGTTTGGAGTAGCCGCAGAGGTGGCAGCAGCATTTTTGCTTATCAAGTGGGCAATTCATCACGCCTACCATCACGGCAACAAAAGATAAATAACTTGTAAATTTTTTCCATTAGGGAGGGTCTAAAAAAACAGGCTCTCCCTTTTTTTGAGAAAGCCTGAGTTTATGACGTTCTGCATTGAACAATGATTACTCATTTTCCAATTCTTCCTTATACTCAGCATATTTTTCAAACACATAATCTCTTGCGGAACTCAACGCTTTGATGTTGCGATAGAATGTGTGTTACAATGCTGTGATTTCGTCTGGTGTAAGATTGGTGAGTAGAACGATTTTGTCGATGGGAAGCCCCATTGACTTGGCGGAGCGGGCGGTGGCAATGGCTTGCTGTTTTGCCCCTTCTACAAGACCCTCGGCGCGTCCCTCGGCAAGGCCTTCTGCGTGTCCCTCCGCGCGACCTTCGGCACGTCCTTTGTCGGTGGCCTCCACAATAGAATCGTGTTCAGCCTTCAAATTGAGGATGCAATCGTTGTATGCATACAACTCAGCCTCAGTCATTGCGGAACGTTCCACAATCTCCAACGCCTGCTTGATGTCGGGATTGGCCAACATATCCTCCTCCACATATTGGGTGGTCTCGTCGATTTCTGTGAGAAATTTTAGCCAAAGATCCTTCAATGCACGACTACCTTTATCGACGGGTTTGTATTTTTTGAGTTCAACGAATATCAACGACAAATCGTGGCGGCGGTCGTCGGGATGATTCTTGTTGGTGATGTAAAATTCCTGAATGTAACCGTTGTCGCCCTCATAATCGAAGGCTTTGTCGTTGACGATGGCGAGCGCATAGACGTCCTTCAAATTATCGAATGGATTGCCCATCGCAAGTTGCTGTGAGTACATAGCCGTTGCGTTGTACAATGTCCGTTGAAAAAACTCATTGTTCCAATAATTCTGCATCTCTACGATGAAGCCGCGTCCGTAATTGTCCTTGCACCTGACATCAACAATGGAATTTTTCTTGGCGGGGTTTTCTGGCACGGTTTCGTTGGTGATATACTCGACGCTCACTATCGTCATACCTTCCGGCAACGGCAACAACGCATTGAGCAGGCTCATCACAAGGTTGGAATGTAGCCCGAAGACCTTCTTGAATGTAAGGTCAATTTTTGGATTGAGATACTTTGACATAACGCTATGCTTTTTTACGATTGACACTGCAAAGGTAAAATGTTTTTTTACAAAAACAAAGGTGACGGAATTATTTTTTTCCTTTCTTTGCTTTACATTTTCCTCGCATCAACTGTATTATTAGCGAAAAACAATAGGAAATGACACGAAGCGAAATAGAAACATTGTTCAAGACTTACTACACAAAAATGTACCGCGTGGCGCGGGCTATCATCTACGACGAGGACGCGGCGAAAGATGTGGTGAGCGACGTGTTTGCAACGATTATCAACAATCAGACTGTGCTACAAGCCGATACGGAGGAGCATTACCTGATGTCGAGCGTGCGCAACCGCTGCCTGAACATTATCGCTCACAAAAAAATAAAAGAAAAGTTAGTACACCTATATACCGACAAAGATTGTCTTACAGTCCGCGGTTCGGAAGGCGGCAATTCGATTGACCAACAGTTGCAATATCAGGAACTTATGCGTTATATCGAAAACAATTTGCCGCCAATGGACCGCAATATTTTCAGGCTGCGGTATTTGCAGGAAATGACTTTTGACGAAATAGCTAAAACCTTGTGTATCAGCCGTCAATCAATACACACTCATTTGAAACAGACAATTGAGAAAATAAGAGCATTTTTCACATCTAACACATAATAATTATGATGACCGAAAAACAACGTATAGACGACCTCCTCGAATTGCAGGAGAATCCCGAAAGGATGACCGAACAAGAGTTGCAACAATTGATGGAAGACAAAGAAATGCGCCTTCTGATAGAGCAACTTGCCTTTGCGAAACGTGCTTTCGCTAACCAAGAGGCGGCATCTGAAACGCCGTCGGTGGATGCCGAGTGGGACAAATTCGCCGACAAATACGCCAACGAACTTTCCAAACTCGACCATCAACCCAAACAGGCAAAAGTGGTGTTGTTCCCCGTGTTGTGCAAAATTGCGGCGGTATTTGTCGGCATTGTCCTCATATCGGGAATCGCCTTTGCAGCAATACATTACGTGCAAAATTATGCAGAGGACCATCAGAGCGTCAGCCCCGAACAGGATATAATTAACACTCCGAAAAAACAATCCACTCCAACGGAAAACAATACAGAAATTCCGGTTACAAAACGCATTTTTGACAACGTTCCGCTTGAAGAAATACTCGCGGAAATAGCTGTTGCCTACAATGCCGAAGTAGAATTTCAGGACGACGCCAAACGCACGTTGCGCCTTCATTTCGTATGGAAAAGCGAGGACAATCTCATTCGCGTTGTGGAAAAACTCAATACTTTCAACGCCATCAATATCACAATCAAAAACAACAAAATCATTGTAAAATGAAACGTGTAAGTATCTTGTTATCAATGATAATCATCACCATTGACACCCTATACGCGCAACACATCAGCATCACTTTCGACGACACGAATCTCAGCGAGGCTCTACGGATAATCAACGGCAAACAATCGGAATACGCAATCAATTTTCTATATGACGACCTCGAAGATTTCAGGATTTCAACCACAATCAACCGCAAATCTGTGCCGGAAGCAATTAGTCAGATGATTGCGTTTTATCCGATAAGGATGACCGTCAACGACGACAACGAAATCTATGTGGAGTTTACCCAAAAATCGAGTTGCAAACTTACGGGATTAATCATTGACGAAAACAACCTGCCGATAGCGTACGCCAATGTTGCGTTGTTGTCGGTCGGCGATTCAACGCTGACGGCGGGCGGCATCAGTAACGAAAGCGGACATTTTGCGATTCCATATTCGGGCGGCGAAGTGGTCGTGAAAATTTCGTTCATCGGCTACAAAACACTTTTTCAATTGACGGACGACAACGATTTGGGCACTGTACGCCTTGTGCCTGAGATAGTTGTTATAGACGGCGTAGTGATAACGGGCAGGCGCGATGTCATCAAAAACGAAACCGACCGCCTTCAATATATTGTGTCGGCAGATAAATTTGCCAATGGATTGACAGCCAAAGAATTGGCGCGGCGAGTGCCGATGCTTACAGTTTCGGAAAACAACGTGAGCATTGTCGGCAAAAGTGCGACACATTTTCTATTGGACGGACGATTGCTGCCCGACGAAATGGCGACGTCAAAACTTATCACCCTGAAATCCGAAGACATAGAGCGCATTGAAGTAATCACCATTCCACCCGCGAAATTCAAAGCCGAGGCAAACGCCGGATATGTCAACATCGTCCTCCGCAAAGACCAAACGTTAGGGCTGCGGGGCGATTTGACGGAAGCCGTATATTTCAAAGAACACATAAACAGCAACTTAACGTCGTCGTTGAACTACGCAACACGGAAATTAGACTTGTCGTTTTCGGGCGGGATGAGCAACACAAAAGGCAGCAACGACCACACTCAGACCACAGTTTTCAAGACCCACGAACGCCTCTCCGAATACGTCAGGAAGTTTGATTGGGGAATCTATAACGCAAATATTTTGGCAAAATATCAGTTGACCGACCGTTCAAATTTTGGACTTTTGGGTGCGCTGTCCACGAGCCGCATCCGAATCAATCAGCACGACGTAACACGCGAAAAAAATATAGAAACCATCACCGATATGACCTCGCCCAAACCCGACAATTACAACCTTTCCGCCGAATTGTTTTATGACCTAATGCTTGATTCAACGGGCAAAATGATGTCGCTGACATACGATTATCTCAATAATTACGCTTGTCAGGACGAGCGGTTGACATCTGAAAATCAAAACATAACGACGACAGGCGCGTGTCGTTATCGCATCGACGGTTGGAAGGTGGATTTTGGATTGCCGTTTTCGTCGATTTTCATAGAGACGGGTCTGCATTACACCCAAATCAGCAACAATTCCGATGTAAATATTATGAAAAGTCAAGACGATAATTTGTCAAATGAATACGACTATACCGAACAGACGGCGGCGGCATACGTATCGGCCTGGCGGCAATTGTCAAAGAAAATTTCTATAAAAGCGGGACTTCGCATAGAAAAAACTTGGACTTCGGGGCGGCAGGTTTCCATCGACGAATCCAATAGCGACAATTACATTTACCTATTTCCGTCGATTCATTTCGGATGGCAAGCAACGGACAAAATACATCTTGGCTCGGCGTATTCCAAAGGCATTTCAAGACCTGATTTTCAGAATCTTAACCCGTTCCGTTATTATATGACGCCCAACAATTATTTTGCAGGCAATCCATATCTGACGCCCGGAGCCACCGACAATCTTGAAATCAATTTCAACAACGGTCGCGGCTTGTATGCCGTCATTTACGAAAGTCATCAAAAAGATGCGCAAGGCACCACGACATCGTTTTCGTCAGACGGCGTTCAATGCACAACGATTGAAAACTGTTTTTCGTCGGACAAGGCGGGGCTTTACGTTTCGTGGCAGAAAAATATATTCGATTGGTGGAGCATCAATTTGGGCGGCGAAGTCTTTTATTCTCAATGCGTTACAACAGGTCAATCAACCTCGATGAAAAACCTTTATCTATGGAGCGGGAAATCAGAAAACGGCACAGACTTTTTCTTGAACCACAATCACACACTTGTTTTAAGCGTCAATTACACCCATTATTTTCCGTATGTTGAAATGAACACCAAGCAAAAAAGTTTGGTCTTGTTTTATTCGCGACTTCGATATTCCGCCTTCAACAACCATCTTCGCCTGAGCCTTAATGTCAGCGACCCGTTTCGTCAAAACATCACCCGCACAGAAAGTCATTACGCCGATTATTCGGTCTATGCATCCAACTACGTCCACCCCCACAGCGTTTCGCTCGCCGCGTCGTGGTCATTCGGCGGCGACAAGGTACGGAGGTTTTACCGTCAGAGCAAGAACACCGAGGCAAAGAGGGCGGGGATGAGGTAAGGGAGGAATTATTAAAACCATACATCAAATACACAAACAGATAGCCCTCACGGACTACCCTTAGCGATGACGCGCCTTTGGCGCTACGAATAGCACCAAAGGTGCGTCATCATCAAGGATAGTCCGTGAGGGCTATCAATATGATACCAATATGATATCACATTTTTATCGTATTGCTGTCAATCAATTACAACCTGTAACCTTCCAAATCTTCCGGCTTGCCGTTTGCCACGTACTCAAAACGCTGTTTGTTGTCGGCGTAAGCGAGTTGGAGGAAGTTGTTGGCAACGGGGAGGAACTTGGCGTCGCGGAGGCTGTCGGTGAGCAAGAGGTAGGAAATGATGATATTGCCTGCCATCTCCACGAGGGCGCGTGCTTGGAAGTCGAGGTAATCCTGATCCTTGGGCGCGGTGGCGAGTTCCACAGCCTTCTTGTAATCCTCGGTCATAGCGAGGAGTTTTGCCTTTTGGGCGGCAAGGTTAGCGGCATCGGCGAGTACGGCATCGTATTCTGCCATCTTCTCGGCAAATACGCCTGTTGTAACAGCCTTGATGGACGCTACAACCTGCAACTGCGATGTGCCTTCGTAGATCGTGGTGATACGTGCGTCGCGAACCATACGCTCAATCGGGAAATCCTTCATAAAGCCCGAACCGCCGTGAATCTGCAACGAATCGTAGGTGATTTGGTTGCACCATTCGGAGGAGAACAACTTCAAGAGCGGCGTGTAAGCGTCAGCCATCTTCTTGTAGTATTTGAGTTCCTTGCGCTCTTCGGGAGTGAGGGTGCGCTCCTTCTGAATCTCTTGGAGGATTTTGCTCATATCAACGAAACGTGCTGTTTCGTACAACAACGAACGCATACCCTTCACCTTGGCGTTCATATTGCCAAGGAGCTGATATACAGCCGGGAACTTGATGATGGGTTTCTTGAATTGTTCGCGCTCCTGTGCATACTTGTAAGCCTCGCGGTAGGCCGCCTCTGCAATGCCGACCGACTGTCCGCCCACGCCAAGACGCGCACCGTACATCAAGGACATCACATATTTAATAAGACCCATCTTGCGGTCGCCTACGAGACGTGCGGGAGCGTCCTTGTAAACCATTTCGCAGGTCGGCGAACCGTGGATACCGAGTTTGTTTTCCACGCGGCGAACCACTTCGCAATTCTTGTCCTTGTCATAGACAAAGAGCGACAGACCGCGACCGTCGGTTGTGCCTTCCTCGCTGCGGGCGAGTACGAGCTGGATGTCGGCATCGCCATTGGTGATGAACCTCTTGACACCATTCAAGTACCACTGACCATTCTCGTCCTGACGTGCTTTGAGCTGGACGCTCTGGAGGTCGGAACCAGCGTCCGGCTCGGTGAGCACCATCGAGAGAGTTGCGCCGTTGCAAGCCTTGGGCAAGTATTCAGCCTTCAATTCGTCGGATGCAAACTCCGCCAATGTCTCGGCGCAGTCCTGCAAGCCCCAAAAGTTGGCAAAACCGCCATCGCCACGCGACACCATTTCGCCAACCATGATGTAAGGCACGTTGCCAAAATTGAGACCGCCGTACTTGCGCTCCATTGTCATACCCCAACAAGAAGCCTTGCGCAGAGCCTCGTAATCTTCGGCGGCGTAAGGATTGTATTTGAGGTGGTCGTTTTCGATAGAATGGCCTTGGAGGTCGTTCTGTTCGGCGTTGGGGGCGATAACGTCGGCGCAAATTTCGCCGGCGAGTTCCATCACCTTCTCGTAACTGTCGATGGCGTCCTCGTAGTTTTTGGGCGCGTAGTCGTATTTTTCATAGTCTGAATAATTCCTCTCGCGGAGTTCGATGATGCGCTTCATCAACGGATGGTTGAGGTGGAATTTCAGATCCTCATTGTCATTATAGAAATTTGCCATGATTATTTCGAATTAGCCTTGTAAGATTTAATGATTTTGGGAAGCACTTCCGCCACGTCGCCGGTGATTACGTAATCGGCGATTGAATTGATGGGCGCGTTTTCGTCGGTGTTGATGGAGACGATGATGGCCGATTCCTGCATACCAGCGCGGTGCTGCACCTGACCCGAAATGCCACAAGCGATGTAGAGTTTGGGACGAACGGTAACGCCGGTCTGACCAATCTGACGCTCATGCTCGGTGAATCCAGCATCGACGGCTGCACGCGATGCTCCCACTTCGCCGCCGAGGAGGTCAGCGAGTTCGTGGAGAAGGCGGAAATTGTCCTTGCTGCCCACGCCGTAGCCGCCGGCAACGATTACCGGTGCGGATTTGAGGTTGATTTTGGATTTTTCGATTTCGCGGCTGATGATTTTCACCACGAAGTCAACGTCGGAGAGCGACTTCTTGAAGTCAAACGGCTTGATTTCGCCCTTGTAGTTGGCATCGTAAACCTCCTTCTTCATCACGCCTTCGCGGACGGTAGCCATCTGAGGACGTGCGTGGAGGTTTACGATTGTGGCGATGATGTTGCCGCCAAATGCCGGACGAATCTGCAACAAGAGGTTCTTGTAAGGGGTCTCGGTGGTAACGAGTTCGCCGGTTTCGGGATTCTTGGTAACTTTTTTCTCCAAATAATCGCCGATTTGGAGGCTCGTACAGTCGGCTGTAAGACCGCATTTCAAAGCCGAAGCCACGCGGGGAGCCAAGTCCCTGCCCACAGACGACGCGCCAAAGAGGATGATCTGCGGCTGCTCCTGACGGATGATGTCGCAAACAATCTTCTGATGCGGAATTGTCTGATACGGAGCGAGTTTGGCATCGTCGCAAACGTGGATTACGTCAACGCCATACTTGAAAATCTGCTCGCCAATGTTGGAGATGTTCTTGTCGATTGCAATGGCCTCCAACTTGCATCCGAGTTCGTTGGCAAGTTTTCGACCCTTGGTGAGGAGTTCGAGGCTCACGTCAGCAACAACGCTGTCCTCAATCTCGCAATATACGAATAAATTGTTCATGTTCAATTTGATGATTTTATGAGGAAAGATTTGTTGAGAGCACTCCTCTATCCTAAAATGTGGTTATCAATAATATCCTTTACAAATTCGTTGATGTCAGCGTCGGAACCGGTGAGTTTTTTGGATTCCTTGGCTGTCAACACCACCGACTGAATCTCCTTGACGAAAGTCGGGCTGCCTGCCTTGCCGGTGCGGTTGGCGTCGATATTCACGTCGTCTGCGCCCCAAGTGGTGATGTTGAGGTAAGGACGAGCCTCGTAGAGAGCCTTGTCGGCGTTGGCGGCTTCGATTTCCATTGCGGTCATTGCGTTCTTAAACTTCATCACGCGCTTAGCATTGCGCGAGCGGCAGGGAGCGGCTGAGCCAGTTACCGTTATGAGTACCGGGAATGGCGCGTTGACGGTCTCCACACCGTGCTCCAAGCGGCGGCGGATGGTGATGTCTTTTTCGTTGATGTCAACTATTTCCTCGGCGTAAGTTACCTGCGGAATTTCGAGTTTTTCGGCAGCCTGCGGGCCTACCTGAGCGGTGTCGCCGTCGATAGCCTGACGACCGCACATCACGATGTCGTAGTTGCCTATCGTCTTGATAGCCTGAGCGATGGCGTAACTTGTGGCGAGAGTGTCAGAACCGCCGAGTTTGCGGTCGGTGAGGAGGATGCCGTTGTCAGCACCCCTGAAAATAGCCTCCCTGATGACGTCCGCCGCCTTGGGCAGACCCATCGACAATACGGTGATTGTAGTCTCGGGGAATTGATCCTTGATTCTCAACGCCTGTTCGAGCGCGTTGAGATCCTCAGGATTGAAGATAGCCGGCAGGGCGGCACGGTTCATAGTACCGTCCTCCTTCATAGCATCCTTGCCAACATTATGAGTGTCAGGCACTTGCTTTGCCAATACAATGATTTTGAATCCCTTTTTCATTTATATTAGAATTACGTTAAAGTTTTTCAATAATTTGAGAGCGTAAAGATAAAAATAATTTCGGATAGAAAAAAATAAAAAAACGCAGTGCCTTAAAACAAGCACTGCGTTTGATTCTTTTCCTTTACGTATTTATGGGTCGCTACGCGAGAAATCTGACAAATTTTTACAAATCAAACAAATATCTATTTGTACAATTATTTTATGATTTGTAAGATTTCTGTCCGTCAGGACACTCACAAATATCAACACATTTTACTCTTCGCGCACATAATTGGGGCTGCGCACGGGGCGGATAGTGAGTCCGAGGTTGCGGGTGCGAAGTGCTACATCCGTGTCATTCTGGCTAAACGTGAAGCACTGGGCTTTGTTAGATGCCTTGTCGCTGAGAGTGCACGACCAATAGTAGCCGTTGGTGCTTACAAGAGCCTTCGACCTGTTGGAAAAGAAGCCAGCAGCCGGCATAAACAATTTGCTGCCGTTTTTGCCAGTGATTTCGATGATGTTTTTGCCATTGCGAACAGTCCACTTCCAGGTACATTCCTTTTTGAGTTCTTCAAATTGTTCCTTAGTCGGCATACACCAACCATCGCCCCACCTTTGGGAGGCTACGTCGTCAGCAGTCTCCAATGTTGCCAACGTGTCGGTATATTTGCCACTGCCGAGAGCCGCCTGAGCACAATATTTGATAAACTTGGTAGCGTCGCCACCTTTTACATACTTGTAGGTTTTCCAGCTGTACTCAGATTTGTAATCGACCTCGCCCCAGGCAAAATAGTCGCCACTATCTTCGGGCACAGACGCACCAATGTTGGTAAAAGCCCAGAGCGTACCCGACGGAAGACCAAGGTCCACCTGCAAATGCTCCTTCTCCCTCTCGTCTTCTTGTGCCCACATTACCGTAGCAATGAGCATGAAGACAACTATCAAATTTAATTTCTTCATTTGTTCAATTATCATTAATTTGTTTTACGTATCACTATTGTAACGAAACAAATACCGTGCATATTATATGATTTTTTTGTTTTTTCTCACAAAAAAAGAACTCGATAGCAAATCAGACACCGAATTGGGCAAGATTATGGAGGGATTATCTAAAAAATAACAAGTTTTAATAAATTTTTACACAGAAAAATTTGTCAACTACATTTTTAATTTTTACATTTGGGCGATAATAATTACAAGTTTGCGTTAACTTGTAAAAGTTATATAATTTACATTAGTTTATAAAACCACAAAGCCGACTGAAAAATGAAAAAGAAAATCACAATCGCGCTGCTTGCGACAACATCGGCGGTGTTGGTATTTGCATTATCATCATGCGAAGTAAAACCGGCAGACACGTCCAACAACCCATGCTTTTGGGCAAAACACGTGAAGGACTCAGTAATCAATGCCGAAACCAACGCAACTCTGTAACATTGCACGACACTATCTAACCTACTTCGAGGAAGGCTGTCAAACAAAACGACAGCCTTTTTTTTAACAAATTTATAAAAATAATCCCCAATGTTTAACCGCGTCCAAATATTGTTAAACCGCGTTAAGAAATTTTTTTAATAAGAAAACACTGTATAATTTTGCAATTGAAAACAAGAAACAGAAACAAATGTGTTCAACAATCTAAATAAACAAAAACCATGAAAGATAATATGAACATCAAGACAATGGCAATCATGCTCGCCCTCGGACTTGCCGGCGGCATGGCAGGCTACGCGCTCACGGGCGCCATCAGCAACAAGACAGACAAAAACGACGCACAGGCAATAAGCCAAGACACCGGCGCACATGCTCAGTTTGCGTCCAATATGCCCACATACTTCACATCGGCAACTCCAACGGAGTTTACCACGGCGGCAGAGAAATGCATCGACGGCGTGGTGCACGTAAAGACAATGTACCAACAGCAAAGCAGCAATCAAGGATACACCGACCTGTTCCAATACTTCTTTGGCATTCCTGACCAACCGATGCAGATGCAGCCGCAACAGGCATCTGGCTCAGGCGTCATCATCAGCAAAGACGGCTATATAGTCACCAACAACCACGTAATTGAAAACTCAACATCAATCGAGGTAGTGCTCAACGACCGCCGCACCTACGAGGCTACACTCATAGGCCGCGACCCGCAGACCGACCTCGCGCTCCTCAAGATAGACGCCGACAATCTCACCGTAATCCCATTCGGCGACAGCGACAACCTCAAAGTAGGCGAATGGGTAATGGCTATAGGCAATCCCTTCAACCTGACCTCCACCGTAACATCGGGCATCGTGAGCGCAAAGGCGCGCAACCTCAACATCCTCGAACGCAAGGGCGCGATAGAATCGTTCATACAGACCGATGCGGCTGTCAACCCCGGCAACTCGGGCGGCGCGTTAGTGAATACCGACGGCCAATTGGTAGGCATCAACACCGCCATCTACTCTCAGACAGGCAATTTTGCTGGCTACGCATTTGCAGTGCCCACAAGCATCGTCAAGAAGGTAATCTCCGACCTTATGGAATTTGGCACGGTACAGAGGGCTATGCTCGGCGTTATGATTTCTGACATCACCCCCGAAATTGCAAAGGAAAACAATCTCGACAAAATCAACGGCGTATATGTGGAGGGTGTTAACGACAATTCTGCCGCAGCCGACGCTGGCATCGAGAAGGGCGACATCATCCTCGCCATCAACGACAAAAACACCAACACAATCGCCGAACTCCAAGAGTCGGTATCTCAATTCCGTCCGGGCAACACTGCCACAGTCAAGTATTCACGCAACGGCGACATCCGCACAGCGCAGGTTACATTCAAGAATCAGGACAACAATACCAATGTAACCACACGCAAGGCAATGGACTTGCTCGGCGCATCATTTGAGCCACTCTCGAAGGAAGAACTCGAAAACTACGACCTCCGTTACGGTGTACAAGTTACCGACCTCCAATCGGGCAAACTGATGAGCGCAGGAGTCCGCAAGGGATTCATCATCACAAGCATCAACAACACTCCCATCAAAACCACCGACGATATTGAAAAAATCATCAACAACGCCAAAGGCGGCGTATATATCGAAGGCGAATATCCCAACGGCAGACCCGGATACTACGCATTTGGAATGAAATAATGTAACGAATTGTTTTTAATATGAAATACCGGCGTTATAGATTGCTGCTATAACGCCGGTATTTTTTTGTGTATTCTATTACCGTGGGTTCTCACCCACGTCTATTATAACGTGAGTTCGACGAAAATATTAAAAAAATAATCGTCTTAAAATTAGGAAATTAGCGATATATTTAGTAACTTTAAAGTGTTAAAAAAAAAGTTAAACCAAATAATATCGCTAATATTTACCGAGAATAAAGTTAGTGAAATTTTCTGTATGGCGGATGATTTTTGTAATTTTTTTGATGCAAAAATGAAAAAATATATTCTGCCCAAGGCTACAAAAAGGAACTACCATCGAGACGGTACGCTCTCTAAGGCGGAAGTGATGGTAATCATCATCTTGTTTCATAGTTCGGGATATCGTTGCCTGAAACATTTCTATCTGGAACATGTGTCAAAGCACCTGCGCCACTTGTTTCCAAAGCTTGTGTCGTACAACCGTTTCGTGGAACTTGAAAAAGAAGTCGCCATACCGCTTGCCATCTTCATCAAGAACGTACTGCTGGGTAAGTGTACAGGCATCAGTTTCGTTGACAGTACGCCGCTGAGGGTCTGCAAAAACCAACGCATCCACATGCACAAGGTTTTCAAGGGCGTTGCGCAGAGGGGAAAATGCTCCATGGGCTGGTTCTTCGGATTCAAACTGCATCTGATATGCAATGAGAAGGGCGAGCTGCTCAACTTCATGATCACGCCTGGTGATGTCGACGACCGCAAGCCTCTTATAGAGACTATCAACGACGAACTAAAAAACATCGCGCAAGTGGAACACTCACGACATCGGTCTTTAAACAACTTCATGGTCAACATGTTTGGAGGCATTGCTGCTTATTGCTTTTTCCCGAAGAAACCATGCATTACATGTGAAAGATATTATGACAATCAATTAACTTTGTTCTAATTTCGTCGAACTCACGTTAGTTACTATGTCTGCGGTGCATTCGGCGAAAACGATTATTTCTATAAAATCTGGGGTGTAGACGAAACTTTCGCCACGACAGACGAAAATGGCAATTATACATTATGCGTACCCAAGTTTTGGTCTGGTACTGTCAACGTTTTTATCAACAACAATAAAACAAATTCTCTGACATTCGACCGTGTGATAAATGATTTGACAAGACAAGATTTCAGGTAGAGACGCAAAATAATGCACACTTTTTTTTATACCTTAATTCCGCAGCACTTTAGTATAAGTGCCTGATTATGTTCTTAGTCCTGTGAATCCATCTTCGACTTTATTATTTCAATATTATCCCAGACAGTCTGTGTACTTGGATGGTCTTTGCCAAACATGTTTTCAAAAATAACCAAAGCCTTGGTATAATACTCCAAAGCCTTCGGATAATCACCTTGGCTGTCATAGACAGCTCCTATGTTGTTGTAAGATGTGGCTGTATCAGGATGCTCCTGCCCCAACACTTTCTCCCTGATAGCCAAAGCCTTGGTATAGTACTCCAAAGCCTTAGGATAATCACCTTGACTGTAATAGACAAGTCCTATGTTGTTGTAGGATGCGGCTGTATCAGGATGCGCCAGCCCCAACACTTTCTCCCTGATAGCCAAAGCCTTGGTATAGTATTCCAAAGCCTTCGGATAATCACCTTGGTTGTCATATACACCTGCTATATTGTTGTAGGATGTGGCAGTAGAAGGATGCTCCTGTCCCAGCACTTTCTCCCTGATAGCCAAAGCCTTGAAATGGTACTCCAAAGCCTTAGGATAATCACCTTGGTTGTCATATACACCTGCTATATTGTTGTAGGCTGTGGCTGTAACAGGATGCTCCTGTCCCAACACATTCTCGCATATAACCAAAGCCTTGGTATAGTACTCCAAAGCCTTCAGATAATCACCTTGACCGGAATAGACAAATCCTATGTTGTTGTAGGACGCGGCTGTATCAGGATGCTCCTGCCCCAGCACTTTCTCCCTGATAGCCAAAGCCTTGGTATAGTATTCCAAAGCCTTAGGATAATCACCTTGGCTGTCATAGACAGCTCCTATGTTGTTGTAGGATG
>ODAI010311169.1_pt1 | contig 25906 bp, 20 predicted proteins | sample 1539321 | NCBI WGS metagenome assembly ODAI01 (sample SAMN02144231, study PRJEB22623) | gut metagenome | biome: sheep rumen | host: Ovis aries | place: New Zealand
ACTGCGCCGTGCGCCCCACCGACAAGCAGCGCCGCTTCGAGCGCGACCAGTATGGCCGTGGTGCCCGTATCAAGCGTCCCGGCATGCCTGAGGGCTATGTCAAGGAGCAGCTCAAACTTACGGGCGACCGTTTCTTGATGCCTGTCGAAGAGAAGAAATGACACACTGGGGACTGGATACTTCGTGTCATTGACGTCCCTATACGAACGAAGGCTTGCAGTCGATGCAAGCCTTCTTTTTTTTCCTACAGCTGCTGCAGGCGTGCGATGTACTTGCCGAGGATGTCGAACTCGAGGTTGACCACGGAGCCCACACGGATGTCGCAGAAGTTGGTGTGCTCGAATGTGTAGGGGATGATGGCCACCTGGAAGGTGTTGGAAGTGGGATTGCAGACGGTGAGGGAGACACCGTTGACGGTGACGGAGCCCTTGTCGACGGTGAAGTAGCCCTTGAGGGCCATCTCTCGGTTTTCGGGATACTCGAAGGTGAAGTAGGTGGAGCCGTCGGCATCGTCCATGGCGATGCAGCGTGCTGTCTGGTCGACGTGTCCCTGCACGATGTGGCCGTCGAGCCGGCCGTTCATGAGCATGGATCGCTCCACGTTGACCTTGTCGCCCACCTGCAGCAGGCCGAGGTTGGTGCGGTCGAGGGTTTCCTTCATGGCAGTGACGACGTAGTTAGAGCCCTCGATGGCAACGACGGTGAGGCACACACCATTGTGGGCGACACTCTGGTCAATCTTCAGTTCGTCGACAAAGGAGCATGTGAGCGTAAAATCGATATTCCTGCGGTCTTTCCTGATGGCTACGACGGTAGCAAATTCTTCGATGATTCCAGAAAACATAACTGATAACTATTCACTATTCATTATTCACTAAAAAAGCGGGTGCGTGCCGATGATTTGGTGAAAACTCCTGTTTCACATGATTTGGGTGCTCTCCGTCGTTGTAATCCACCGGCATCAAGATGCTGTCCCAAGGGATGTGGCCCGCCATTGGCAAGAGAAGCTGGCCCGATTGATTTTTTAATGTAGAGTATCCCGATCTATGCGGCACGACCCGTTTGTATGCGTGCAAAGGTAAGGCTTATTGTTGAATCGGCCAAACCTTTTAATACTTTTTTAGTTTTCTTCTTGCTGCGAGGCATCAATTACCTCGTAGTCGTCGGTGGTAATCTCCTCGTTGGCGTTATCGTCGATCTCATCGAGCTTGGAGCGTCGCCGGGGGAGCATCCTGCGGATCTTGCTGCGGAAACGGTAGCAGAGCCAGGCGGCGGCCAAGAGTATCAGCAGGAGGTATATCCAGAGGGCTGCGGTCGAGAAGAGCGGGTGGGACGGCACGACGACGGTGATGGTACGCATGTCGTACTTTTCGGGCGACTCAAGCAGGAAGGCCTTCACCTTGAACTTGTAAGTGCCTCCAGGAACGCCAGAGAAATAGACGGTGCGGTCTTTGCCCACATTCTTCCAGTCGTCGTCGTAGCCCTCGAGCATGTACTGATAGTGTACGCGGTGCTGCAACTGGTAGTTGAGTGCTGCCACCCGGAATCCGAACACGCTGTTGTGGCTGGGCAGGACTATCTCCTTGCTCTCGGGAGGGTACGTCTGGAAGTTGTCGTTGAATCGCGGGCTCTGTATCTCGCCGTTGAGGAAGAAGTCGGTGATGCGGAGCTTGAGCAGCGAGCCCGTGGCGTTCATCAGCTTCTTGCGGTCCACGAGGTAGTAGCCGTTGAGGGTGCCGAAGAGGATGCGGTCGTTGTCGAGGACCGCTGCTGCCGAGTTGCCTTCCGAGAGCATGGTCTCGTCGACGCCATCGAGGCTGGAGAAGGTGGTGAAGATTTTCTTTTCGATGTCGAAGGAGCAGATGATGTGGTCGGTACCGAACCAAGCATTGCCGCGCTGGTCGAAGGTGATGCTGCGTATCTCTTCAGAGGGTAGCCCCGACTGGGCGTTGTAGGTCTCGAAGAGCCAGCGGCCTTCGCCGTCCTGTCCTGTGGTGCTGCTGATGCCTCCGCCCATGGTGCCTACCCACATGTTGCCCTTGTGGTCGAGGGCCAGGCAGACCACGTCGTTGCACATCAGCATGCGGTTCTGATCGTCGGGATCCTTCAGCCGCTCTACGCTGAGCTTGCCCTTGTCGTAGGAGCATACGAGGATGCCGTCTGTGGTGCCTGCCCACACTTTGCCGTACTTGTCGAGCGCCAGTGCCCTCACCTTGAGGAACGAGTTGAAGGGGTAGCCGTTCATGTCGTTGTCGTGGTGGAGGAACACCTCCCGGCCCTCCTTCCTGGCGAGCAGGTTGACACCGCCCCCGTAGGTGGCCACCCAGATGTTGCCTTGCTTATCCTCGATGGCCAGATAGGCGTTGTTGGAACTGAGGCTGTATTTGTCGCTTTCCACGTGGCAGTAGCGCTTAATAGACCATCCGCCGTCCTGGCGTGCTGACATCTTGAAGACGCCATGGTCCTTGGAACAGAGCCAGTAGTTGCCCTTGGAATCCTTCGTGATGCCGTAGAGTCGGCCCAGGGGGTGGCCTTCGTCGTCGTTATGGATGAGGGTGCGGGTGCTGTCGCCACGGATGATGAAGAGCGTGTTGTTCTTGTTGCCCAGCAGTAGCAGCTTGCGCTGACGGTCGTAGTAGATGGCACGAATCTCATTCTCGAGGGTGGTGGCGGCATCGGGCACGGGGCGTATCCTGACGATGTTGTTCTTCAGGATTTCCAGTTTCTCCAGTCCGCGTCGACTGGTGGATTCCCATACGACACCTTCGGGCAGCTCGAGGGATGCATTGACGGTGTTGGACAGGTTCCAGGGATTCGACGGGTCGTTGTGGAAGTATACCACCTCATCCTTCTCGCGGTCGTAATAGCCGTAGCCGCCATGGTTCATCCTGACCCACACCACGCCGTTGGCCTCGCGGAATACGCCGCCCCGTCCATCGAATTCGGGCACGAGCACGGTCTGCTCGTAGAATCGCTCATTGCCCGCCTCGGTATTCAGCCGGTATGCTCCCATGCGGTCGTCGCAGAACCAGATGAGTCCGTGGCTGTCGATGAACATGGAGAAGATGGCCAGTCCGTTGGGCTTGCGTATCAGTTCTGGCTGCTTGCCGTAGGCGAAGGTGTAGATACTGCCTTGCGAGGTGGCTGCGAAGATATTGTAGCCGTTAGACTGCAGGCAGGAGATATGTTCACTGGGTAGTATACCTTCCTTCTCGATGCTGAGGTTGCTGCGGTCGAGGCGATGGATGCCTTTGTCGGTGCCGAGCCAGATGTCGTTCTGATAGCCTTCGGCCATGCTGGTGATGGTGAGTCCGCCAGTGGTGGCGAGCTCGCGTTTCAGTCCCCGGCGGTCGAGTCGCATGATGTAGAGTCCGGCTCCCTCGATGGTGATGAGCACATCGCCGGTGGTGGTGACGAGGATGGGCGAGTTGGTGCGGAACTCCTCATAGCCGGCAATGCCTTCGAAGGGGTTGATAATCTTGTCGGTGGTGCGGTTCATGACGAATACCCGCCCGTCGTACATCTGCATCCATACGTTCTGCGACTGGTCGATGGCCAGGTCGAGGATACGGTTGTGCAGATTCTTGATATGGCTGGCGTTGCCCGTCTTGTAGTTGTAGAAGTTGAATCCGTCGAAGCGCGACAGGCCGTTCCAGGTGGCCACCCAGAGGTAGCCGTAGTCATCTTGGTAGATGCCTGAGATGGCATTGCTTGTCAGGCCGTCGTCGGTGGAGAAATGTGAGAGTGAAGCCTGCAGTTGCTGGCCCTGTATGGTCAAGATGCTGGCGCATGCCAGGATGCTTGCCAATAATCGTTTTGGTATCATTAGTCTTATGTTTTTAATTATGCATGCAAAAATAATTAAATTCTGCGAAATATCAAAGAAAAATCTGTTTTTTTTCGTATCTTTGCAAAAAATTACCAAATGATAGGCAAAAAAATATGTATAGTGGTGGGTGCGCGTCCGAACTTCGTGAAGGTGGCCCCGCTGATGAGAGCCATCCGGCAGTCGAGCGTGATGTCGTGTGTGTTGGTGTATACTGGACGTGAGGATGACCCGACGCTTGAGCCCTCGCTCTACGATGACCTCGAGATGACGCCGCCCGACTTCTATCTGGGTGTCGACAGTATCAGTCTCAACGAGATTACCAGTCGGGTGATGGGCGAGTTTGACCGTTTCCTCGACATCCATCCCGCAGATGTGGTGATTGTCGTCGACGACTTGGCCTCGACGATGGCCGCTGCCATCGTGACGAAGAAACGCGGCATTCGCCTGGCCCATCTGGTGGCTGGCACCCGCTCGTTCGACATCAACATGCCCAAGGAAATCAACCGTCTGGTGATAGATGCTCTGAGCGACTATCTCTTCACGGCAGGTGTGCGCAGTACGGGCATTGCCACCCGTGAGCAGTCGGAGTCGTCGCAGACATATATGGTGGGCAATATCCTGTTGGACTCTCTCCGCTACAATCATAGCAGATGGAAAAAGCCCGACAGTCTGCCGCAGCTCGAAGAGGGCCGCTATCTGGTGTTTACCCTCAACCGCAAAGCGTTGATGGAACATCGTGAGAATCTGGTGGAGATGCTGCATGCCATTGTGGAGTCTGCAGGCGGTGTGACGGTGGTGGCACCGCTTCGGGGTGATGCCCGCAAAATAGTTGAGGAAAGCGGTGTCAACATGTTGGTTGTGAATCCTTTAAACTATTTGGAGTTCGGCTGGCTGACATCTCGGGCCATGGGCGTGATTACCGATTCCGGCAATGTGTCGGAGGAGGCTACCTTCAACGGCGTCCCCTGTATCACGCTCAACAGCTATACTGAGCATCAGGAAACGGTCAGCGTGGGTACCAATGTGCTGGTCGGCGAAGATGCGGGGAAGTTGCGCGATGCGGTAAAGAAAATGATCAACGGTGATTGGAAGAAAGGCGCCCTGCCTGACCGTTGGGATGGTCGTACGGCAGAGCGCATCTTGCAGATTCTGTTAAATTAATAGTTCCCGGCCTTTGCTAGACAGGGTTAGTTTCGTTTCTCGGTGAGAATGCCGTGACGATAGGCGTAGAGCAGCTCCTTGAGGTCTGCCACCTGCGCCTTCAGCTCTCGGCCTTTGTCGGTATCTGCCACGAGCATGCGGTGGGCCGACATTTCGACAATCTGTGTGGTCGACTTGATATCCGTCTCGCGTACGATGGCGTCGCGCTGGCTGGTGAAGGGCTCGTGCTGTACGAGCTGGAAGCCTCGTGAGTGGTAGACGAGCGTATAGCCGGCAATGCCTGTCTCGTTGTGATATGCCTCTGAGAATCCGCCATCGATGACCATCAGTCGTCCGCCGGCCTTGATGGGATTCTCGCCCTTTGACGCATGGACGGGCACGTGGCCGTTGATGATGTGGCGATTAGGTCCCTCCACACCGAAGGCATCGAGTATGCGGTCGCAGATCTCGGCAGAGTCACGCAGCTTGAAGTAGTTGCCCTTTTCTTCCTTGTAAGTTTCCTTGTCGCAAAGGAAATAGCGCTCAAAGGTGGCCATCTTCGACTTGTCGAAGAGTGGTGAGTCCTTGCCGCACCAGAGGTAGAGGAAGTAGTCGCGGGCGTAGTCGCGGGGGTATTCTGCCGGCGATGTCTGCTGTTCGGCTGTGTTGCGGTCGTTCTGGAAAGCAGCGCGTATCATCATGCCGATATTGTGCATCAGCTGCTTGCCCTCGTAGCTCTTTCCTGGATAGATCTCCACGGGCTTGAGCGATCCGTCGTCGTTGAGGGGGATGGAAGCGTGGAAGAGGAGGTTGGAGTTGTGGATGGCATACATGCAGCCGTGAGAGAGCAGGGTGCGCATATGCTTGTGGAGCTTCTCACTGATGCGGAAGGAGTGGTGCAGCTTCTGCATGAGCAACTGCTCCTCGGGTGTCAACTGGTTGGGTGCTGTCGGGTCGATGGTGGGGAAATGGCAGCTCTTCATCTCGTATTCATGGCCGTCGATGGTGCATGTCTGGCGCTCATAGTCGATGGCATCGAACAGGCAGCGATCCTGCATCCTCCATTCAGGATGCCGCATGAAGATGCGGGCTTCCTCCTTGAGCTGGATGATGGTGATGGCCTTGTGCATACGGGCCGTCAGCTGAAGGGTCTTGTCGTCCATGCGGGGATCGGGCTTCAGCAGACGTGGCATAAACTCCTCGCAGGGGTCGTCGCCGTAGACTTCAAGCGCAAAGGTGGCCAGCGGTACGAGGTTGATGCCGTACTCCTCGATGGTCGACAGGTTGGAGTATCGCAGACAGAGGCGCAGTACGTTGCAGATGCAGGCATCGTTGCCTGCCGATGCTCCCATCCAGAGAATGTCGTGGTTGCCCCACTGGATATCCCAGGAGTGATACTGTCGCAGGGTGTCCATGATCTTGTGGGCTCCCGGGCCTCTGTCGTAGATATCGCCCAGAATGTGGAGCTGGTCGATGGCCAGTCTCTGTATGACGTTGCAGATGGCACAGATGAAATCGTCGGCGCGTCCCGTAGAGATGATGGTATTGACAATGACGGCCACGTAGGCAGCCTTGTCCTGGTCGTCTGTTCGCTCGTGGAGCAGTTCCTCGATGATATAGGAGAAGTCCTCAGGCAGCGACTTGCGCACCTTGCTACGAGTATACTTGCTGCTGACATCGCGGCACACCTTCACCAGCTGATGGATGGTGATGCGATACCAGTCGTCGATGTCCTCCTCTTGGGCCTTGATGAATTCGAGCTTCTGCTCAGGATAGTAGATGAGGGTGCAGAGTTCTTTCTTCTCCGACTCCCGTATGTCGTTGCCGAATAGCTCGTTAACCTTTCGCTTGATGTTTCCTGAAGCATTTTTCAGCACGTGCTGAAAGGCTTCGCTCTCACCGTGTATGTCAGCCAGGAAGTGCTCCGTACCTTTGGGCAGGTTCATGATAGCCTCCAGGTTGATGATCTCCTTGGCCGCATCGGCAATCGTGGGGAACGACTGTGAGAGCAGCTGTAGGTAGTGGCGGTCGGCTTCGATGTCGTAATGATGCTTGGATGTCATATTCTTAGGTGATTAGCAATTAAGTTTCTGATTTGTTGAGTGCCTCGGTCGTCGAGGGGGGCGAGTGGCATGTAGCCCTCGTCGAGTAATGTCTGTTCGGAGAGTATTTGCATCAGACGGGCAGCAAACGATGTCAGGCGTTTCTCCTCGAGGGCTTCGGAAAGACTGTCGTCGTCGACGCTGTCGCGGTGCAGTTCCCTGTGCAGCTCAATGAGGTGGAGTAGGAGCGGAGCCTTCTGTATCTGCCTTAACATACGGATAAGGTAGTCTGTCTCGTCGCCCTTGAAGTCGCCGATAAGGTTCTTCAGCGGAACGGGACGCTGGTACTTCTCCGGAAAGTATGAGGCAATCTTCGACGTGTCGAGATCGTTGGGTTGAAGCTTGAGGACGCTGATGCCGTAGTCTACATAGTTGCGGATGTTCTGATGCTCGGCATAGATGAAGATGCGTCGCCAGTCGGGAGAGGATGACAGTGACTGCAGATCGCCGACGGCCTTGGCAGCATCGGATGTAATCCAGCGGGCATCGCCAGTGATGCCGGCCTTGAGGATTAGGGACAAGAGGCTGCGGTCGTCGCTGCTCATCTGCTCGAGCACATTGCTGTCGAGTACCTTTTGGTAGACGGCGAAGGTCTGGCTGCACATTTCCTTTGGCGAGAGACTATTGGTGATGACCGCATTGTGGATAATCTCGATACGCGAATTCCAGCCAATCTGCCGGAGATATTTGTGCTCCATCTTGCCAAAGGCTATTAGGGCGAAGGCTGATTCTGTGGCGCGGCGCTGCAGCAGGACAGACTTGCTGATGATGGTGGCGGGGGATTTGGAATCTCCTGAGACTGTCGACCTCTCCTTGATTACCCAGGGTTCCAGTTGCCCGTGAGGAGAGAGTACCACGCGGACCCCCTGCTTGCGGGCCATCGCACTTGCCTTGTAGGTGGCATACTGCCAGCATCCATGACAGTGGACGATGTCGGGCTTCATCGTTTCCAGACGCATCTTGAATTCATTGAGCGTCGTCGCGGTTTGAACTTCTGCACTGTTGAGTATACCCTCAGCCAATATGGTTACGTGACGCGTAATCATATTGTCGGACTTAGGATAGTAGTACAGGATCTTCATGGCGATGCGTCTTTACGAGAAACATTGATGGAAAAACACATTTAACTTCAGCCTGGCAAGCTTGAGGGCACTTGCGTCTTGTTCGAAAAAACTCAGTACTTCGTAAGCCTTGTCTCGTCTGACGGCAATGAAGTCGTAACGCCCGCAAAGGAATTTCAGGAATCGGCGTTTGCTGATTTTTCTCCTCTTGCGCTCAGCCTTGACGACGAGTGACCGAGTCTGGTCTGTATCTTCGAAAGTCTGGAGTCGAAGTCCCTTCTTCAGATAGTAGCCAGCGACGGCTTCTGTCGTACTGTCGATAACTCCCGATAGTTCCTTGAGCCACTCCTCATAGGCGGGCGCATTCTCAATGCTTGTTATGATAACCCATTCATTCTTAGCAGCTTTAATGCCTAATGATAAAGCAAGTTTGCGGCGCGTAATGTGAGGGTTAGGCTTGGGGATGAATGTGGAGTAGAGATTCGGATGATCTTGTTTGAGCAGCTTCAGTACGTCGTCGGTCTCGTCAGTCGATGATTCATCGACGACAATCACCTCATAGCCTGATTCATACGTATTGGTTAGGAAGACGGGAAGGTTTGCTTCCAGTTGGCTGGCCTGTTCGTAGACTGCCATAATGGCGGAGAAACTGCTTGTTTTGTTGTCCATTATTTTATCTAGTTAAATCTCGTCGCTGGTATATCCTATGGGCAGTTGGCGGCAGTTGTATTGAGACGCCATAATCTCACCATAGGCACCAGCGGACCGGATGGCCAGCAGGTCGCCCCGGTGTGCCCTGTTGATGTCGACTTGCTTGGCAAAGACATCTGTCGACTCACAGATGGGACCCACGACGTCGTAGGTCTCAAGAGGCTCCTCGCTGGTGATGTTTTCAATCTTGTGGTACGCCTGATAGAGGGCAGGGCGGATAAGATCGGTAAATCCTGCATCGACGATGGCGAACTGCTTCACGGCTCCTTTCTTTATATATAAGGTACGCGTGATGAGCGACCCGCACTGAGCTACCACGGCGCGCCCCAATTCGAAATGGAGTGTCTGCCCTGGACGCAGCTTCAGTTTCTTGGCGTAGGTATTGAAGTAAGCCTTGAAGTCGGGGAGGGGCACACGGTTGGGGTGTGCGTAGTCGATGCCCAGGCCTCCGCCCACGTTGATGTGCTCTACGCGGATTCGCTGGCTGTCGAGTTTGGCCTGAAGCTCGTTAACGCGGTTACAGAGCGCTTCGAAGTCACCCATGTCGAGAATCTGTGATCCAATGTGGAAATGGAGTCCTACGAACTTTACGTTCTTCATGCTCCTGGCTTCTTCGATTACCTTCAGCATATCATCCATCGCGATGCCAAACTTGTTTTCGGCCAGTCCGGTAGTGATATTGGCATGCGTGTGTGCTCCTACATTGGGATTCAGACGGAAGGCCACGCGAGCCGTCTTGCCCTTGGCAGCTGCCAGCTCGTTGATGACCTCCAACTCAGGGATGCTCTCCACGTTGAAGCAGAAGATGTCGTTGTCGAGACCAAGGTTGATCTCCCAGTCGCTCTTGCCCACGCCAGCGTAGACAATCTTGTTGCAGGGGAATCCCGCCTTGATGGATGCCTCTATCTCGCCGCCACTGACGCAATCGGCTCCCAGTCCAGCCTCGCGGATGAAGCGTAGTATCTTCGGGTTGGCGTTGGCCTTGACTGCGTAGTGGACCACGAAGTTCTCATGACGACCAGCCTCTTCATTGATGGTGCGGAGCGTCTGGCGCAGCAGTTCGGTATCGTAGTAGTAGAAGGGCGTCTTGATCGACTGCATCTTCTCTATGGGAAATTGACCTTTCATATCTTTCTATCAGTCGTGTTTTGTGTTGTATCTTTGACTATTTCTTGTTGAAGATGGTGTTGCTCAGGTTCTGCAGTGCCCGCTTCTTGTCCTCCTCTCGGATGAGGAACGAGATGTTGTAGTTGGAGCCACCATAGCTGACCATACGGACGGGAATGTCCTTCATGGCATCCAGGGCAAGCGTCTCGAAACCGATGTTAGACCAGTCGAGGTCACCGACAACGCAGATGATGCACATATTGGTGTCGACGGTGACGGTTCCGTACTTTTTCAGTTCGTCGACAATCTCGCCAAGATGGGCAGAATTATCGATACTCATCGACACGCCGACCTCAGAGGTGCACACCATATCGATGGGGGTCTGGTAGCTCTCGAAGATCTCGAACACCTTGCGGAGGAAACCAGTAGCCAGAAGCATGCGGGATGACTTGATCTTGATGGCCGTGATGTTGTCCTTGGCGGCAACGGCTTTGATCTTGCCGTATTCCGTCGCATTGCTGATGGTGGTGCCTTCGGCATCAGGATCCATCGTGCTCAGCAAACGTACGGGGATGCCTGCATACTTGGCGGGCTGCACACAGGTGGGGTGGAGGATCTTTGCCCCGAAATAAGCCAGCTCGGCTGCCTCTTCGAAGTGAAGCTGATGTACAGGCTCCGTCTTGTCGACCACTCGCGGATCATTGTTGTGCATACCATCGATGTCGGTCCATATTTGAATCTCCTCGGCGTTGATGGCTGCTCCGATGAGCGAGGCCGTATAGTCACTGCCGCCGCGCTGCAGGTTGTCTACCTCACCGTAGGCATTACGGCAGATGAAGCCCTGGGTGATGAACACCTGTGCTCCCTCGTTCTCTTTGAGCAGCACGCTGAGCTTCTCCTTGATGTATACTGGATCGGGCTCGGAATTCTTGTCCGTACGCATGAAGTCGAGAGCATTGAGCAGCACCACCTTGATGCCTTCTTCTTCCATATAGTTGGCCACCATGTTGGTCGACATCATCTCGCCCTGTGCCACGATGCTTTTCTCCTCAAAGGATGTGAACAGCTCCTTGGTGAACGAGCGCAGATAGTTGAATTCGCCCTTGAGGAACTCAGCAGTCTTATCCTTGGCGGCCTGACTGCTATAAAGCTCTTCAACGTGCTTGGCGTATTTCTGTTCCAGACGGTTGATAACCTCGTTGGCACCGTCAGGATTCTTCTTGTATAGATAGTCTGAGATCTCAACGAGCGAGTTGGTTGTTCCCGACATAGCGGAGAGTACGACGAAAACAGGCTCTCCCGACTTGGTGACGAGCTTGGTCACTTCTTGCATTCTTTGTGGCGTTCCTACTGAGGTGCCGCCGAATTTCATTACTTTCATAAGCGTATCTGTATTTTTATTAAATTTCCATTCTCTCCGAGTACCTGACGGTTATCTCATCGGTATCGGGTTCGTCAACGAGTTGTATTTGGTTGAAGTCGTTGGTGACCTCCTCCATGATTCCTGATACACAACGGTATACGATTCCGGGATATTTGTCGAGCAGCGGCATGTTATGGGTGGTCATCACGATGGCCGTTCCTGTTTGCGAGATCTGCCTGAGCAGTTCGATGATGTTGGTGGCAGTCTCGGGGTCAAGGTTGCCCGTTGGCTCATCAGCGATGATCAGTTTGGGCCTGTTGAGGATGGCACGTGCGATAGCTACGCGCTGCTGCTCGCCACCCGACAACTCGTGGGGCATCTTGTCGCCTTTGTCTTCAAGTCCCACGTCGCTCAGCACATCGCCAATGCGATTGTTAATTTCCGATTTGTCCTTCCAGCCAGTAGCCTTCAGCACGAACTCCAGATTCTTGTATACTGTGCGGTCTCCCAGCAGTTGGAAATCCTGGAAGATGACTCCCATCTGCCTGCGCAGCATGGGGATGTCCTTCCTGCGAAGAGTGAGCAGGTCGTAGTCGAACACCGTGGCCTTTTCAGCTTCACGCATGTCGAGCTCGAAATAGAACGTCCTCAGCAGTGAGGTCTTTCCCGAACCCACGCGGCCGATAATATAGACAAACTCTCCTTCGTCTACGTGGAAATTCACATTCTCCAGCACGCGGATTCCATGTCGCTGGTAGATGTTTGCATTTTTATATTCAATCAGCATCTTGACGATAATACGATTATTCAGTCGAATGTTCTTTACTCCATTTCACCCTTGGCCTTTGCCTCTCGACGCTTCTTGTCCCAATCCGGGTCGTGGCGCTTCTGTAGCTCCCGGGCGATGTCTTCTATGCGAAGGCCTTTGCTTGTCATCAGGACAATCAGATGATATATCAGGTCGGAAGCTTCGTAGATCAGTTTCTCCTTGGAACCATTGGTGGCTTCGATGACAGCCTCAAGTGCCTCTTCGCCCACTTTCTGGGCAATGCGGTTGATGCCGTCCTTGAAAAGCGAGGTGGTGTAGCTGCCTTCAGGCATCTCCTGGTGGCGTTTGTCAATAAAGTCCTGCAGTTCCGAGAGGAAGAGCAGGGGATTGTGCTGGTTTGCTTCGCCCCAGCAGGTATCGGTGCCTTTATGGCAGGTAGGGCCGTCGGGGTGCGCTTTGACGAGCAACGTGTCGTTGTCGCAGTCCACCTTGATATCCACTAAGTGGAGGAAATTGCCACTCGTCTCGCCTTTGGTCCAAAGGCAGTTGCGGCTACGACTCCAGAACGTCACTTTCTTGGTGGCGATAGTCTTGTCGTATGCCTCTTCATTCATATAGCCAAGCATCAGTACGTTCTTGGTGATGGCATCTTGTACAATGGCGGGAACGAGTCCGCCGCACTTCTTAAAGTCTATGTTCATATTCTTACGTTTATTCCTTCTGATCTTAGATATTGCTTCAGTTCCGGGATGGGTATCTCACCGAAATGGAACACGCTGGCTGCCAATGCGGCGTCGGAATGCCCTTCAATGAAGGTGTCGCGGAAGTGTTCCTTCTTTCCAGCGCCACCGCTGGCGATGATGGGGATGGAGAGCGAGTCGGCCAGTTGGCGAAGAGCCTCGTTGGCGTAGCCTTCCTTCACGCCGTCGTGGTTCATCGATGTGAAGAGTATCTCGCCGGCTCCGCGATCCTGAGCCTCTCGGGCCCACTCAAATAGTCCGCGCTCGGTACGCTCGCGTCCGCCTTTCAGATAGCAGTGCCACCCGTCTTCGTCAAGACGGGCATCGATAGCGCAGACACAAACTTGCGAGCCGAAACGGTTGCTGATTTCGTTGATCAGCTGCGGGCGACGGATGGCAGCGCTGTTGACGCTCACCTTGTCAGCACCGGCATAGAGCAGACGCTCCACATCTGCCAGTTCGTTCACACCGCCTCCCACCGTGAAGGGGATATTAATCTCACGGGCCACCCGAGTCACCATCTCGGTAAAGGTTTTGCGACCCTCAAAGCTGGCCGTGATGTCCAGGAAACAAAGTTCGTCGGCCCCCTGTTCACTATAGGCCTTACCCAGTTCTACAGGGTCGCCCGCACTGCGCAGGTTGACGAAGTTTGTGCCTTTGACGGTCTCGCCGTCCTTGACGTCCAGGCAGGGTATGATGCGTTTTGCCAGTCCTCTCATAACTCTTGATTCATGACTCTTAACTCTTGAAGGTCTATCCGGCCTTCATATATTGCTTTGCCGAATACGACGGCAGGAATCCCTGCTGCATCGAGGGCAATGATGTCTTCCTTCGACGATACGCCTCCGCTGGCTATCAGGTGCAGCTGGGGATAGGCATCCATCACCTGGCAGTAGAGGTCGATGGCTGGCCCCGCGAGGGTGCCGTCTTTTGATATCTCTGTGCAGAGCACATTCTTCACTCCTGCTTCGATGTATTTCTTGAGGAATGGCAGCAGGTCTTCGCTGGAGTCCTCCTTCCAACCGTTGATGCTGATCTTCCCGTGGCGCACGTCGGCACCCAGTATCATCCGCTCGGCACCGTATTTCTCCAGCCAGCCCATGAACAGTTCGGGGTGCGTGACGGCAATAGAACCTACGGTTACCATGGCGGCTCCGGAGGCGAAGGCCTTCTCGATGTCCTCGTCGGTCTTGATGCCGCCGCCGAAATCGACGGTCAGCTTTGTCTCAGCCGAGATACGGCTGAGTACGTGGCTGTTGACGATATGCTTCGACTTGGCACCGTCGAGATCGACTACGTGAAGCCGCTTGAAGCCCAGTGCCTCGAAGCCCTTGGCTACTTCGACAGGTGAGTCATTGTAGACGGTCTTCTGGTCGTAGTCGCCCATGGTCAGCCGGACGCACTGTCCGTCGATGATATCTATGGCTGGTATCAGTTCTATCATATCTCCATAAAGTTTTTAAGAATGCGCTCGCCCACCTTTCCGCTCTTCTCGGGATGGAACTGGCAGGCGTAGAAGTTGTCCTTATGCATTGAGGCAGAGTAGGGCAGGATATAGTCGGCCGTAGCGATGGTTTCCTCGCATAGCGGCACGTAATAGCTGTGAACGAAGTAGACGTAGCTGTCCTCGATACCTTCCATCAGTGGTGAACGGGTGTCGTACAACCGGTTCCAACCCATGCAGGGCACTTTGTCTTCATGGCGTTCAGGCTGGAAGCGCTTCACTTCAGCATCGAAGATGCCGATGCAGTCCACATTGCCTTCTTCAGAATGCCGACAGAGCAGCTGCTGTCCGACGCAGATCCCGAATACCGGCTGGCGCAAGTCGCGAATCACCTCGTCGAGTCGTCGGGCTTTCAGGTATTCCATCGCTCCGCGTGCCTCTCCTTGTCCGGGGAACAGCACACGGTCGGCTTTCTTCAGCTGCTCGGCATCATCCGTCAGCAGAGGCTCGATGCCCATCCTGCGGAGGGCATTCACCACCGAATAGATGTTTCCTGCATTATATTTTACGATGGCTACGTTCATGGGTCAAGAGAAGATAATCGTTTTGTTCTTATACGTGAGGATCTTCCGCTGTATGTGCTTCGAGACAGCGTGAGAGAGCACGATCTTCTCCAGATCCTTTCCTTTCAGTACAAGACTGTCGGGGGTATCCTTGTGGGTGATGCGCGTCACGTCCTGCTCGATGATGGGGCCTGCATCCAGTTCTGCTGTCACATAGTGGCTGGTGGCTCCGATAATCTTCACACCGCGCTCGTAGGCCTGATGATAGGGCTTGGCTCCGATGAAGGCCGGCAGGAACGAGTGATGGATATTGATGATGTGGTGCGGATATTCTGCTATCATCTCGTCGCTGATAATCTGCATGTAGCGAGCCAGTACGATAAACGAGATGTCCTCCTTCCTGAGCAGTTCCATCTCTGCTGCTTCCACCTCAGCCTTGTTGGAGTGATCCTTCTTAATGCTCCATACATAGTAGGGAATGCCGAACTGATCGGCTACGTAGCGCAGGTCCTCGTGGTTCGACACGATGCAGGGAATATCGCAATTGAACTCGCCTGCCTTCCAGCGGGCCAGCAAGTCGTAAAGGCAGTGACTCATCTTACTGACGAAGATGGCCATCCTGGGGCGCTTGTCGCTGTAGTAGAGCGAGAACTTCATCTGGTAGCGCTGTGCGTAGAGTGTGGTGAGATAGTCGTATAGCTTGTCGCGCGGGATCAGGAATCCTTCCAGTTCCCATTCGATACGCATGAAAAACATGCCGTCAACCTTGTCTACATATTGGTCCAGGTAGACAATGTTTCCCTTATTGTCTGTGATAAATTTCGTCACTTCTGAAATGATGCCCTGCTGATCGGGGCAGTGCAGAAGTAATATTGCCGTTGTATCCATCTAATCTTTTTATTCCAAAGTTTGAATTCAGCGTGCAAAATTACAAAAAATAATCTGTTCCTCCAAATTTATTGCGAGGAAACTGGTGTGATGGATTTTTTGTTTGATTTCTTGCGTTTTTTCTTGCTGGTGGAGAACAGGTCGCCAAGACCGTTGAAGTCCTTCTTCATCAGTAGTCCGATGCCTTGTGTGTTAAGCGATGATTTGGTGAAATATCGGTCGTTGGTCTGGTTATACATTTTGACAGACAGGTTGCCGTTGGGGAAGAGCAGGTATTGGATGTCGAAATCTCCGATAAACGATGGGGTGGCCTGCTTGGCGTTGTCTCGATAGCCAAACTGTCCGTTGAGCAGCAGGCGGTTGTTGAGCATGCGTCCGCTGATGATACCTTCGTATTCTGCATTGTGCCATCCTTCGTTGCCTGTCGATATGTTGGCGCCGATGTTCCAGTTGTCGTTCTTGATTACCGTGTTCAGCAGATTGTTGATCTGGGTGGAAAGCGTACCAGAGAGGAAGCTCTGCATGGCAAGCGATGTCTGGTCCTGCTGTTGGGCATCGGCATTATTCTGTGTCTGGTTGTAGAAACGTCCGATGGCTAGTAGGTAGAGCACTTGCTGGTTCATCTCCTGCTGTCCGTTGATGACGGAGCGTACCATCTGTTGCTCGTCGGCATTCACGGTGGGCATCTCCAGGTCGAAGTCTACCTGTGGCGAGTTGGGCTGCCCTCCGATGTTCATCAGACAGTTCACGCGAATAGTGTTCGAGGCAAACGAATTGCCGATGTTCAAGTCGGAGAGTGACACGCCGTTCACGGTGTAGAGTGCCTGCAGGTTGAGTGCAGCATTGTATGGGTCGCCTCCGAAAACGATGGTGCCCCCTCTGTTGAAGGTGAAGTTCTTCTGGATGATGTTCTGGATGGTTACCCCATAGGTTCCGTGTTCCACCGTGTATGTGCCGAACATGTTGAATGGTCCTTTGTTGTAGAAAGTTGCGCGGATGGCTCCTTCGCCGTTGAGGGTGATGTAGTCGTTGGTGTTGGCATCCATCAGTAGGCGCATGGTTGCATCGGGGGTGCAGTTGATCAGGAAGTTGATGTAGATGTCTGTAGGCTCATCGGGCTCGACGGGGGTGCTCCCGGATGTTCCGGATAATCGGGATAATCCTGATAATCCGGCTTTGCTGGCGCTGCCCCATTGGATGAATTCCTGCTTGGAGATGGCATCGGGTGAAGAGGCATTATACACGAAGACGGTGTTCTTCTGCGGGGTGACATCGCAGTCGATGGTCACTTCGCCAGGACGGCCCTTGATGGCGATGTTGCCCGAAGCAAACACGGTGCCGTAGAAGTTTGACTCGCCGAAATCACGGAAGTCGTAGGCCAGCAGATTGTCGGCATTGACGAATAGGTCGAAGGTCAGATTGGTCAGATGCTCGTGGTGGATACCTCCGCTGAGTGTGGCTGTGTTGCCGTATCTGTCGCTCAGCGGGATACCGCGCAGCTCTATTTCGTCGGGTATGAATACGATGGTGTCTTTGTGCAACTTGTATTCGGTGTTGAGGGCTGTCACAAATGCTTTTCCTTCTACCTCCAGTTTTCCGGTCAGATTGATGTTGTCGAGTGTTCCTGCCAGTCGGAGGTCGCCTTCTGCGTGTCCCGTGATGTAGCTCAGGAAACTATTAGTGAAGTTGTGCATGAAGTCTACGTAGGTGCCTCGTGCGCCGAAAGCCAGGTTGATGGTGTTGTGGGTGGGCGATACGTATCCGTTGATGTGGGTGATGGCGTCAGGTCCGTCGTCGGCGATAGCCTTGATGTCAATCTGTTCCTGTTCCCTATTCCACTCGGCGTGAGCGTGAAGTGTGCCCATGCGTCCTTTCTCGAACTTGAAATTGCCCACTTGCAGGTCGGTGTGGGCTTCGAAGTTGTTGAAGAGCGAGCGGGCAATGGCCTTGCCTGTGGCTTTCCCGCTGAATTCTACAGTGTGGAAATTCACCAGGTCGAGGATATAGGCCACCTCTACCTCGTTCAGGTCTATGGTCAGTGAGTCGTATGGGTGCTTGCTGGCCTTGCCGTCGATGGTGATGTGCTGCTTGTCGTGGTGTATGTTGAAATGGTCCACCAGCAGGTTGTTTTCCGAGTAGAGTATGTCTGATGGCTCTACGTTCCAGATGGTATCGTTGAGGATGATGTGGGATGGTTGTATCCTGACGTGTGCCTCTGGCTTTTGTGCCAGGTTGGTGTATAGGCGGGTGATGGTATTCAGTTCGCCGCTCATGTGGTTGGTGCCTTGACCGTCGTTCCAGTTCAGTGAGGTCTTTAGGTTGTTGTCGATAGCTTGGGCGCTGAGGCTGATGTTCAAATGTTCGTTCTCCGATATCCTGCTAGCGCTGACGTTACACCTCAGGGTGTCCATCGGTGTCAGCGCGTGTATTTCTATTTTTCCGTTGGTGTAGGTAGCGCCGTTATATGCCAGCCGTGGCAGGTCTCCTTCGAGAATCATGGTTCGGTTCTTGTCGTTCACCCTGGCATTGATGATGGCTGTCTGGACGATGTCGAGGTCCACGCCCAGCAGTCGCTGTAGCCAGTCGCTTTTATAGACCTGCATGCGGAGTGAAAAGTTATTGTTGGCATTGTTGGTCAACGGGGGAAGTCCGGGTAATTCGGGCAGTTTCGCCCCCACGATGTTGGCGATGCTGCGGGGGAGTGTTTCGTATTCGAAATCGCCTTTGAGGTCTATCTTGGCAAAGTCGCTCACCAGCGTCAGGTGCTGCCCGTTGTCTGTGTGGTCGGCCATCACCAGCAGTTGATCTAACTGATAGATGCTTGTGTCTCCTTTTTTCATTGATAGCTGGCTGATGCGTATCTGGCCTTCGGCATCCTTTAGCGTACGTGCCTTGAAGTTAGCGTTGATTTTGCCGGAGAAGACGGCGTCGTCCCAACGGTTCGTGAGATTGAGGGCTTGTGGTGACAGGCGTCTCACGTCGCCGTCGATGTTGATGCTATTTACTTTGTTCTGAACCAGCGCGACTTCTCCGTTCAGTTCTGCATCGACGTTGGGGTCGGCAATCTGCAGGAGTCCTGCAATGCTGCCATTTGCGTAGGAACCGTTGATGGTGATGTTCCTGAAAGGATAGTTGTTGTAGTCTATTTGTGTTACCGCTCCTTCCAGTCTGATGCTGGGCTTCTGTCCCTGAGGCATGGCTCCGCTGGCTTTCAGGTCGGCACTGAGTGTGCCTAATTGGGCGTCGCCCGTGAGTCGCTGCAGGTTGAGTTCTGTAGTCCTCAGGCTTCCATTAAACTGCCGGTCACGTGTCATCGTAAAGTTGGTGGTTACTTGTCCGATGCTCGTCTTGATGACAGCGTTGGCGCTGATGTTGCCGTTATGCTCGCCGCCAAAAGTGCCGCTCAGCTGCAGATTGCCGAGGTTCTTTACCATTGGCGGCAGTCCGATGCTCTTCTGCAGGAAGTCGATGATGTTGTCGGCCAGTTCCAGTTGGTTGGTATTCAGTCGCCATTGTGGGGTGGGGGCGCTGAGGCCGTCGATGTAGCCGTTGGCCTTGAGCCTGATGTCGCCTGCGTCGGTGTATATGTCTAGTTGTGGCACATCAAGGTGCTCCCAAGTTCCGCTGATGCTTGTGGATAGTTTAACGGGTCTCTGTAAATTCTTTAACGGCTGATGGAAACATCTTAGGTCAGAGGGTGTTATGGACGTTTCGCTAATAATGCCACTGTAGGTCAGCGACTGTTTTTCGAGTCCTTTCTCCGTCCATTGGTAGGTGGCGTCGGCAGAGTCGATTTTCAGGGTCGTACTGGGCATCTCCAGCAGCAGTCCTCTGAGCGAGGCCGCGTGTTTGTCGGCTTTCAGCTTCATACTGAGTCTGTTGATGGTCAGTCCAGACTGTTCCTGCAGTCCGAGCCGTTTGATGTTCAGGTCGAGGGAGTCGTCGGTGAGGGTGCGTAGTATGAGGTGCGCGCTGATCTCGTTCACGTTGAGGTGGTTGGGGTTCAGCAGCCCTGGCGTTTCCGGTTCTGAAAGTTTGTCATAGCGGATGCCCGAATGGCGTATAATAAGTGAGTTGATACGCAGGTTGAGAGGGGTGTGGCTCGTGGTGTCCTTGGAGGCCAGCGAGTCAATGACGAACTGGTAGTTGGGTTTGTCTTGTCCTGATTTTTGGTAAATGTTTGCTTGCGCTCCGAACAGCTGCGCACTGGCGATATATATCTTCCCTTTGGCGAGGGCTCTCAATCCCACGCGGGCTGTCAGGCGCGAAATGCGCAGCATCTCCTGCTGCTGTTGGTCTTTGATGCAAACGTCGTCGAGTATCAGTCGGTTCAGCAGTCCTATGTCGATGCGGCCAACACTCACCTCTGTGCCTAGTTGCTTGCTGAGGACGCTGGCTATCTTGCTGCCGGCGAACTCCTGACATACGGGCAGGCGTGAGGCTATCAATAGCAGTAGATACAGAGCCAGGAGGCTCCATACTGTTCCGTTGATGAGGTGTTTGATCAGTTTCACTATTATGCTCGTTTCTGTCAGTTCAAGATAGCAATCATTTGGGCAACGTCCGATTTCTCTGCAAAATTACGACAAAAAGTTGTTATTATTGCATTTTTCGGCGATTATTTACGCCGTTTAGTCATATTTTTATTAATTTTGCACTCGCTTTGGTACAACTATTCTATCAAACATTATAAAAATGCCAAATGTAATTAAGTTACGCAAAGGCTTGGACATCAACCTTCAGGGACGTGCTGAGGAGACGAAGATCCAGTTGAAGTCGAACGGCAAGTTTGCACTTGTGCCCGACGATTTCGAAGGGGTCACTCCGAAGGTGGTCGTTCACGAAGGCGACAAGGTCAAGGCCGGGGATGCATTGTTTGTCAACAAGCAGTATCCCGAGATTAAGTTCGCCTCGCCCGTCAGCGGTACAGTCCGCGAGGTGGTGCGTGGTGAGCGTCGTAAAGTGCTCTGCATCAGGGTGGATGCTGACGCGCAGCAGGAGTTTGTGGACTTCGGTAAGCGTGATCCTGGTACCCTTACGGGCGAGCAAGTTATCAATGCTTTGCTGGAGGCGGGAATCTTCGGCTACATCAATCAGTTGCCTTATGCTGTATCGGCTAATCCGTCGGTGATGCCTAAGGCGATTTTTGTTTCCGCCCTGCGCGACAAGCCCTTGGCTGCTGACTTCCAGTTTGAGGTAAAGGGGCAGGAAGAGGACTTCGTGACTGGCCTCAAGGCCCTCTCGAAGATTGCCAAGACCCATGTGGGACTCGGTATCCAGCCTGACTTCCAGACGGCCATCCGACAGTTAGGTGCCGACAATGTGGCAGAGCTTACCATCTTCGACGGTAAGTGCCCTGCAGGCAATGTCGGTGTGCAGGTGAACCATCTCGATCCCGTCAACAAGGGCGAAGTGGTGTGGACTATCGGTGACCCCACGGTGGTGCTCTTCATCGGGCGTCTGTTCAATACGGGTAAGGTCGACCTGCACCGTACGGTAGCCCTTTGCGGCTCTGAGGTGAAAAGTCCGGCTTACGTGGACATGCTCGTGGGCGAGGAACTCTCTACGCTGCTCTCCAACAGCTACGACGCCTCTCACGCCGTCCGTATCATCAACGGCAACGTGCTCACGGGCAAGCCGACGACGAAGGACGGTTTCCTGGGGGCTCATACTTCTGAGATTACCGTCATCCCCGAAGGCAGCGATGCCGACGAGATGTTGGGTTGGATTTTGCCGCGCTTCTCGCAGTTCTCTGTCAGCCGCAGCTATTTCTCGTGGCTCCTGGGCAAGAAGCAGTATGCGCTGGATGCCCGTATCAAGGGTGGCGAGCGCCACATGATCATGAGCGGCGAGTACGACAAGGTGCTGCCGATGGACATCTACGGCGAGTACCTCATCAAGGCCATCATCGCCGGCGACATCGACCGTCAGGAGGCACTTGGCATCTATGAGGTCTCTCCTGAGGACTTCGCCCTGGCTGAGTTTGTCGACTCCTCGAAACTGGAGCTGCAGCGTATCGTTCGTGAAGGGCTCAACATCTTGCGAAAGGAAAATAGTTAACAAACAAATAGTAGCTTCAAATGGGCGCGAAACTCTGCTCTGAGCAAACCCGGACTTTCCCCGGAGCAAACCTCGACTTTCCCCGGAGCAAACCCCGACTTTCCCCGGAGCAAACCCCAAGACCCGTTTTCGGCTACTAAACAAGCATGTAAACGACTATGAGTTTTTTAAGAAATTATCTCAACAAAATCAAACCGAACTTCGAAGAGGACGGCAAACTTCATGCCTTCCGCAGCGTGTTCGACGGATTTGAGACCTTCCTCTACGTGCCCAATGATACGGCCCGTACGGGTGTCAACATCCACGACGCCATCGACTCGAAGCGCATCATGAGTATGGTGGTCATCGCCCTGATGCCGGCCATGCTGTTCGGTATGTACAATGTCGGCTACCAGAATTATCTGGCAGCAGGCACCCTCGAGAGTGCTGGCTTCTTCGAGATTTTCTGCTACGGCTTCCTGGCCGTGCTGCCGAAGATTCTCGTCAGCTATATTGTTGGTCTGGGCATTGAGTTTGCCTGGGCACAGTGGAAGGGTGAGGAGATCCAGGAGGGTTATCTCGTCTCGGGTATCATCATCCCGCTCATTATCCCCATCGGCTGCCCGCTGTGGATGCTCGCCCTGGCCTGCGCCTTCAGCGTCATCTTCATCAAGGAGATCTTCGGCGGTACGGGCATGAACATCTTCAATCCCGCCATCGCTGCACGTATGTTCCTCTTCTTCGCCTATCCGTCGAAGATGACGGGCGATCAGGTGTGGGTGGCTCAGGACTCCATCTTCGGACTGGGTAACACGCTGCCCGACGGCTTTACTGCCGCTACGCCGTTAGGACAGGTGGCACAGGGCATGACGCCCGACCTCTCGGTGCTGGACATGGCTATCGGTCTGATTCCTGGCTCCATCGGTGAGACCAGTATTTTCGCAATCGCCATCGGTGCCTGCATCTTGCTCGTGACGGGCATCGCCTCGTGGCGCACCATGCTGTTCGTCTTCTGTGGCGGTGCTCTGATGGCTTTCATCTTCCAGGGCAATCTGTCGCCGCTGTCAGCCCGCGAACACCTTGTGATGGGTGGTTTTGCCTTCGGTGCCGTGTTCATGGCCACCGACCCTGTGACATCGTGCCGCACGCATACAGGACAATACATCTATGGCTTCATCATCGGTGCGATGGCCATCATCATCCGTGTGATGAATGCGGGCTATCCCGAGGGTATGATGCTCGCCATATTCTTCGGCAACATGATTGCTCCCACCATCGACCACTTTGTGGTGGAGCACAATATTAACAAGCGTTTGAAGAGAGGAGGTACAAAATGAGTAAACTGAATACAAACTCGAACGCGTACATTATTATATATAGTGCCGTTCTCGTAGTTATTGTGGCCTTCCTGCTGGCATTCGTCTACCAGGCGCTCAAGCCCATGCAGGATGCTAACGTGGCCCTCGATGTGAAAAAGCAGATTCTTTACTCGCTTAACATCCGTGACTTGGACGGCGCAGCTGCCGAGGCCAAGTATGCCGAGGTGGTGAAGGAAGAAGCAGAGAAGGACGGACAGAAGTACTACCTGTGTGAGATCGACGGTGAGGACATCCTCGTAGTCGCTCTGAAGGGCATGGGACTCTGGGGTGGAATCAGCGGTTACATCTCCATCCATGGTGATGAGACGCCCACCGTCTATGGAGCCTATTTCAATCATGAGAGTGAGACGGCCGGTTTGGGAGCAGAGATTAAGGACTCTCAGGAATGGCAGGAGAAGTTCATCGGCAAGAAAGTCTTTGTCGATGGTACTCAGGATGTTGCCATCTCTATTGTAAAGAAGGTAGAGGATCCCACGACACAGGTCGACTGTGTGACGGGTGCTACGCTGACCTCTAATGGTGTGAACGATATGATTAAGGCTGGACTGAAGGATGCAGGAAAGAACGCCATCGAACTCTTCTCAAAGATGATGTGCACCGCTCCTGCAGATTCCACAGCCGTTGAACCTAAAGCAGAGGAGGAGTAAACTATGGCATTATTCAGTAAACAAAATAAAGAGGTTTTTACAAACCCGCTAAACGTTGACCATCCTATCCTGGGACAGGTACTGGGTATCTGTTCGGCACTCGCTGTGACGTCGCAGTTGAAGCCCGCCATCGTGATGGGACTGGCCGTAACGGTGATTACGGCGTTCTCCAACGTCATCATCTCCGTCATCCGCAACACCATCCCCAACCGCATCCGTATCGTGGTGCAGCTGGTGGTCGTGGCTGCGCTGGTGACCATCGTGTCGCAGATACTGAAGGCTTTCGCCTACGACGTGAGCGTACAGCTCTCCGTGTATGTCGGTCTGATCATTACCAACTGTATCCTCATGGGCCGTCTGGAGGCATTCGCCATGATGAACAAGCCCTGGCCCTCGTTCCTCGACGGTGTGGGCAACGGTCTTGGTTACGCCATGATACTGGTCATCGTGGGTGCTGTCCGCGAGCTGCTCGGACGCGGCTCACTGCTGGGCTTCCAGATCATCCCCGATGCCTGCTACGATCTGGGTTATGTCAATAATGGTATGATGACGATGCCCGCTATGGCGCTTATCCTCGTCGGCTGCGTCATTTGGGTACATCGTGCATATTTTTATAAGGAGAAGTAAGATATGGAACACGCTATAAGTTTATTGTTTAGGTCGATTTTCGTCGACAATATGATTTTCGCCTTCTTCCTCGGCATGTGTTCCTACCTTGCCGTGTCGAAGACCGTGAAGACCTCGCTGGGCCTCGGACTGGCCGTGACCTTCGTGCTCACCGTCACCGTGCCCGTGAACTATCTGTTACAGACCAAGGTGCTCGGCCCTGACTGTCTCGTTGAGGGGGTCGACCTGAGTTACCTGTCGTTCATCCTCTTCATCGCCGTGATTGCCGGTATGGTGCAGCTCGTGGAGATGACCGTCGAGCGCTACTCGCCCTCGCTCTATGCAGCCCTGGGCATCTTCCTGCCCCTGATTGCTGTCAACTGCGCCATCATGGGTGCTTCGCTCTTCATGCAGCAGCGCATACTGATGGATCCTGAAAACTCACAGGCCATTACCTCCGTGTGGGATGCCATCGTCTACGGCTTCGGCTCCGGACTGGGCTGGACACTGGCCATCGTGGCCCTCGGTGCCATCCGCGAGAAGATGCAGTACTCTGACGTCCCCAAGCCCTTGCAGGGCCTCGGCATCGTGTTTATCACCGTTGGTCTGATGGCTATGGCCATGATGTGTTTCTCTGGCTTAAATATTTGATAAGGTATGGCACAGTTTATTTTATATAGTATAGGAGTTTTCCTCTCGTTGATCATCCTGGTGGTGATCGTCCTGCTGGTGGCCAAGAAGTATCTCTCACCTTCAGGCAATGTGAATATTCAGATCAATGGCGACCGTACCATCAACGTGCCTCAGGGGGCCTCGCTCATGTCGACGCTCAATGAGAACGGTGTCTTCCTGCCTTCTGCCTGCGGTGGCAAGGCCTCGTGCGGACAGTGCAAGGTGCAGGTGCTCGAAGGGGGAGGGGAGATCCTCGACTCCGAGAAGCCTCACTTCTCGCGCAAGGAGATCAAGGCTGGCTGGCGTCTCGGCTGCCAGTGTAAGGTGAAGGGCGACCTGAAGATACATGTCGACGAAAGTATCCTTGGCGTCAAGGAGTACGAGTGTACCGTCATCTCTAACAAGAATGTGGCTACCTTCATCAAGGAGTTCAAGGTGCAGCTGCCTGCTGGCGCACACATGGACTTCCTGCCCGGCTCGTACGCCCAGATCAAGATTCCGCAGTTCGACTGCATCGACTACAACGACTACGACCGCGACCTCATCACGCCGGAGTATGTGCCGAGTTGGGAGAAGTTCAAGATGTTCGACTTGAAGTGTAAGAACCCCGAGCCCACCATCCGTGCCTACTCGATGGCCAACTATCCGGCCGAGGGTGACGTGTTCATGCTCACCGTGCGTATCGCTACGCCGCCGTTCAAGCCTGATCGCAGTGGCTTCATGGATGTCAATCCCGGTATCGCTTCGTCATATATTTTCTCACTGAAGCCTGGCGACAAGGTCATCATGTCAGGCCCTTACGGCCACTTCCACCCGCACTTCGACTCGAAGAAGGAGATGATCTGG
>ODAI014199374.1_pt1 | contig 25906 bp, 23 predicted proteins | sample 1539321 | NCBI WGS metagenome assembly ODAI01 (sample SAMN02144231, study PRJEB22623) | gut metagenome | biome: sheep rumen | host: Ovis aries | place: New Zealand
GAATAAGGGTATTCAACCCTGACTGCAATACCTTTTAAGAACAACGCACACCTCGTTGGTTCGCGTAAGGATGTTTTGATACAGGGGGATTCGTTTTATGAGGAACTCATACCCCGTAGCTTGCTGCGGGGTGCGTTGATTGACAAAATCCCTCCCTCCGTGACAAAGAATCCAAAAAGTATTATTGTAAACTCATGGCAGGCGAAAGTAAGGAATACATCATAGAAGGCTCAATCAGCAAGGGCATTATAAAGTTTATGCTTCCCATCATGCTTGGAATGTTTTTCCAGCAGCTCTACAACACTGTGGATGCCGTAGTCGTGGGACGCTTTGTTGGCAAAGAAGCTTTGGCGGCGGTAGGCGGCGGAACCATGTTCTTTGTAAACCTTCTAATAGGCTTTTGCGGAGGGCTTGCAAATGGCGCTTCCATCATCATCTCCCAATTCTTTGGTGCAAAAAACGACCGCTGTGTTTCCTCTTCCGTCCACACCTTTGTAATTCTTTCTATATTATTGGGGTTTGCCGTAACCCTGGTCGGTGTCTTTGGGTCTGGTTTTGCCCTAAACCTAATCAAAACCCCAAAGGAAATTTTTGACAACGCAATCATATACCTAAGGATTTATTTTCTTGGAATCATCCCCATGTTCTTGTACAACACCGGTGCAAGCATTCTCCGTGCTACCGGGGACTCCAAAACTCCATTCTGGGTGCTTGTTGCGGCCTGCTTTGTAAATATAAACCTGGACTGCTTCTTTGTGGCTGTCCTGAACCTTGGTGTTGCAGGTGTTGCCTATGCCACAATAATCTCTGAAGCCGTAAGCATGGTCATAATTTTTATTCCCCTTGTGCGCACAAGTGAAGTCTACCGCCTGGAATTTTCAAAACTAAAGCCGGACTATTCACTTCTTGCCAAAATGGTTAGGCTTGGGGTTCCGTCCGGTGTCTATTCAATGATGTACACCTTTTCCAACTTAATAATGATGTCTTTTGTAAACGCCTTTCCCACTACCACCATTGCCGCCTGGACCGCATGGGGAAAGCTAGATGCGCTTTTCTGGATGACCGTTTCTTCCATGGGCATGGCCTTAAGCACCTTTTCCGGCCAGAACTACGGGGCAAAAAAATACGACCGCATAAAAAAGTCTGCCTGGCGTGGGCTTTTAATAATGTGGGCAATTACGCTTGTAATCGTAATCATCTTCCGCCTCTTTGGAAGGTTCTTCTACGGCCTTTTCATTCCGGGAGAAAAAGAAGTAATAGAAATGGGCTTTAAGATTCTACTCTTCCTTACACCAGCTCTCTTCCTTTATGTACCAAGCGAAATCTTTTCTGGAATCATAGGCGGTGTGGGAAAGACCTACGTTTCCATGATAGTTACCGTCTTTGGAATCTGCGGAACAAGAATGATATGGCTCTTCTCCTGCTGCCGAGGAACAGACGACTTCTTTAAAGTAATAACCTGCTACCCAATTTCCTGGCTAATAAGCGGCCTAATATTCTTTGCCTATTTTATGAGCAAACGCTGGGCCCGGTGATTTTAAGCTGCATACAAATCCTTCTGGAACCGTATAAAAATATTCCTTATTTCTGGAATGCCGCCAAGAACTGCTTTTGCATCATTTGCCGTACCATACTTAAGCTTGATCAGTTCAGGCAGGTTTTCCAAAGAAAGCTCCGCATACCCCTGCTGGATGTACTGCTGCAAAACAAAGCTTACAAATTCTCCCTGGCTTTTGTTCAATGCCGCAACAATATCCGGACGTGCAAGTTCCACACGGCGCTCTCGTTCAAGCGGCTTTTCGTTATAGGCAAGATATTCCAGAACATCAAGTAAGTCGCATTTTTCCATGTTCAGAAATTCCTGCACTTTCGTAAGCTTTTCCAGAGGAAATCCTTCGTGTTCCATCTGTTCAAGCAGAGAGGCTCTTGTCTCCGGATTCTGCCACTGTTTTCGCAAATCCTTGTCATTCTTAAAAAATTTAGGAAGCGTCTTATTGTTTACAAGAACATCAACAAATTCTTTTATGGTAATTAGCTTGCCGTCATACATAATGCGCTCTTCCCATTCAAAGCCATTCTTTACCCTGGCTTTGCGGCCATCTCCCAGTTCAATTTCAATAAGATCTTTGGGGCAGGTGCAGGGGAGGTTTCCGCAAACAGGACAAGCTTTTGGAGGACAAATGCACGGATGCTTCCCGCAGACAGGACAAAGACGGGGCGGATTTTTGCACTCACAAGGCCACTTACCGCAAACAGAACATTTTTCGTGCCTGTCACATTCACATGGATATTTTTCGCAAACAGGGCAAACTGGATTTGGGTTATCCCATTCAGCATCGTAGAATTCTTTGTAGGCGCCTACAAAATCGTAAATCGTAAAATAATACTTGTCATCAAAAAGACGGGTTCCGCGGCCAATAATCTGCTTAAATTCAATCATGTTTGGAACAGGTCGCATTAAAACAATATTGCGCACATTCTGAGCGTCAACACCGGTAGAAAGCTTTTGCGAAGTTGTAAGGATTGTTGGAATTGTCTTTTCGTTATCCTGGAATTTTTTAAGCTGCGCCTCACCTTCCGCGCCGTCATCCGCAGTTACACGAACACAGTAATTTACACCGCGCTTAGCCTGCGAGTTTATCATATCGCGAATCTGCATTGCATGATTTTGCGTGGCGCAAAAGACAATCGCCTTTTCATCAGGGTTTGCGCTTTCCAAAAATTCCGCAACACGAAGCTCATCACGCTGGCGGATTTTGATTTTTCCATGATAAAAATCTTTTTCGGTGTAAGTCTTGTCTTTGTCCAACAAATCCGCACCATGAATAATCTTATCTTCTTCATTGTAAACATATTCATCAATAATCTGATTTGTACAGCTTTTTACGCGGTAAGGAGTAAGGTAGCCGTCTTCAATTCCCTGCTTTAAGGAATACTGATAAACCGGCTCGCCAAAATATTTGTAGGTGTCTCCATTTATTGTGCGCCGCGGAGTTGCAGTAAGACCAAGCTGATAAGCCGGCGAAAAGTATTCCATTAACTTACGCCATTCGCTTTCGTCATTTGCTCCGCCACGGTGACATTCGTCTATGATGATAAAGTCAAAGAAGTCCTTGGGGTATTGTTTGTAGTATTCAATAGATTCCGAATCAAGTTCGGAATGACCTGCTGCGCCGTCATGACTTTCTGCGCCGTGATGACTTGTGCCGTCATGCTGAACTTGTTTCAGCATCTCTTCTTCCGTATTATCTTCCGCTCCACACAAAAGCGTCTGAAAAATCGTAAAATAAATGCTTTGCCCCATAGGAACTTTTCCGCCGTTCTTGCGGATTTCTTTTGGCGTAATTCTAGCAAGGGCATTCTGGTCAAAAGCGCCAAAAGCATTAAAGGCCTGGTCTGCAAGAATGTTCCTGTCTGCTAAAAAGAGGATTCTAGGAAGCCTTCCGTTTTGCGCAATGTTCCAGCGGGTCTGCATAAGCTTCCAGCAAATCTGAAAGGCAATGTAAGTTTTTCCTGTTCCGGTTGCAAGCGTTAAAAGAATGCGGTCAACCTTGCGGCTTATGGCATCCAGCACGGCATTAACTGCATTTTCCTGATAGTAGCGCGGCTGCTTTCCGCCGTCACGGTTGAATGGTTCAAGATTAAATTTGTCGCGCCAGTCGTTTTTGTCTGGGAAGGTCATTGCCCAGAGCTCTTGGGGAGTCGGGAAACGGTCTACAAAGCCTTCTGTAAAATCGCCGGACTTTGCGTCCATGTCGATTGCCCAGATTTTGTCGCCGTTTGTAGAATAAGTGAAACGAATGTTCATTGCTGTGGCATATTTCTTTGCCTGCTCCACACCGGCGCTAACGTCAAGCTCGTCTTTCTTGGCTTCTACAATTCCAAGCTTTACGCCTTTGTAAGTAAGAAGGTAATCTATTTTATCTGGGTTTCTTTTTGCCTTTGTTACAATACGACCAGGCGACACAATATAAGCCCGTTGTTCGGTAAAAATATCAGAACCTTCCACCACACCCCAACCGACAGCCTTAAGAGCAGGATCTATTTTCTTTAACCTTGTGTCACTTTCGTTCATATTATTCTCCGTTTTAGAAACTGGAAGCTAAGTTTTTAACATGCAAGTTAAAAACTTGGACAAAATCCAGACTTTTTAACATCTATGTTAATAATTTTTTATCATCAATATATTCAAACCAGAATAAAGGAAAAGCATTTAATACCGCAACTTCATTATTGAGAGTTACATACTTTTCTATCTGATTATCAAAAATGTTTCGCTGATTTATTGAATCCTTGCTTTCAGGAATGGAATAATTATCTGTACAAATAAAATGAGCTTTTTTAATATTCAGTTCTTTAAGGTGGAGCCAGTTCTGTTTTATTTTGTTTGTTCTTTTTTCATCATCAGATATTTTTAATTCTCCAGATTTATTTAAATCAAAACACAAATAATTCAGATTTTTGTAAAATGATTCTTCGTTTACAATTTGTTTAAAACTTTTTTCACTCATTAAATTAAAAGTATAATTCTTAAAATCTTCATCAGGTAATTCTTTCTTGAAAAAGCGGTAAGATTCAATCATCGGATAATTTATATACAACTTAATTCCGTTGCGCTCAGAATCAAGACTTTCATTTTCAAAGTAGTTGAAGAGTTCCAGAATCTTTGCATTTTGCTGCTCTATCGTAAGTTTATTCTTTTCATCCTGTTTGCGGATATCATAATCAAAGAACATAAAGATTTCAGAAACTTCGTAAGAATATTTTATTCTGTCCAAATCTGATTTCACTTCTTTATGTTTTGCGGCTTCTCCTTTCAAAACATTTATAAGATTTACAGAGCCATCAAAAACACCATATTCTTTAATCTTGTCATACAAGGAGAAAATATTACTGCAGTAGTAATGAAGAATCTCTTCTTCATTCAGTTCAAAGTGGAAAATCTCTTTTAATGTTTTGTAGAGACGGGGTTCGTCGTCTTTGCCTTCAAAGATAAAAAGAATCATTTACCAAACGTACCACCGCGATAAAGTTTTTCAAGATTATGACCATAACGCAATTCTTTTAAGGTTGCATTATGTGCATTTACAATCTTGTCTTTTGAACAGATGTAATAGCAGTCAGGGCGAAGCAAATCATTTGTGAAGATTGAAGTATTATGTGTTGTAAGCAGCACCTGACAGCCATAAGATTTTAAACGTTCAATGATAAAGTAAGAAAGTTCAAAGTGGTAGAATGCATCGAACTCGTCAATGAAAATAAATGACGGGCATTTTTTTGGATCTGCAATGTCTTCGAGCCAGTAATAAACAAGAAGTAATGAACGCATACCGGAAGATGCAGCCAAATTGAAATCAATGGTATTATCATTGCCATATTTTATCATCAATTGTTCTGAACCATTCCAAATTCTATGATCCAACTCATCTTCAAAACCAGCATCCTTAAAAAACTTCTGTAAATCTGCAAAGTGATCTTCTTTTATAATTTTTTCTATAATAGATTGACCACTAACAGGGGTATAGCCTACAAACCCCTTGGTATCCAAAGACCAGAATAAAAGCATATTGCCAACAAAGTCATACATTTTTTCAAAGAGTTCATTTTCTTCGTTCTTGGCAAGGATTACATTTGATTTTATAAAACGGAGAATTGAAAATTTAAGCTGCTTTAAAACCAAATTGGTATTTTCAGCACCTTTCATGTTTAAGTCAATTTTGTTTTTATCATTAAGGCGATTATATTCTACAAGAATTTTATCATTAATTCTTAATTTTTCTGAAAGAATGTCCTTAAATCTACTTTTTGTATATGAATAAACAACATCTTTATTATTGAAAGAGAAAGCGTATTCAAAAGAGATAATCATATCTTTTGAATAACGATTCTCATAATTGGCATAATTTTCTTTGCTGATATAATTATCTGTAAGCGTTCCTACAATATCAAAAATAGCAAGACCAAGAGAAGATTTACCGCTGGCATTTTTACCGTACATTACGGCAGTTTTTACAATTCCGTCTTTTACGGCTTCGGTATTGAAGGTGTAATTGCCGGTTGCAGAAAAATCGATGGTTACCGGCTTTTCAAAAGCCTTAAAATTACTTACCTTTAGTGATTTAAGCATAATCAGCCCCCATCAATTATACTACATTATCGGTATAATATATAAATATAAACAGTTTTCCGTAAAAAAATTACGGAGATTATAACAATTTTATCTTTCCTTTACAACTCTCCTTCGAAGGCTTTTTGTAAGAGGGATTGCTTTAGTTCGGCGCAATCTGCTATTTGTTTTTCGTAAATTGCACACAAGGCCTTTGTTTTTTCGCTGAGGGTGTCGAGTTCTTTTACGATGCGTTTTTGCTCGGGGAGAGGGGGAAGTGGGATTTCAAAGTTTCTTAAATAACCTAGAGAAACAAATCTTTGTGTAGTTCCATTTGAATCATGAAGCATTTTATCTAAAGCACAATTAGATGATAAATAAAATAATAAATAATTAGGGAAGATATTTCCTATATCTTTGATTAATGCCATATTCTTTATTGCATAAGTAGGCTCTTCTGTTACAAGAACAGGATTTCCTATTGTCCCTATCATTGCAAATAAAATGTCATTAATATCAACTTTACTACGTTCATTTATTTTTTCATAATCTTCTTTTGAAATATATTTCAAATTAATCATTTCAATTTTACCATTTTTAAGATTCTTTGAAGTAACTAATGGATATCCTTTATCATAAAATTTTGGAGAATCATGTGTTCCATCTCTGACATCACATACTTCTCCCAATCTTTTCTTTTCCCAAGTGGTATTGCTGAAGGCTTTTGTGAGCTGGGACTGGAACAAATCTTTTGCGTTCTGCAGATTGGTTTGGGCGTTTGCTTTTAGGCTTTCCAGCTGTGCAAATTTTTCATCCAGGATTTTGACTATGCGTTTTTGTTCTTCGAGGGGTGGAATAGGGATTTCAAGATTACTATACTTCTCCGCATTTACATTTGGCTGAGCAGCAGCTACTTGCGAAGATCTAATAAAATCTAGATAGTTTTTAGATTTTGTATAATAAAAAATATAATCAGGAAGCACAATTTTCTTATTTGGTCTTAAACGAATCAGATATCCTGCATATACATATTTTGCATCAGAAGAATGGTAACAGTATGCTTTACCTACAGTAGCGCCAGTTCGTGCAAATACAATATCACCGTCTTGAAGTATATGTTTTTCTTCATATGAAATTGGAGAAACAAAATCTTCATTCAGAGAACCATTGTCATTAATATCAGTAATTCTAATATAACGAGTTTCTCCATCATATTCACAAGATGGAGAACTTGTGCCATACGACATCTTATCGAGAGTTAATTCACCAAGTTTCTTTATTTCCCAATTTTTTTTCATCATTCACCTATGATTTTAACCGCATGCCACAGGCATGTCGGTTTACAAATTAATTTATCGGGTTCCAAAGGAATCCCGATATAGCCAGATTTGACCGCACTTCGCAAGAAGTGTCGGCTCATAATCTGTTTTCCCAATTTTTTTTCACTTTCAATCCTCCGTTTTCCATAACCTATCTTGCAAAAGAAAATCAAACAAATCTATTGTCACTACGCCTTTTTCATCCTGCATCTGCTTTAGTCCATTTTTTGTTACAACTATTTTTTTGAATGAATCATCAATGTAATAAAGCGATTTTTTTTCCTGCGCCGCCTTTTCCTCAGAGTCCATTGACAATGCTGACTGTATGTATAATTTTTGGCTCCCTAAGGTTGCAATAAAATCAACTTCTAGTGCTTTTTGGGAATAGATGTTTTTTCCATTGGCATCAAGGCGTTCAGTTTTTTCGCTGACAGAAATTTCACCAACATCCGCAGAAAAACCACGAAATCTAAGCTCGTTGTAAATTATATTTTCCATTATATGGGTTTCTTCTATCTGTCTGAAATTCAGCCTTGCATTACGGACACCTATATCCTCAAAATAAATTTTAACCGGAGAAGCAATATATTTTTTCCCTTTGATATTGTATTTTCTTGCCCTGGAAATAACAAAGGCGTTTTCAAGGTATTCTACAAAAGTTGTTATCGTGCTGTCGGTAATACTTTTTTTTGTGATTGATTTAAAAGTGTTTGAAAGCTTAAGCGAATTTACCGGGGTACCAATCATTGAAGAAAGCATGTCAAATGTTTCTGAAAGCTCCATTTGCTTTCTAATTCCATTATGCTGAATAATATCTTTTAAATAAGTTTCTTCGCAAAGATTCTTCAGGTATGAAACTTTCTCTTCTTCCGTTTTCATAAGCGCAACGAGTGGGATTCCTCCGTACACAATGTAGGATTTCCAGGCTTCTTCTGGCAAAAGCCCAAGCCCTTCGCAATATTCAGAAAATGCAAGCGGTAAAACATGAATTTCTGTTCCGCGTCCCTTGAATTCGGTTACGATATCAGAAGAAAGAAATTTTGAGTTTGAACCTGTAACATATATGTCAAAATTCTTGTGCCGCAAGTAGCTGTTCAGCGTTCCTACAAAATTTTCGAGCAGCTGAACTTCATCAAGCAGAAGATAGAAATCTTCAGTATCATTTGTACGGTCTTTTATGAATGAGCGGAATTTCTTTGCGTTTATAAGATAGGAGTTGTTTTTCTGAACTGTTTTTGTTTCTTCATCAGGATAATACTGTTCAAGTTCGTCAATATCTTCGTCTGAATCAAATGCAAATTTAATTATGTTTGAAGGAGAGACCCCTTTTTTTATGAGGTAGTCGTAAAAAAGTTCATTCAAAAGGTATGATTTTCCTGCACGACGGCAACCCGTAATGATTTTTATAAGAGAATTTTTTTCACGAGCCTTTATTCGTTCAAGATAGACATTGCGATTAAATTTCATTACGCCATTCCTCTATTAGAAAATTTTCAAAATCTTTGGTTTTTTTCTAATAGGATTATATAACAGGTCAAGCTTACTTTCAACTACTTAAGTCAGTTCTTTCAAAAGCTTCTCGGCTTCTTTGTTCAGCTCGCGCATTTGGGCAATAATTTCGGCCGGTTCGCGCAGGGTCTTTTCTTCCTTTTTGTTCGGGTTCTTTACGCTAAGGTCCAGGGTGTCGGGATTGAGGTCGCTTACGTTGAGACTCCAGCTGTTTGGGCTTGAGGCTTTGGTCTTCTGAAGGGCAACAAAGTCTGCAAGGTCGTCTTCGCTTAGGGGATTTGTTTTGCCAAGGTTGCGGTCCAGGTTGAGCTGGTAGTACCAGATTTTTTCTGTGGGTTTTCCTTTTTCAAAAAAGAGGACTACGGTTTTTACACCCGCACCTGTGAAGACTCCGCTGGGGCAGTCGAGGATTGTATGGAGGTTGCAGTTTTCCAGAAGCTCACGGCGAAGGGCTATGCTTGCGTTATCTGTATTGCTCAGGAAGGTGTTTTTGATTACCACACCCGCACGGCCGCCTGCCTTGAGCATTTTGATAAAGTGTTCCATAAAAAGATAGGCTGTTTCGCTTGTTTTAATTGGAAAGTTCTGCTGGATTTCGCTTCGTTCTTTGCCGCCAAAGGGAGGGTTTGCAAGGATTATTTTTTTGCGGTCTTTCTCTTGTATCTGGCTTAGGTCTTCGGCAAGGGTGTTTGTGTGCATGATGTTGGGCGCTTCTACTCCGTGGAAAATCATGTTCATGATTCCGATGATGTAGGCAAGGCCTTTCTTTTCTTTGCCGTAGAAGGTTGATTTTTGCAGTGTATTTCTGTCTGCTACGGTTTTTGCTTTTTCGTTTAGGTAGCTGAATGCTTCGCACAGGAAGCCCGCACTTCCGCAGGCTCCGTCGTAGATTGTGTCGCCGATTTTTGGGTTTACGACTTTTACAATCGTGCGGATAAGGGGGCGCGGTGTGTAGTATTCGCCACCATTGCGGCCGGCGTTTCCCATCTTGTGGATTTTGCTTTCGTAGAGGTGGCTCATTTCGTGCTTGTCTGTGCTGCTTTGGAAATGAAGGCCGTCTGCGTAGTTTAAGATTTCGCGCATATTGTAGCCGGAAACTATTTTGTTTTTAAGCTCGGAAAAGATTTCGCCAATTTTGTATTCGAGTGTGTCCGGTGTGGTTGCGCTTGCTTTAAAGTTTTTTAGGTATGGAAAAAGCTTTAGGTTTACAAAGTCTGTAAGGTCGTCGCCTGTCATGGCGGCTTTGTGGTCTAATTGGCCTTTTGAGTTTTTTGGGCAGGCCCAGGTATTCCAGCGGTATTGCTTTTTGATGATGCAGGTGTAGTCTTTTCCCTGAAGGGCCATTTCGTCGCTGCGTTCAATTTCCAAGTCATCAAGGTATTTTAAGAATAGAATCCAGCTGGTCTGTTCTACGTAATCAAGTTCGTTTGAGCAGCCGGCTTCTTTCCATAAAATGTCGTCTATGTTTTTAAATATCTGTTCGTAATTCATGTTTGCCCCGTGAAATAGCTTGTAATATGAATTATGATGCTTTTGACGTTATTTTGCAAGTTTTAAAAAGGCATGATATAATGGAAGGATAAGGAGAATTTTATGGATAAGATTGAAGAACTTCAGAAATATGTGGACGAGGCTAAGAACATAGTTTTTTTTGGAGGTGCTGGGGTTTCTACGGAAAGCGGCATTCCGGACTTTAGGAGCGTGGACGGGCTCTACAACCAGAAGTGGGACTATCCGCCAGAAGAAATTCTTAGCTCTACTTTTTTTTATTCAAACCCCAAGGAATTCTACCGCTTTTACCGCGAAAAAATCCTTGTGGAAGGAATAAAGCCTAACGCAGCTCATCTTAAGCTTGCGGAACTGGAACAGAAGGGGAAGCTTTCTGCGGTAATCACCCAGAACATAGACGGTTTGCACCAGGCGGCTGGAAGCAAGAACGTTCTTGAGCTGCACGGTAGCACCCTGCGAAACCACTGCCCCAGGTGCGGTGCCTTTTACGACATTGACTACATGATTAAGCACAAGGACAGCCACGGCCTACCCATCTGCAAGACTTCTGGCTGCGAAACGGTCATAAAGCCGGACGTTGTCCTCTACGGGGAAAATCTTGACGAAGACGTTATCTCAAAGACGCTTTCTGCCCTAAGGGAAGCAGATCTCCTTATAATCGGCGGAACATCCCTTACCGTCTACCCTGCGGCTGGCTTTGTCCGCGCCTACACAGGAGACCGCCTTGTTCTGATTAACCGCGACGCAACCACTTCCGACTCAATAGCAAGCCTTGTAATCCACGATAGCATAGGCAAGGTTCTTTCGCAAATACGGGCCTAGGATTGTTTTGTTGGCATGCACATCAAGAGGATTTTCTGTTTGAAAACTCTCTTGGTGTGCTTGCTGTGACTGGCGAAAGATTAAAGTCCTTTGTATTTCTTGTTACAATCAGTTTTATTCCGGCTCTTTTTGCGCTGTATGCCTGTACTGCATCTTCAAAGTCATTCATCGGCGAAGAAAAAGCCTGTAAAATCTGCTTCTTTCCAACAGGAATGATTTTGAAATCTGAGAAGAAGTCGGAAAGATAACTTTTTTGCTGTTCAACATTTGGAAAGAATTTTTTTGACAAATAAATTATATCCGTGATTGTTGTTGTAGAAACACAAGGCGTATGCTCTTTGTAAATTAATTGCAATGCGTTCAGTGAGTCTGAATAAAATGACTCACGCTTTCCTAGTACATCAAGAATAACATTAGTGTCTATAAGAATCTTCATTTGGACATCCGTCTTTCTTCCAGCAAGGCATCTAAATCCGTGTCTTTTGGAAACAGGCCAATAACTGCATTCAGATGGTCAAGTTTTTTTTGCACGCGACGAGATACTTTCTTTTGCTTTTTTTCTGGAAGAATTTTCAATCCGGAAACAGAAGCTGCTTCTTTGTATTGTGCGGGATTTGCAAAAAAGTCTGCGTATGTTACGACAAGCATAATGCCTCCTCCTTGTAATAAATATACCATATTTTTGCCTGTTCGCCAACTTTTCTCTTAACGTAAATAATCCGCAGCATCCTACGCGGGGAACTTCGTTGTAATCCTACGCCCGATTGGAAGGGTGGCGTAGCCAGACCGCCGCATGGCGGGCCGGAGCGCGTAAGGCGCGTAGCCCTGGAAAGCGGGTGACGCATGGCACGTCCGGTCGGATTAGCCAAGAAATATTTTGGTAGAGCCTAAGAAAGTACCGTCCTGAAAAACTCCGTCCATAAAAATCAAAAAAAATGCCCATCTTGAAATTTTCCCTGTTTTTGCGTATTCTATGTGGATAATTAGTAACCGGGGGTTTTTTATGGGACTACGCTTATATAACACGATGGGACGCCAGATGCAGGAATTTGTGCCGATTAGGCCGGGTTTTTGCGGTTTTTACGGATGCGGGCCTACGGTTTACAATTATGCCCATATAGGAAATCTGCGTGCATACGTTTTTTTGGATACTCTTGACCGCACGCTTACATTTCTTGGCTACGACAAAAAGCACGTGATGAACATAACGGACGTTGGCCACCTTACCGGTGATGCTGATGACGGCAAGGACAAGATGCTTAAGACTGCGGAGGAAAAGCACCAGTCAGTTCTGGAAGTTGCAAAATTCTATACGGATGCCTTTCTTTCGGACATTGACGCGCTGAATATCCGCCGCCCGGACGTTATTTGCAAGGCTACCGAGCACATTCCTGAGATGATTGAGCTTATAAAGCGCATTGAAGCCAACGGCCACACCTACATGGCTGGTGGAAACCTTTACTATGACGTTTCTACTTACCCGGACTACGGTAAGCTTGCCGGAATTGACATAAACGACCTTAAGGCAGGTGCCCGCATAGAGGTTGACCCAAACAAGCGCAGTCCCTACGACTTTGTGCTTTGGTTTACAAAGAGCAAGTTTGAGAACCAGGCTTTGACTTGGGATTCCCCCTGGGGAAGAGGTTACCCCGGCTGGCATATTGAATGTTCTGCAATGAGCATGAAGTACCTTGGCGAGCATTTTGACATTCACACGGGCGGTATTGACCACGTGCCCATCCACCATACCAACGAGATTGCCCAGAGCGAGGGTGCTACTGGCAAAAAGTGGGTAAACTACTGGTTGCACAATGAATTCCTTGTTATTGCAAAGCCCAAGGCCTCCGCTTCCTCTGATGGCAGTTCTGCTTCCGGTGAGGGTGGCGCAGAGGCTGAGGCTGCCAAGATGAGCAAGTCCAGCGGTAACTTTTTGCGCCTTCAGTCGTTAATAGATAAGGGCTTTAGTCCGCTTGACTACCGCTTCTTCCTTTTGGGAGGCCATTACAGAAAGCAGCTTTACTTTAGCTTTGATGCCATGGAAAGCGCAAAGAACGCAAGGATGGCTCTTGTTAACCGCGTGGCAAAGCTTGTAAAGCAGGCTGGTGGCAATATTGGCGAAAAGGCCGGCGAAAATGCCTGTGAAAAAGAATATGCAAAGGGGCAGGCTGCATCTTTGGAAGGCCTTTCTTCTTCAGCGGCAGAACTGCTTACAAAATTTAGGGAAGATTTGGAGAACGACCTTGGTTCACCGGCAGCTTTGAGCCGCGTTCAAAAAGCAGTTAAGGATTCTTCCCTAAGCCCTTCAGAGGCACTGGAACTTGTGGGACGCATGGACAGCGTGCTTGGTCTTGGCCTTTTGAAGAGCGCAAAAGAGGCATTGCAGGCACAGGCGGCTTCCTTGTCTTCCGCTTCTTCTTCTGCGGCGGCAGGCAGTGCGGTAAGCCACGAGGGTGACAGTGAAGCTGCAGAGATAGACGCTTTGGTTGCGGCCAGAGTTCAGGCTAAGAAGGACAAGAACTTTGCAGAGGCGGACAGAATCCGCGATGAGCTTACGGCAAGGGGCATTGTTGTTACGGACACACCCAACGGCCCTGTCTGGGAGCGCAAAAAATGAGTTTTGTGCAGTTTTGGCTTGCAATCATTATTTTTGCGGCCAAGCTGTAACTTACAAGAGGCTAGGATGTTTAATAGTAAAGAGGGTTCGGCGGGGCAGATAAACTGTTCTGATCCGCAGGACTTTAGAAAAGTATATAACGCCACAATGCAGCTTTTGTTCAAGGTGTCTTTTCGCATCGTGAATGATGAAGAAGCTGCCGAAGATTTAGTACACGACTCATACATCAAGGCGAACGAAAAAAAGCTTGTGTTCCCTTCAATGGATGACGCAAAGTTCTGGCTTATACGCGTGGTAAAGAATGCATCGCTCAACTATGCAAAGCGCAAGGTACGCGAGGCAAAGGCCTACCACAAGGTTCTGTACGAAAACAGGCAGCACATGGATTCAGGCGAGACAGAGCTTCTTAAGGCAGAGGCCATAGAGAAGACAAAGGAAGCCCTGAACCTCTTGCCCGACAAGCTAAAGGAAGTGCTTGTGCTGCGTGAGTACGGAGAAATGAACTACAAGGAAATAGGGCAGGCGCTTGGAATTACGGAAGGAAACGTAAAGGTCCGTGTGTTCCGCGCCCGCGAACAGCTTGCTAAAATAATAGGAGAAGATGATGTCTACCTGTCCTGATTATGATATTCATTCAATTTACCTCGACGGCGAACTGCCAATGGCATACCTTGCAAAATACGAGGAACACGTAGCCTCTTGCCCGGACTGCAAGGCAAAACTGGAAAAGCTCCGTAAGCTGCACAAGGTTTTTGCCCAGGATTCTGCCAACATAGAATTTGGCAAGGACCGCATGGAAGCTTCATGGGAAAAGCTGGAATCCAAGCTTAAGTTTACAAGGACAATCGACACAAAGCCCGCAAAGAACTTTACGACTGCAAAAAAGATGAGCTACTTTGTTGCGGGAATTGCCGCCGCAGCTGTTTTGGGCATAGTGCTTCCTTTTGGTCGCGGAAAAACCGTTCAGGTGCAGGATTTCCAGCCGGTAGCAAGGACTTCTTTGGCAACACCAGCTTCCACTGTTTCCTTGGGTTCCATGCAAGCTGACCCGGCAAACCTTGGGGAAGTTCAGATTCAGTCACTTTTGGGAGAGGACGCATACTTGGAGCACGCTTCGCAGGGGCAGGCATCGTTTAACGGTAACTTTACCTCCATGCCAACTTCCGCCTATGTTAGAAACGCTTCTGGAACTGGCGCTTACCCGGCAACTTATGATGTGTTCACACCGCTTCCGGAAGAAGTTATTTCCGAAGAGCAGAAAAAGACAAAGGGCTTTAACTTTAAGTTCTATTCTCCCTTTGCAAACATCTCCCTGGAAATAGGGAGCGGAAATTGAAGTCCCTTAAATTATACCTTCAACTCCTCAAGAAATACCCGTTGGCGCGCATACTTACGCTGGCGGGAATTCTTGTTTTATTCTTTGCATTTTCAAGCTTTGCAAGACGCAGTTCAAGAAAAAAGCCGCAGATCCTTTCCATTGCCCCACCGGTAAGTTCACCCGGAGAGACGGTAACAATCCACGGTGAAAATTTTGGAAGCGAGCGTGCAGACTCTTTCGTAGAGATTGCAGGTTCCCGCATAACATCTTCAGGCTATGTTGGCTGGACCGACAAACAAATACGCATCGTTCTTCCGCAAACAGTGGAAGACGGTCTTGTTACGGTTCAGACTTATGCAGGAAAGTCAAACCCTTCCTTCTTTGCAAGGCAAGCCGGCATTCCTGTTGCAGTCCGCCAGAACCCAAGGACTTCTCTGCCAATAATAAGAAGCGTAGAGCCGGAAAAGGCAGAACCTGGCGAAACAATCGTAATTACGGGTGCAAACTTTGGCAACGTGCGCGCCTCTTCCCAGGTTTATTTTTCTGCGAACCGTTCTTTTTCAAACGCATCGGCTGCACAAAGAAGCACAAGCCAGGGCGGGGTTTACATTTCTGCCAACGAAATGGACTTTGACTATGAATATTGGAGCGACAGCGAGCTACATGTGCGTGTCCCGGACGGAGCCGCATCAGGTCCAATCTATGTTCAGACCGCAAACGGAATGAGCCACAACCAGCTTTTTACGGTTGAATACAAAGCAGGAAGAAGTTCATATTCCTCCAGCAGGACTTATGTTGTTCAGGTTAACGCAGATATAGAAAACCGCGGTCAGGGTCAGGATTCAAGGATTACCCTTTACATTCCGCGTCCCCCGGTATGCGCATCACAGCCTGTTGCAAACATAACGGAGGTAAGCCCGGAGCCTCTTATCAAGAACGACATCCACGACATTATCCAGCAGATAGACATAAGCGGTGGCAACGGAAGCAAGCAGCGCTTTAGCCAGGTTTTTGCAGTAGAAGTCTATGCCGTTACAAGCGGAATAGACAGCAGGCAGGTTAAGCGCTATTCGGACAGGCAGAGGCTTTTGTACTCAATGTTCACATCATCCGACTCCTGCGTTCCTTCTTCCAACCCGGCAATAATTCAGCTGGTGCAGTCTGTGGTGGGAAGGGAAAAGAATTCCTACAGACAGGCCAAGCTTATTTACGAGTACTTAATAGAAAACTTTACGGTCTACCAGGAAGTAAGGGCAGGAAACGTAACAGTCCTTGACATGCTGGAGCAAAAGTACGGCGATGCATACGATTTTGCGGTCATGTTTACAGCCCTTTGCCGTGCAGCTGGAATACCGGCACTCCCTGTTAGCGGAATACTTGTAGAAGACAACGCAACCACGCGCAACCACTGGTGGGCAGAAGTATATTTTGAAGGCTACGGTTGGTTCCCTGTAGACCCGGCTCTTGGTGCCGGCCTGAATTTTTCCCCCCAGCAGGAAATTGCCAACAAGGCGGAATTTTACTTTGGCAACATGGACAACCAGCACATAATCTTTAGCAGGGGATGGACGCAGATAAAGCCCTCCCTTTTGAACAGCAAGATTGTCTACCGCCCAAGAACGTACGCCCTGCAGTCGGTTTGGGAAGAAGCCAGCGATTCCATGCTAAACTACAGTTCCCTGTGGAACAACCCTACGATTATAGGCATTGAGCAGATACATTAGCAGCCTGTCAATCCGAAGCGCAGGCCTGTCATTCCGAACGCTACGCCACTTTGCACTCACCTGCTACAAAGTGTGTTTCGGAATCTGTGCTACAATAACGGTTAACGAGCCAATACATTAGTGAAGGAGTATATATGAATACAAAGGTTTTGAGTGTTGGTGGTTCAATAATTGCCCCCGGTGAAGTTGATACAAATTTTCTTGGCGAATTTTCCAAAATGGCCGTTGAATGGCTTACGTCTGATGCTGGAAACCGCCTGATTCTTGTTGCCGGTGGTGGAGCCCCTGCCCGCGTTTACCAGAACGCCTACCGCAAAGTTGCAGAGTCCTTTACGGAAGAACAGAAAAAATCCGCCGCTTTTGCAAGTGATGCAGAACTTAACAATGCCTGTGACTGGCTTGGAATTATGGCAACCCGCCTTAACGCCCAGATTCTAAAAACCGTCTTTGGTCCCCTTTGCAAGAACGACGTTGTAACAGACCCAACTGCCGCTCCCGCAGACTTTGAAGGAAAAGTTCTTGTTGCCGCAGGATGGAAGCCCGGATTTTCCACGGACAACGACGCAGTTCTTCTGGCAGAAAAATACAAGGCCAACACAGTCGTAAACCTTAGCAACATAGAAAAAGTCTACACGGACGACCCCCGCAAAAATCCGGACGCAAAGCCAATAGACACAATCTCTTGGGCAGACTTCCGCAAAATCGTTGGCGACGAATGGGTTCCCGGCAAAAACTGCCCCTTTGACCCAATTGCAAGCCGCAAAGCCCAGGAGCTTTCCCTTACCGTAATCTGTGCCGGCGGAAAAAACATCCCCAACATCCGCGCCATCTTGGACGGAAAAGATTACGTAGGAACCACAATAAAATAAAGAATTCTTTTTTCTTTTTTCTGGACGGCAGGCCATTTTTTACTGTGCCCGGTCCTACAGCCCGGGCAGACTCTTCTCAAGATCCCCGCTTTCCGCGGTTTCAGCCCCGCCTCTGGCGTGGCCACTTCGTGCCGCTACAATCGGGCGTAGGTTGCTTTAAAATTCGCCGCTAAGATTCAAAATTTAGTATCTCACGAGCCTTTGCTATGTTCAGGGCATCGCTTGAAAGTGGAATCATAACAAGTTTTGCCCCAATCAATTCACCCCTTCCGCTGAATCAAAAAAAGTCAATTTGTAATTGACCATTTTTATCTCAATTTGATGTAGGATTAATTATTGTGGATTATTACGACTACAACCGCCTCTTCCGGTAAAACACGTATTTCTCTGGCATGTGCCGGACAAAATATAATTTGACTTTAGGAGGTCAATATGAAAAAAATTATCTTTGCTTTTGTTCTTTTTACGTCGCTTGCTTTTACTGCGGTTGCGGAGACACAGACTACGCATGAAGAGCACAAGGAACAGGTGATTCTTGCGGTGAAATGTGTAGATGCAGAGTTTGGCTCCATGACCAGTGCCAAAAAGGGGAAGTTGTCTGGTAAAGAAGTAAAGATTCCTGAAGGCTGGCATGTGGTTTGTATGACGGCTAATAATGAGTATGTATACTATATTATAGAAAAGAACTAATCAACGCTATCTATCCCTGGAGCAGTATTTTCTTTTTGTTTGGAAACCGCGCCAGGGATTGCAGGGGCGTTGCTTGTCGGAGAAAATGGATGCGAGAGCAGTTCTCGCAACAGAGTTTCAAGCGACCCCGAACAGCCCGGTGAGCGCTTGCGTCAGTCGTCCAGATGATATAATCTTGTTTTATGGAAGAGATAACAATTCCCCTGGAAGTTTACAAAGCCCTTACCGATACGGTTAAGATGTTTCTGGAAAGCCAGAACAAGTACATAAATTTTGTGGAAAGGACGATTGCCTGCCTAAACCTTATACAGGAGTATTATGCGCTAAAGTCGCCAGAGGTGCTTGCTGCACATTTTAAAAAGACGGAAGAAGAGCTAAAGAAAAGCGGCATTGTAGTTGAAAAAGATGAAAAGTTTTATGACCTGCTTAGGAAATTCCGCGAGAGGGCAGGAATGGAAGAAGTTGACCTTTACACAAGGGCGGGTATGAGCAAGGCGGTCTTTTCCAACATCCGCTCGGAAAAATCTGTTCCCAAACAGGAAAATGTTGTCTCCCTTGCCCTTACCCTAAAGCTTAACCTTTCAGAAACAAAGCTTCTCCTAGAAAGGGCGGGGCATGCCTTTGTTCCAGGAAGCGTCTTTTCCAAAATCATAACGGATGCGCTAAGGCAAAACATTGGCAGCGTTGACGATGTAAACGAGCTGCTTGTCCGCCACGGCCTTGAACCGCTTGGCACAAAAGTCCGCTAAGGGCGTTTGTGGGTAACACAAATCTGATTTCCAGGCTATAGAGAGACCTTTAGCGTTCGAAGGTAATTTTTTTCTTCCTCTGTAATCCTGTAGCTTTCTATGCTTTTTTGGATAGCCTTGTTGTGGGTCCATGCGTCCAATTTTTTTTGCTGAATGTAGGACAGCACAAGGTCGTACTGCTTTGCAAGTGCCGTCGCAAAATACCAGGCCCTCATCATGTTAACATAGTATTCATCAGACTTTACCTTTGCCACCATGCTTGCGTACTGGTCACAAAAGTTTTCGTCCAAAAAGTGCTGCATCAGCATTCCTATTGCAAAGCGGACTGTGTAGGTCTTTTCTGATTTTATCCACTTTTTAATGTATGGAAGAAGCTTCTCTTTTTCTTTTTTGAATGACTTTGGCGAAAGCTGGTCGCAGGTTGCCCAATTGTCTATGTAGGGAAGAAATTTTTCTACATGGGATACGCACTTGTCAAAATCTTTTTCCAGGGAAATTACAAAGGCATGCAGCTGGTTTTCTTCAAAATATGTGTGGGGAGGGTTTTGCAGAAAGGATTCTGTGTCTTCTTCCTTGGCAAGAGTTTTTGCAAGTGTGCGCAGCTGGGGCGTTCTTACACCTATTATTTTTTCTTTTTTTACCGAAGGAATTATCCTTGCCTGGAAAGCGGAGTATTCTTTGTCCTGCATTTTTAAGAGCTGCAATCTAATTTCTTTTGCATTCATTTTTTTTCCTCTTGCAAAAAGTATAGCACAAAAGATTTTTTTTGCAGAGGGGAAATTCCTTTTATGCCTTTTTAAGAACCTTAGTTTTTCTTGTAAACCATGGAAGGCCTTCCGCCTGTCTTGTAGTTTATTTCTTCGCGGATAACTTTTTCCTGAACCATGTAGCTTACGTAGTGGCGGACGGTTACAATGGAGATTCCAAGTTTTTCCGCAATTGTGTCTACAGCCTGCCAGCCAGGGTTTTCGTTAAAGTATTGCATTAAAGATTCCAATGTGCGCTTCTGGATTCCCTTGGGCAAATCGTCCCTGTGGCTCTTTACAGATTTGGAAAAGAGGCTGTCTATGCAGCTTTGGTCAAGCGTCGTGTTTTGCTTTAAGGTCGTTATGCGCTCAATGAATTTTTCTAGCGAAATCTGGAAGCGTTCAAGCGTAAATGGTTTTATAAGGTAATCAAGTACGCCAAGATTCATTGTCGCTTCCAAAGTGGCGGTGTCGTTTGCGGCAGTTACCATTACAACTTCCGCCTGGAACTTTTTTTGCCTTATGTGCTTTAGGGTTTCAATCCCGTCCATCTGCGGCATGAATACGTCCAGCACTATAAGGTCCACCGCTTCTTTTTGCAGAAAGTCCAAGGCTTCCATTCCGTTCTTGCAGACAGAGGAAACAGAAAATTCCTTGTTCTGCTCAACGTAGTGTTGGTTTATCATTGCAACCATTGGGTCATCTTCTACGATTAAAACTTTATACATGCTAAATTCCTTTGAAACTTGTTTTGTGCTCCATTTTCAGACAAATTTTTCTTACGTTGCGCACAAAACAAATTTCACACTAGGTCTCCATGGGTATAAACTTTTGAAACTCTTTCCTTGGTTTAGTCCCTTTTTAATTTTACCGTAAAACAGCAGCCTTTTCCAACCTGGGATTCCACAAATATCTCTCCGCCAAGGCTTAGGATTAGCTGCTTGGTGTGGTAAAGCCCAAGACCTCGTCCCTTTCCCTTAGTGGAAAATCCTTTTTCAAAAATTGCTTCCCTTATGTCTTTTGGAATGCCCGGCCCTGAATCCTGAACAATTAAAAGCAGGTCTCCCGGCTTGGAGTAGATGCCTATGGAAAGTTCCTTGCATTCCTTGTGGCTGCGGTTCATTGCATCAAGTGCGTTGTCAATCAGATTGCCTGTAATTGTTACCAGCGCTTCGGAAGGTATGTCTATGTCTTTTTCTTTATAGGTGGAATTTTCCTTTAGGCTGAATTTTACGTTGCATTCACTTGCGCGTGCAATTTTTCCTATAAGCAGGGCTGCAAGAGACGGGTTTTCTATGTTGCGCATTACAAAGGTTACGGTTTCCCTTTGTATGATGGAAATGTTTTGTATGTAGTTCTGCGCCTTTTCGTATTCGCCAATTTGGATAAGGCCAAGGATAACGTGCAGCTTGTTTGTAAAGTCGTGGTTGTTTGCCCTCATTGAATCAACAAGGAATTTGGTTCCCTCAAAGTCTTCCGTAAAGCGGAGGAATTCTTTTTTTATCTTTTTAGAAATTGTTGCGCAAACCGCAAGCTCTATAAGGATAGCGACAATCGTTACCACAAGGAAGAGCAGTATTGTCCTTATTGTTACAGACCGCATGGAAGTCTTTAGCTGGATTGTCATTATAAAGCCCTGGTAGTTTCCGTCTTCATCATAGACCGCAGAGTAGGTGCGCCTTTGGGGACCAGACGGGCCTGTGCTGTTTTCCGTAAAGTAGTCGGAGCGTTTTATGGAAAAGTCAGGATGGTCTCCGTCGTATTGGGTGTTTATAAGCTGGTGGTGGGTGTGGTAAATCCTCGTGTTGTTTTTGTCTACGATAGAAAAAATGTCCACGTCGGAAAGGGAAGACACAACGCTGTCCATGTAGACGCAGAGTTCCGTCTGTGTCATGTTTTTTGTAAAGCTGTAAAGCCGCGTTATGAGTGCGGATGTGTTCTGCAAGTTCTGGTTAAAGGACTTGTTGTTGGAATTGATGTTTATTATCATTCCGCCTGCGCTAAGAAGAATCGTAACAAGGACGATTAGTATTACCTGTGTGGAAGTAATTTCTTTTCTAAGAAGGGTAAGGTTTCCTTTGTTTTCCATATTATTGACTATACCATAAAGCCAAAAATGGTGCTAGTTTTGAAAGTAAAAAAAATGACACTTTAGAAAGTAAAAAAAATCCTGGCTTACTTTTTCATTTTTTAACTTTCAAAAAAATTGAATGTTTTTTTTGCTTGGGCTATCATGCAATTGTCACTTAGAAAGAGCGGCAAAAAAAAATATTTATAAATAGAGGTTTTTATATGAACTTAGCTAATCTTTTGGAATCTGGAATGTTGGTTTGCTTTGGCTTTTCCTGGCCAATCAACGTGGTAAAGGCATACAGGGCACGCACTGCAAAGAGCACAAGCCTTGCATTCATCCTGCTTATCATAACAGGCTACGTTGCAGGAATCTGCGCCAAGCTTAACAACCACCAGTACAACTACGTTCTTGCAGTTTACTTCTTGAATCTTGTAATCGTAATGACGAATGTCTTGGTATATTTTAGAAACAGAGCGCTGGACAAAAAGCGCGAGGAGGTCTTTATGGGTTCAAACAATACAACAAAAGCAAACAAGGTTGTCTATGCACACGAAGAGCAGATTATTCTTGCAGACGAAAAGAAGGAGCCGTCAGTCAGCAGCATGGTTCTTCTTGGCGGCACATACGACAAGGAAATCCCTGCGGCAAAAATCAACGATGAGTTTGAATTGGAAACAGACCTTGTTAACACAAGCACATTTGCCCTCTCCCTCAAGAATGCAAAGGAATACTTCAAGAAGTACGTCGCTTCTATCAATGTGGAAGGCATCATCCTTCACTTGGGCGAAGAAGACAAAGATCTCTTTGCCACAAACCCGACTGAGTTTGACAACCTCTACCTTTCCCTGCTTTCCACAATCAAGATGGTAAACAAGAACTGCAGCCTTGCCTTGGTTTCTCTTGACAACCCAAAGAACGATGCCCTTGTTGCAGAAATGAACAGGCACATCGAAGGCATTGCTTCATCCGAACAGGCTGACTTTATCAACCTTGAGAGCGCAACCCTCTGGAATCCAAAGGCCACAAAGGCTTCCTCCGACTTTGCACGCAGCATGGGCCTGAACGTAAAGAAGCCAATTTACGATGTGGCAAAGATTGTCTACAGCTATGCAGCACAGAACATTGCTCACGATGCTGGAAGACTGAATATTGCAGGATAAGCCTTTCCATTCTTTCTTGGAGCAGCTTGCTTGTTTTACTGTCCTTGTCATTAGCGCGCCATGTGTTCACGCAGCGTAGCTTTTCAGCGTGGCGCGTTATCTGATAAAAGAAACATGGGGGTAACAAATGACAAGGCGGCCATTCGTTACCCGCTTTGCAGGGCTTGCCCACCTTGCGGTGCGCGGCCCGTCACTTCGTGCCGGTCGCCTTCGGCCCCTTCCAATCGGGGCTAGGCTCTGTTTTTCTGAGGATTAGATTCAGAAATGCGCCATTTCCTCCCATCTTTAAGACCTGATTAAGAAAAGTTTCTTTTTGTACGATAATAAAAGTCATTAGCAAAATAAAAATACCCTTCTTTGTTTCTGTAAAGCAGCAAAGTTTTATGGAGGTCGTTATGGTTCAAGAAGTTGCTTTTTCGTCCAACCAGGATATGGATTTGGCCCTAAAAGATGTTTTTGGACAGCTTAAGAGAAGCCCGGATTTATGCACGGCAGTTATTTTTTTTGCAAGTGCCTGCTACAATTTTCCTGAACTTGCAAAACGCATTCGCGAACATTTTCCAAAGAGCCAGGTTCTTGGAACAAGTACGTCTGGTGAAATAAGCTCAGAGGGCTTTTCAAAAAATTCACTTGTCGTTACAACCCTCACAGACAATGTTACAATGGTTTCCGGCGTAATCTTTGACGACACGGACAAATTTCCAATCGTAAATAAATCAAAGATTGCAGAGGCTGCAAAAAAGGTAGGAATCACCCTTGGCCAGAACGGTGCAAACCATGATGCCTTTGCGCTAACATTTATAAACGGCCTTTGCAATGCGGAAGAATCCACAATGGCTCTTTTGAATGCAGTCATCGGAGACAAAGACTTTATAATTGCAGGCGGTTCCGCAGGCGATGACCTTGAATTCAAACAGACTTACGTAAGCTACAATGGCGAGGTTGTTTCGCGAGGGGCTGCGGTCCTTTTCTTTAAGACCAAGAAGCGCTTTATCATAAAAAGGGAAAATATTTTTGCCCCTTCCGGAAAGAGGATGCGCCTTTCCGATGTGGACATAGAGTCTCGTACAATAAAAACAATCAACGGTCAAAGTCCAAGAAAGATGTATGCAAAGACTTTGGGCATTACGGAAGCAGAGGCACAGAATGCGGCTTTGCAGCATCCCATGGGGCGCGCTTACGGAGAAGACGTATTTATTTCTTCCATAGCAAATTTCAATCCGGACGGTTCAATCGGTATGTACTGCCGTGTCCTTCCCAATTCCGAAGTTGAACTTATGAATCCGCTTGACCCGATTAAAATTGCCGACGAAACTTGCGCTTCTTTTGCAAAAGAAATTTTCAGGCCGGGCTGCGTTCTGCTTGTAAACTGCATCCTCCGCACAATAGGCTTTGAGCAGAAGCATTTGACCACACAGGTTGCAGCGGTGTGGAAAAAATATTTCCCGGTATTCTGCGGATTTTCCAGCTACGGTGAGCAGATGGACCGCCTTAACTTTAACCAGACACTGCTTGCAATCGTAATAGAAGCGTAAGGGCATTAATAAGGAAGTGAATCATGGAACAGACATACAGCAAACAGACGCTTGTTCAGGCAGGCTTTGACATAACAAAAATTCTTATGGACATGGCTAGCCGCGAGAATGACGGAAATTCATTTTTGCGCAGTTATCTGGATAACCTTACTTCTGAAGACGGCATATACAAAAAGCAGTCGGAAGCTTTGCAGGATTTTTCTGATACAAGCCTTAGGATAAGGGACACCACTCAGGAAATCCTTGAATCCATTCAGAAGAGTTCTGTAAAAATAGACGGCATCTATTCGCAGCTGGAAGAACTCAACAGAAAGATGGACGAGATTCAGAAAAAGCGCCACGAGATGGACCGCGAGATGAACGAGCTTGAAGAATTCATCAAAAAAATCCGCGGCTTTGTAGAGAACATCCAGAATATTTCTGACCAGACAAACCTGCTTTCCTTTAACGCCTCTATAGAAGCAGCCCATGCAGGTAGTGCCGGTGCAGGATTCCGCATCATTGCAAACGAGGTTAAGAAGCTTTCCGAACAGACGCGCTCCACGTCGCTTGACATTGGCCAGCACATTGAGGAACTCAACAGAAGGGTTGCGACCGTTGTAAGGAGCAATGCCCAGTACGATGAATTCCTTAACCAGATAAGAAGCCTTACGAAAGATTCCAGTTCTTCCCTTGAAGAAATTAAAACCGACTCCATGCACAATGCAGATGCCACCGAGTCCATGTACCAGGACATCAAGGCCAACCAGGAAAACATCATGCGCTCTTCTAAGGAAGTTGAACATTCCAACATCATGCAGGTGAACGAAATTGTCCGCCGCGAAACGGAAGCCTCCATCATGATGAACGACAGGCTTTCCTTCCTCTTGCAGATGAACAAGCTCTTTGACTACATTCAGAATCACAAGATAGAGGAATAGAATATAGTGTTTACTGAAAAACTCTTTTCAAGGGAGTACCCTTGGACCCCTAACTTGGAGGGGGAAACCCGCTCAGAGTCCGAAGCCCGCTGTTTTTCCCCCTCCAAGCCTCCCCCTTTCCTCGGGCACGGCTTAGGGCCATATCGCTCAACGTTTCGCGATATGCCTAAGAACCCAGATTCTTTTATTCGCGCGGAAGGGTTGAATACCCCGCCCCTTGGGGCGGAATAAGGGTATTCAAC
>ODAI012865710.1_pt1 | contig 25899 bp, 14 predicted proteins | sample 1539321 | NCBI WGS metagenome assembly ODAI01 (sample SAMN02144231, study PRJEB22623) | gut metagenome | biome: sheep rumen | host: Ovis aries | place: New Zealand
CTTCTTCAGCTGGGCAATGAGTTTCTGCATGATGGCGTCTATCTGCTTGTCGCCCATGGTCTTCTCAGCATCCTGAAGGATGAAGTTGACGGCATACGACTTCTTGCCCTCGGGCAGGTTCTTGCCCTCATAGACATCGAACAACTCGACCTTCTTGAGGTATTTCTTCTCGGTCTGTCGGGCGATGGCCTCAATCTGGGCAAACTCTACCCCAGCATCGAGCAGCAGGGCAAGGTCGCGGCTGACGGCGGGGAAGCGGGGAATCTCGGTGTAGAGCACTTTCTGCTTGCGCACAGCTTTCATCAGTGCGGTCCAGTTCAGCTCGGCATAATAGACGGTGGAGTCGATGTCGGCCTGTTTCTGCACCTTCTTCGACAGCACACCCATCTCAACGAGCTTCTTGCCGCCACGCTGTTCAATGGTCATGCCTGCGGCGAAGAGCGGATTGTCGCTCTTGCGGCGCACCAGCATGCCGGGGTGAGCGCCCACACGTGTCAGTATATTCTCAATGTGGGCGGCCAGTTCTGCATACGATGTGTCTTCGTCGGCATGTGCCCACGAACCTGCCACGCGCTTGCCGGTGAGCCAGAGTGCCAGATGCTTCTCCTCGCTATAGCCGTTGGCTGACAGCCAGTCGGTGCTTGCGCTGTTCTTCTGGCGTTTGTCGCTCGTGGCCTCCGCTGAGTCGGCAGACGTTTCGCGCTTGCTGTAAACATTGCCGAACTCGAAGAAGCGGCAGTTGCCGTTGCGCCGCTTAGCGTTATGCTCGATGCTCTCCAAGCCGCCATACAGCAGCGTGGCACGCATCACGTTCAGGTCGCTCGACAGGGGATTCATAATGCGGACGAGCGTACGCGACTGTTCCTCGTCGTAGTAGGCGGCCTTGGTGAGCGAGTTGTTCAGAATCTCGTTGAAGCCGGCACCCACCAGCTGTTCGCTCACCAGATTGGCCAGCTTGTGCTTCTGGTCTTCCTCGCCCTTGATGACAAGGCTCGACTTCAGCTGGGTGGGTATCTCGACGTTGTTGTAGCCATAGATGCGCAGGATGTCTTCCACCACGTCGCAGGGCCGCTGGACGTCAACACGATAGGCGGGCACGTCGATGAGCATGCCGTCGGCACCTTCGGAAACAACCTTCATCTCCAGTGACTCGCAGATGCTCTTGATGGTCTCGTTGGGTATCTCCTTGCCGATGAGCGACTTCACATAGTCGTATTGCAGCGACACGCGGGCGTCGGCTATCGGCTCGGGATAGACATCGTTCACGTCCATCGACACCTTGCCGCCTGCCAGCTCCTTGCAGAGCAGGGCGGCATAGTGCAGTGCATCGAGGGTGCCGTTGGGATCGACGCCGCGCTCGAAACGGAACGAGGCATCGGTGGACAGGCCGTGGCGGCGCGCCGACTTGCGAATCCATGTAGGATGGAAATAGGCCGACTCAAGCACCACGTTGCGGGTGGTCTCGTAGGTGCCGGAGCCCTTGCCGCCGAAGACACCGGCTATGCACATCGGTTCGGCGGCATTGCAGATGGCCAGGTCGCGGTCGGAGAGCTTGTGCTCTTCGCCGTCGAGGGTTTGGAAGGGTGTGCCGTCGGGCATCGTCTTCACCACAATCTTGCGCCCCGTCACCATATCGGCATCGAAGCAATGCAGCGGCTGTCCGAGAGCCATCATGACATAGTTGGTAATGTCAACAATATTGTTGATGGGGCGCAGGCCGATGGTGGTCAGACGGGTCTTCAGCCAGTCGGGCGACTCCTTCACCTCGCAGCCAGTAATACTCACGCAGGCATAGCGGCGGCAAGCCTCGCGGTTCTCTATCTCTACTTCGATGGGAAGGTCGTGGTTATCGGCATGCAGGGGGGCATCGATGGCCACACCGTTCACCTCGGGGCGGTGAAGAGCCGTCTGGTAGCCGTTCTGCCGCAGCCACGCATAGAGGTCGCGGGCCACGCCCCAATGCGACAGGGCGTCGGCACGGTTGGCGGTGATGTCTATCTCGATGAGCCAGTCGCTCTCCAGGTGATAATACTCGGCGGCTGGCGTACCCACCACGGCGTCGTCGGGCAATACGATGATGCCGTCGTGACTGCTGCCGATGCCTATCTCGTCTTCGGCACATATCATGCCGAACGACTCGACACCGCGCAGCTTCGACTTCTTGATCTGGAACTCCTTGTCGCCATCGTAGAGCACGCAGCCAAGGTCGGCCACGATGACTTTCTGGCCGGCAGCCACGTTGGGGGCTCCGCAGACTATCTGCTGCGGCTCGTCCTTGCCCAAATCGACGGTGGTGACATGCAGGTGGTCGGAGTCGGGATGCATCGTGCAGGTGAGCACCTGTCCGACATAGAGACCCTTCAGACCGCCCTTGATACTTTGAACTTCTTCGAGCGAGTCGACTTCAAGACCAGTAGAGGTCAGCGCGTCGCACACCTGCTGGGGCGTGAGCGTGAAGTCAACATACTCCTTTAACCATTTATACGATATATTCATTATTATAACGATTTGACGATTGATTTCCCGAAATCGGGCACAAAGGTACAAATAAGTCGGCGAAAAGCAAAGGAAAATGACGAAAAACTTACTCAGGCACCTGATAGCGGTCGCCAGTCTGCTTGACTAACCGGCGGACATAGGGGGCTGGAAATCCCGGACGAACGACGGTAGAGCCCTGCCCGTACTCGGTGCGCGTGAAACGTCCGTCGGCTTCGGGCTTCACCGCCATGTCGTTGTATTTCACCACTAAATAGAAGGCCAACTGGCGCCAGCGAGCCAGCATCTGCTGAGCCTGACGCACGCTGTAGTCGTTGAGGAAACGCTGCATCTCGGCTTCGGGCATGTCCTTGGCCTTGGCCTCTATGGCTGGCTGCTGGGCAAAGTAGGCCTGCTGTAGCGAGTCGCGCACGGCCTTGAGCGAAGGGAAAAGCATGGAATAGCGCGGATAGACCATGTTCGACACCCAGTTCTCCACCCAGTAGGCATTGCGGTCGCTGAAGTTCAGCTCGTCGGCACCGGGGGTGTTGTAGCACTCGGGGCGTTCGGTCATCGAGCAATAGACGGGTGTGTAGGCTACCATGTTGCCGTCGTCGTTGCCGAACCAGAAGCAGCCGCCTACCTGACGGGGCAGCCAGGAGCGCATCTGGCTGACGAACGACCAAGCCGTCTGCTGGGTAGAAATGGGGCGCTCGTTGAAATACTTCTTGCCATCGACATTGAAATAAAGGGGCGTAGGCCGGTAGGGCATCTGCCAGATGCCGCCGCCGATGTCGGTAGAATCGATAGCCAGCGGAGTGTCTTCGTAATGGTCGCGCATGTCGGCCATCACGTCAGCGACACTCAGCTTTTGGTCGGGTATCACCCAAAGGGGCATGTCTTCGGCATCCTTGTCCTTGCCTAACGCCCAGGGCAGATAGCGGTCCATGCCCTTGACATGATGGTTGAAGAAGCTCCACACACGGGCATCGCAGAGCCGACGGCCACCGAAGTCGGGGGCGGCATAGGCCTGCTTCCACGAGAAGTCGTCGTCCTTGCCGTTGAACCATCCCATCTTGCGGGCATAGCGTATGACGTTCTTAGAGTAGAGCACATTCTCCTTGTCCTTCAGCGGGAAACGGCCTATACGGCTTTGGTTGGCATGGCCGCAGATGGCGTCGTCGGGGATGCGACGGGCCACCCATACCACACGCTCCTTCGAGGCCTTTCGGTCGGGTCCGCAGCCTTGCATCTCAAGAATCCAGGCTTCTTCTGGGTCGCAGATGGTAAACGTCTCGCCTTCAGAATAGTAGCCGTATGTTTCTACCAACGAGGTCATTACAGCTATTGCCTCACGTGCTGATTTGGAACGTTGCAGACCAATGTAGATGAGTGAGCCATAGTCGATGATGCCTGTGGAATCGACCATCTCGTGGCGGCCGCCGTAGGTGGTCTCGCCAATGGTCACCTGCCACTCGTTGATATTGCCCACGACGTTGTAGGTCTCGGCTGCCTCGGGAATCTCGCCAAGATACTTGTTCGTGTCCCACTCGTATATCTTGCGCATGTCGCCCTTGGCATGCTTGGCAGCCGGAAAGTGGGCCAGATTCATAAAGGCTCCATACGAATCGGCATTGTAAGAACAGATGACGCTACCGTCAACAGAGGCTTTCTTGCCAACAATAAAATTGGTGCAAGCAAACGCACAAGCCGAGGCGAAGAGCACCATAGACGTTAAAAGGTTTCTTTTCATGTTACTATTATGTTGTTTGTTTTACATATTTTCTGGATTGTCACACATTTACGGCACCACAATGCGGGCATGTGCCCTTGGCCGGAATACGGGCCCCGCATTGCCCGCAACGATAGGCCGAACGAGAAACGCGGAGATAGCTGTAAAGACAGTAATAGACGTAGGTCGCCAGTAGAGGATAGCCTATATAATATAAGGTGGAGACGCTGAACACCACATAATCAACCGCACAGACGGCTCCCAGTCCGGCAAGATAAAGAATGGCTTCAGAGGCGGGCAGTACACGCCGTACATCATCTACAGCTGCGGCTGCCACAATGATGACAGCCCAGACAGAAGCCACAAAGAGCCCCAGATGGAACGGCAGGGCAAAGGGATTGAGCGAGGGATGGAAATAGAAATGCCGCCACGACTCCGCTCCAAACATCTGGATGGAGGCATAGACAGTGGCCGACATAGAAATAAGCACACAGAGCAGTGTGGGGTAAAAGGAATCGATGTCGTTGAAATGGACGATATAGGCCCTGCGTCGCATCAGGTGCTGCAGGGCAAAGGCTCCACCCACCACGACACAGAAGGCGAGGAAGATGAGCAGATGGGCATCGGAGAAGAAGTCGATGAACTGCGAGATAGGGTCATCGGGCGAAACACCCCGCAACAGCTCATTCTCGCGAATCCAACCTTGCGTAATCTGGTCGCGTGCCACCTTCACCCATATCGAATCGATGGTGTCGGAAGGCACAGTGGCTATCTCGGCCACTACCACGCGCTCGCCTCGGACCACATAGAGCGAGTCGAAAGCCATGTCTGGCAGGGCATCGGCCAACGGCAAACGGGGGGCGCGAACCAAGAAATTGTAATTCTGCGTGTAATGATGGGTGGTGGAGAAAGAAATGGAGTCGATTTGCTGCTTGGTAAGATCCCAGGCGTCAGGACTTTGCTGCCCTTGGTTATAGCACGAGGTGAGCAGCAGGAATAACGAGAAAAACGGCACCGCCAAGTACCATTTCTTCATTTTTCTGTTTCTTTTTCTGTTGCCATTTCCCATTGTCTTCATCACGCTTTTTCTCTGTAGCATTTGGAAGCATAGACATTCATCTGGCATTGCTTACAATCGAACTCCAGACGGAAACGTCTTCCGTCGGCCAAACGCAAGAAGAGGGGTTCGCGAAATGGCATACGACTACCGCTGCGGCGCGTACAAAACCCCAACGAGAAGCGCAGGCAATGCCGACATTGCATCAATGGTCCATCCCCACCCTTCAGCTCGAAAGCTGTTGGTTCCATTATACCATAGACTTGCTGGGCAAGTCGGTTTGAAACGTTATTGAGATAGGTATAGGCATAGTGTTCTGGGGAAAGGTCCTCTGTATGTGAGAGGATGCCTGTCTTCTGTTGGGGTTGGCTATTAGCAGTAAGTGCAGCAACCAGCTGCCGACGCAGGTCGGACAACAGGCTGCCGGGAATGAAATAATCGAAGTCGGAGGGTATCTCTACCCTACTCGCCTCATAGGGTGTGCCGCCTAACTTGGACAACTGGCGTACAATGTTGTCGTGCTGTGGTTTTTCGGCCTGCTGGTGTTCGCAGGCAATGCTGACGCTGACGACTTCTGCCGACATCATGAAGCCGTCGGACTCGGCTATTTCTGCCGACAACGTAAAGCCGGTGGGTATAGGGGCTATACGCAGCGTTAAGGCAATTTTGCGCTGGGGCACCTGACGGGTCAACAGCCGCTCAAACTCGATGTCGTAATTGCGGTAAAGGGCCATGCCGGGGCGCAGATGGGGCGGCATCTGCTGTGGGAAAAGCCTATTACCCTCAGCACGGTTGACGCGAAAGCCCTCCAACTCGCGGTTCCGATTGATGAAGCACAGGCCGTCGCCATTGGCAAACGATGCAGTTCCAGCCACATTGAACGAGTCGCGGCGCAGTTCCTTGACACTGCCCACATACTCGCCGATAGCCTTGGGGGTATCTGGCGAGAAGATGTCTGCTTGCCGTCCCGACAGTGCTCCGTTTTCTGAACGACGGCAAGGCAGAAAATAGGTGGTGAAGCCACGATTGAAGGTCTTCTGCAGATTGGGCGTGAAAGCGTAAGAACATCGTCCCAGCGAGGCCCGGCAGTAGTCGGACGCATGGCTGGCAATGATGTCGTCAAGCCGTTGGCTGTAGGCCGCAACCACATTCCGAACGTAGGCGACGTCCTTCAGCCTGCCCTCAATCTTGAACGAGGTGGCTCCGGCCATGATGAGTTCTTCCAGATGGTGATACAGGTTCAGGTCTTTCAGCGACAGCAGGTGACGCTGGTGCTCCAGTTCGTGTCCGTCGGCATCGACCAGGTCGAACTTCATACGGCAGAACTGTGCGCACGCCCCTCGGTTGGCAGAGCGCCCGAAGCAATACTGCGAGGCATAGCACAAGCCGCTATAGCTGACGCATAAGGCCCCATGCACAAACACCTCAAGGGGCATGTCGGGAACATCGCGATGGATGGCGGCTATCTCGCTGACAGATAGTTCGCGGGCCAATACCACCCGACTGAACCCTTGTTGGCGAAGCCAGCGTACCTTGTAGGCGGTACGATTGTCGGTCTGGGTAGAGGCATGTAGGGCTATGGGCGGGAGGTCCATCTTCAGGATGCCCATATCCTGCACGAGGATGGCATCGGCTCCAGCTTGATAGAGCTGGTGAATCAACCGTTCGGCATTGGCCAGTTCGTCGTCGTAAAGGATGGTATTCACCGTCACATAGACTTTGGCGGCATACTGATGGGCATATTCGCACAACTGCCGTATATCATCTATGCTGTTGCCTGCCGACACACGGGCACCAAACTGAGCAGCACCGATGTAAACAGCATCGGCGCCACTATCGATGGCGGCAAGGCCACACGACAGATTCTTTGCCGGAGCCAGCAGTTCGAGCGGGGTCATATGATATCGTCAATATTATAGGGCGTCTCTTGATAGACATAATAGTTTATCCAGTTGGAATACAGCAGATTGGCATGGGCACGCCATGTAACGAGAGGAGGATTGTCGGGATTGTCGTCAACGTAGTAGTAACGGGGCATCTCAACATCGTTGCGTACGTCCTTGTCGCGCTTATATTCTTTGTCCAAGGTGTTGGGAGCATACTCCAGATGGCCTGTGATGAAGAACTCGCGCCCCCCTCGTGCCATCACGATGCTGACACCACTCTCTTCCGACTCAGCGATGAGTGTCAGTTCAGGATGAGCCACAATGTCATCGCGATGCAATTCGGTATGGCGGCTGTGAGGCATCTGGAACACGTCGTCAAAGCCTCGGAAGATAGGCAACTGGGGAGCAAGAGCCCGCTGGGGGAAAATGCCGAACATCTTTGTGGGCAGCGGGTACTTCGGTATGCCGTAATGGTAATATAGGCCGGCTTGAGCAGCCCAACAGATATACAGGGTGCTGGTGACATGGGTACGTGCCCAGGCAAAGATGTCTTTCATCTCGTCCCAATAAAGCACGTCTTCATACTCCAGCTGTTCTACGGGGGCACCGGTAATAATCATGCCGTCGAACTTATGGTGGCGCAGCTCTTCGAACGAGCGGTAGAACATCATCATGTGCTCTATCGGAGTGTTCTTAGGGGTATGGCTTTTTAGCTTCATGAAGTTGATTTCCAACTGCAATGGTGTGTTGGACAGCAGGCGGATGAGGTCTGTTTCGGTGGTTATCTTTAACGGCATCAGATTGAGAATGACTATCTTCAATGGACGGATGTCTTGCATGTGGGCACGCGAGTCATCCATCACAAAGATATTCTCATGCTTGAGAAGTTCTATGGCCGGGAGTCTGTCGGGTAATCGTAAAGGCATTTATGCTAATTCTCTTATCTCTAAACACTAATCTCTTTTCTTAAATCGCTAATCTTTGTCTCTAAGTGCTAATCATTATCTCTGACCAAGTGCTCTCAACGGTCATCCATTACGGAAAAAACACATGCCGAAACATTGTCATAGCCACCGGCCTCGATGGCGGCTTCGCACAGCTTGTTAGCAGATGCCTGCCGGTTCAGCAATTCCTGGATGGCAGCGTCGGAAATCATATCGCTCAGTCCGTCGGAGCATAACAGATAAGTGTCGCCGGGCAGAAAGTCGGCAGTAAACTCCTCCATGTCTATGTAAGAGTTCTTGCAACCCGCACCGATACAGTTGGTAATGACATTCGAGTGTTTCGCCTGCCCTGTCATCGTGTTCAGCGAGTGGTCAGTGGTCAGTTGAACCAGCTGCTTGTCGCGTAAGCGATAGAGACGACTGTCGCCGCAATTCAGCCAGTAATACTTGCCTCCATAATAGACAACCCCCACCAGCGTGGTGCCCATTTCAGCCATCGAGGGATTCACATGCCCTTTCGATGCCATGACCTTGTTGATGGAGCTTAGCCATTCGACTATCATCTCATGAAAGTCGCCCGATGAGAGTACTGACGGCAAGTCGCTGATGAAGAACTTCAGATTCGACAGTGCTTCCTCGCTGGCCACCTCGCCGGCATTATGGCCTCCCATACCGTCGGCTAAGGCTATGACGAAACGGTCCGTATTCTCTGTCATGAACTCCGTCTTGTAGGCCTCGCTGCGTATAAGTCGGTCATAGGCCAGTATCATGTCCTCGTTATTATCCCTTACACATCCTACACGGCTTGCCGCCGTTACAGTGATTCTACTCATTTCTTTGTATTATATTATATATTGTGTTTTTTTTAGTTCACAAACATCATGCCTGTCAGCTGATGCTCACCTGTAGGCTGATATTGGCAAGTGTCACGATGTCACCGCTCTTGATAGACATGGGAACATCGGGCAAGACATCACGCTGATTGAGCTTGGTGCCGTTAGAAGAGTGCTTATCAACAATACACCACCCTGTGTCAGGCTTATACAGCAGCTGTGCATGTACGCCAGAAACGAACATGTTGCCTTCGAAGAACTTCTGGTAAGGCCCTTGACGTCGCCCGATGACGGCACCATTGATACCCTGCAGGCGGATGTCTAAAGAGGGATTGTAGAGTGTCAGTGACGGCAATCCCTTCGGCATCACCGACTGCTGCAGTGGCTCGCTGGCACGCATCGACGAACCGAACGGCAGCACAGAGGCCGTCATCGGCATATCTGCCACAGAAGGCTGCTTGGGGGCATGCTGTTTCTCCAGATATTCGTCAGGACTAATCATCAGGGCACCGCAATGTGTACAGCGGCGTCCCATTCCGACACGCCCACAGCTGCTACAATATACTAATGCCTGTCCGCATTGGTCGCAGTAATGGGAATCGTCTTCTATATCTTCTTTACACTTCGGGCAAATTATCATATCGTTTCTTTAATATCTTCTGGCATAATCAATTGATAAGTCTCCTGAGTCACCTCGCTGGGCGACATTTCGCTGACACGTACCGACAGTTGCTGAATGGTAGCATCGAGCATGTTGCGCATTTCTCGGGCATTGCCAAACGACTCGTTCTTGGTAACCACCTTGCGGCAGATGAGGTCCATGAGTTTGAACTCGGCCTCGGACGACAGCTTGTAATTATCCTTGGCAGCCATTTTCTTGAAGATGGCCAGCAGCTCGTCTTCGTTGTAGTCGTCGATGTGCATCTTGTGGGTGAAACGGCTCGCAAGCCCCGGGTTGACGGCAAGGAATGTTTCCATCTCGTCCTTATATCCGGCGGCTATCACCACAAATTTGCCACGATCGTCCTCCATGCGCTTCATCAGGGTGTCGATGGCTTCCTTACCATACTGGTCGTTCTCCGACGACAGCGTGTAGGCCTCGTCGATAAACAGAATGCCACCCATGGCCTTGTCGCACATGTTGTTGACAATCTTCGGTGTCTCACCCATGTACTTGCCCACCAGTGTGGCACGGCTGGCTTCGATGACCCGGCTCGTGGGAAGAATCTCCATCGCCTGTAATATCTCACCCATCTTACGGGCCACACTGGTTTTACCCGTACCGGGATTGCCGGTGAGGATAAAGTTCATAGACAGTTGTTGCACCTTGCCAGCACCCATAGCCGCACGCTGTTTCATGAACATGCTCTGTACTGCCAGACGGCGAATCATATTCTTCACCGAGCGCATACCGATGAACTCGTCCAGTTCGTTTAGCACCTCGTCGAGCGGACGGGCCTGTTCGCTCTGGGCCATCGGCAGGTCGGCAGACGTGATGCGATACATGTCGTCTTCATTGAAGTCGGGATTACCCATCATGCTTACCAGACGTTGGCTTTGCTTCTCGACTGCCTGATCGAAGATACGTCGCGCCTCACGGGCATTGCCGAAGTTCTTGTCGCGGCGTAGGTAGAGCTGTTCGAACTGGCGATGGATGGCTCCTTGCGTCTCCTCGTCAACAGTAAAGTTCTTTCCTTTGGCTAGATTGATAAATATCTGCGTCAGCTCGTCGGGAGTATAGTCCTCGAAATGGATGGTCTGCGTGAAACGGCTCTTCAGTCCCGGATTGGTATCGATGAAGTCGTGCATCTGGTCGGTATATCCCGCCACAATACAGATGAACTTGCCACGATCGTCCTCCAGACGCTTCAGCAGCGTGTCGATGGCTTCGGCACCAAACGAGTCTTGGTCGTTCGATTTCAGGGTGTATGCCTCGTCGATGAACAGCACACCACCCATTGCCGAGTCTATGAGCTGGTTGGTCTTGATGGCAGTCTGACCCGAGTATCCTGCCACCAGCTTCGAACGGTCTGCTTCCACCAGCTGTCCGCGAGACAGGATGCCAAGTGTACGGAACACGTCGGCCATGATGCGTGCGACGGTTGTCTTGCCCGTACCGGGATTACCCGTAAAGACGTAGTGCTTGCCCTGGAATGTATTGGTTTCTCCACGGCGAATCTGCAGATTGAGGAAGGCTGCCAGGTTGGAAATCTCTTTCTTGACGGCAGCAAGGCCCACCATGCCGTTGAGCTTAGCCAGGCACTCGGTATAATCGACAGCTTTGGGAGCCTCGTAGGGTATGTCGGCAGCCTCTATCGTCATCAGCACGTCGTTCGACAACTGTGAGATGTCACCCTTCTGCAGACGCTCGGCCTGCTTAGAGCAAATCTTGTCGAAGAGCTGGCGCATGGTGCGTCCGTTGGCAAAGTCTTTCTCGCGGGAGTTGTACAGCTCGGTAATCATCTTCCGCGTAAGCTCCTCGGCAGCTGTCGAGAACCGATACTTCTTCTGCTTGGCAAACACACCCATGATCTGATAGAGCTGGTCGGGGGTGTAGTCGTCGATATTGAGGAAGTAGCTGAAGCGGCTTCTGAAGCCGACATTGATGCGGAAGAGGTTTTCCATCTCTGTGCGGTAGCCTGCGGCAATAACCACAAACTTGCCCCGGTCGTCTTCCATGCGTTTCATCAGCTGTTCCAGAGCCTGCGCACCTTGGTTGTCGCGCTCTCCGCTCTGACTTAGTGGAGCCAGTGTGTAAGCCTCATCGACAAACAAGATGCCGCCCATGGCCTTGTCGCAGAGACGGTCCACCACCTTGGGTGTCTCGCCCTGATAGGGGCTGACCATCTTTGAACGGTCCACCTCCACGACATGTCCGCTGTCCAGATACCCGATGGATTCGAGTATTTCGCCAAGCTTGCGGGCAATCGTGGTCTTACCGGTACCCGGATTACCCGTCAGCACGATGTGTATGCCAGCCTTCTGCTGTTCGCCCAGTCCGCGTTCAGCACGCTGCACGCTGTTCTGCACCGAGTATGCGATTTCGCGTACAGCCTTCTTCACCTCGTCCATACCTATGTACTGGTCAAGGTCGCTGAGAATATCATCGAGCGAACGCTCCTCAGGCACATAGCCTCTGATGTCTTGCTCTTCTATCATCACAGCGTCTGCACCGCGACTGATGAAAGATGTGAAAATGTCCTCGGCAGTCTTGATGGCCACATGACCGAAGCCGAACGTCTCGTCCTTTACTTTCACCTGATATTGGAAGAAACGCTGCAGCTTTCGCTCTGCGGCCTCCGAATAGGCTGAGATGCCATATTTCGTGCGCAGTTCCAGCTTGCAGATGTCACACAGTTCCTGATAGCCCGGTGTGGGTAGCCGGAAGGTGTACTTGAAACGGTTCTGCGCAGCGGGGTTGGCTGTCAGGAAATCGTCAAGGCCCTTTGGCAGACCGGCTATGATGACGATGGGGTTCTCGTCCCATTTGTCCATCTCGACGAACAACTTGTCCAGCGGGTTCACCTGATTGGAATAGCGGTCTGGCAGCAGCTTCTGCACGTTATCGAAGAAAAGAATGCCGTCCTTGGCCTTCTTCACGTTATCGTCCCACTTCTCGACAAAGCGCTGGTAGTCCACGGCATCCACCATGGTTAGCTTGGGCTTCTCTATAATCTTGTTCTGATAGAAATAGTCACGAATCACCTCTGCAAGAGCCGTCTTGCCGGTTCCCGTCTCGCCAATGATAATGGCATTCACGCTGAGGCGCACCTTCATGATGTCCTTACGCGAGTAAAGATAGGTGTACGTATCCACAACGGTCTTCAGCTGCTGTTTCACCTCGTCCAGACCTATCATGCGGTCTAACACGTTCTGCGAAACAAGCGGCTGTCCGCACCATTTGCAGAATTTCGCTTTCGAGCGGTTTTCTTTATGACAATGCTCACATAACATACTTATTCCACATCCTTTTGTAACTGTTTAACAACGCTGGACGGACTCATATGAACCTTGCCGAAGTCCGGGTTCTTGAAGTTGAGCAAGCCGGGACTGAAGAGCACCATCTCCAGCACAAGCAGCCCCACCATGATGCTCCACAAGATATAGTGCATCACCGATTCGCCGCTGATGGACCGTACCTGGTTCGTCACGTCGTCAAGCATGCCGAACTTCGAGCCTTTGAACTTGACGGCTTTCTGTCTGAAGGTATAATAGAGCGGTTCCAGAAGTGTCGATTTGATGTCGTCGTCCATCACTTCGTTAATCAGCTGGTTGTCACTCTTCGTGTCGCCACGGAAGTCGGTGAGATGACATACCAACATATATAATAAGGTGAGACCTATAATGACATAGACGAACATCGAGGGATGATTGGCCAATGTGTAGCGCAGCGATAGTACCGGAATCCATGCTGACAAGGCTCCTGCGAGTCCCCACAGACAGGAGAACACAAAACCATAGCCCCGGAAGAAAGCCCTTAGTCCGACGATGACTGCCGTCATGCCTCCTACAGGAACTCCTATGGTGAAGGCGTGATGCCCCAGCACGTATGTTGGATTGGAGATGCCAAAGAGCACCAGCAAGACTATCCATGCCGCACAGAGGCTATAGAACGTGATACGCCACTGGTATTCCTTGGCCTTGGCACGACGATAGCCCCTGCGCACCTCCTGATACTTCTGGGCTGTCTCGCGCTTGGCATTGCCATAGCGTTTGAAGTAAAGTTGGTTCTGGTCTATCTCGCCCAAATTCATAATCCACTCCTCCAATTTCCGCTCGTAACTGTATGTCTCGCTGAAGTCCTGGTTCGGGTCTTCATGATAGAATACCGACATCCATTGTGCCAGCGACCCACGCTTCATGGCAGCAAGCAGCAGCGGGCGGTTGGCCTCCCTGTCGAAATTGACACCGTCGGTCAGCGTCGTACCGTCTTCCAGTACATAGACCGGGGTGACACCCAGAATCCGGCAGAAGCGATAGGCTGCCGTACGCAGGTCGTAGGCTCCCAAGCGCTCGCGGTTCTCCTCACTCTTCAGGTCGAAGCAGGCACGCGCCTGGTTAATCTGTTCAAACCACCCGTGCAACTGTGCAAAGTAGAAAAAGCGTCCGTCAGGGTTCATATAGTCCTGCATCTGTTCGGCAAACTCCTGGTCGTTCAGCGACTGCCACTTCTTCAACTCCTCGCGATACACCTCGCCAACCTTCTGTGGTGTGTCAGAGTGCCGCAAGTCGTAGGCCGCATCGCGATCGATGTTGTAGAGAACCTTATAGCCCAGCGACCTGGAGGGCTTCTGCCCGTTGGTCATGATGCGCAACGCCTCGCAGGCCATCTTGTCCTCATGGCTGTACATCCACGACAAGAGCCTGCCGTCGCACAGACTGTTCCAGTCATCTTCGGTCAATTCCTCGTAGCCAAAGGCATGCACGATGTCTGCAAGTGTCGATGACTGGTATTTTGCCAGAAACGGTATCTCGGGGTCTATCTCGAAAGCCGTCCGCAACAGTGCCAGGCGGCTTTCTATCTTGTTTTCGCCGCTGAAGTAACTGCGCAGCCTGTCCACGTCCGCCTTCGAGTGTGACTCTAAATACAGGAACAGCGTGTCGTTAGGATTGGCCAGTGCCATGGCATACTCCTCCTGATAGCTGAGTACGGAGATGGCAATGCTGTGAATGTCGTCGCACACGTTTCCCCGCAGGTCGCGGTAGGGGTAAGTAGGCTCCATGGCATATACCGACGACATCAGACCGGCTTTCTGGTCAACGGGATACTTGTTCACCACGATATCCTTCAGTGCCGAACTCAGCTTTACATTGCCGCATTGTTCTAGCCATCCAGCTATACGTCCGTTGTACAGATAGCTGATAGCCAAACGCTCGTTTTCCAGCAGCATGGGAATGAGTTCATGTACGTTGTCTGCTACGAGGTTCCGTTCCGGGTCAACCACAAAACTGCGATATTTCAAGATAGGCGACGAGATATCCACATCGACATCCTCGCCCAGGAACCACCGCTCCACCTCTTCATAGCCCCATCGGCTCTGTGGATTGACGGCTGTCAGTCCCTGTATAATCATCTTCACACGATCCGGCAGCTCGTTGATGCGCGGCAGGCGACCCTCATTCTTCTTGCGCATCATCACACGTTCGTTCTGGCTCAGCGGATTCTCGCCTAACCAGAGCGTCATCAGCGTGATGCCCAGAGAGTAGAAATCTACTGCCGGGGTGATTTCCACCTCGCCGTCAATCACGTCGTTATACATCTCCGGAGCCGCATAGACCGGCGTCCGAGCCTGCGTGGTACGGTGTAAGCGTCCTTCGCCCTCCATCACACTGGATATGCCGAAGTCTCCCAATACCAACTGCTTATGGTCTTCGTCGCGGAAAAAGTAATTGCTCGGCTTGATGTCCTTGTGAATGATATTGTTATTATGACAGTATGCCAAGGCGGCAGCACCCTGAAGGGCAATGCGCCGGAACTGGTTGAAATTGTCGTCCAAGTCGTAATCGGCCAGCGTGCCCCCCTTCAGGTATTCCATCAACTCGTAGTCGCGGTTCTTGCCGTCCACGTATGTCTTGCCGTAGTCGGTCACCTTCACCACCATTTCCATGTTGAAGTTCTGTATGATGCGCATCAGCGTCTTCTTGATGGTGAAATTGGGGTAGTACACCTTCAGCACGCACTGCCCTTCGTCGCCCTCCACCAGAAAGACCTGAGCCTCGCCGGAATTGTCGCTGAGGCACTTGATGCCTCTATACGGCCTACCCTTCAAGATAAAGTCGGCTACGCTGCTACTCGCTGCTAAGCCGGAACTGTCGGGGCGTACAGTAACCTCTGTCGAGGGAGCTGCCTTGGCCTGCGGGGCATCAACCCTTACCGTCTTACCTGTGTCTGCCACTTGGGGCTTGATGGTTTGGTCCATAATGTCTATTTGTCGTCTTTTATTTCTGCAGAATTATTCTTTCCTAAAACAATCCACTTGCCTCCCAGATGCGGCTTGGCGCACCCGCAGGGACTGCTGTGCATGGCGTGCTTGAAGTTGCACACCCATGCCAGACGTACCCCGGCCGGCTTGCTGGCCATGGCAAAGTTGCGGGCCTTTACCGGCGACGGCATAGGGGGTACTGCCAATTTGTCGAGGATGGCCGACAGCATTTTCAGCTTGATGGCCTTCTGTTCGTCCAGCTCCTCCTTGGTCATGCGCTTCGACTCGATTTTCGGGATGACGGGATATTCCACACCCTCGTCCTTGGCCAGCAGTGTCAGCACGCGCTCGCGGAGCTTCGAATTCATCTGTTCCTTGACGATGTCACGTTCCGAGTTATAAGGCAGTGCATTCTCCAGCTTGGAGAAGTCTTGTACGATTTCCAGAAGTTCCTGGTATTCGGGATTCTTGTGCAGCTCTTTCACCATCATCTTGGCTTCCTCCGTCAGCGCCGTGCCGCATTGCTTGCAGAAGGCGAAGTCGTTCAGCGTATGGCATGTAGGGCATACCAGTCCGCCTCGCGGGCTGCCGCACTCCGGGCAGTAGGCTTCATTGCCCGAGAGGTGAGCACCGCAATAGGAGCACACGTCCTTCTTGATATAGTGATGGCATGTCTCGCAAAAGTCAGCATCCACATCTACCTCTGCACCGCAGTAGGGGCATGTAGCCTGGCTGATGGGCTGTCCGCATTGTGCGCAGAACATGGCCTCCGGGTCATTGACCGCTCCGCAGTATGGGCATTTCTTGCCTGCTGCCTGGCTATAGGCTACCTGTGGCTGCTGCTGTTGCTGGTAGTTGTCGCGTGCTTTCTCTAATGTCTTTTGCGGACGTACCGTTCGCTGTGTTGTCTCTCCAAATGAGGTAAAATCACTGTTCATTTTTCAGTAGGTTGTAATAGACAGTTGCAAAGTTAGTGTTTTTTTTTGGAATATGACAAATAAACCGCCGTAAATTTACATTTACGACGGCATTTTTTATGTTAAATGTTTGTAAAACTACCAAAGTGGAAGTCGTTCAGACTTCGGTATGTACATTTTGTCGCCCTCTTTCACCCCGAAAGCCTCATACCATGCGTCGATGTGCGGCAGTGCTCCGTTGACACGCCAGCAGCCCAGCGAATGGGGGTCGCTCTTGGTGCGGTTTCTGATTTCTGCCTCACGGATATTGGCAGCCCACACGCCGGCGTATGCCAGGAAGAATCGCTGGTCGGGGGTCAGTCCGTCAATCACGGGCAGCTGCTGGCGGCGCGTAGCATTCTTGTAGGCAGTAAAGGCCACCTGCAGTCCTCCGTGGTCTGCCAGGTTCTCGCCCAGGGTCAGTCGTCCGTTGGCATTCAGGTCGGGCAGCACTTTGATGTTCGAGAAGAACTCTGCATACTTGTCAGTCCTCTCGGTAAAGTTCTTGCCGTCTGACTCCGTCCACCAGTCGTGCATGTTGCCGTCTTTGTCGTATTTGCGCCCCTGGTCATCGAATCCGTGGGTCATCTCATGACCTATCACCACACCGATGGCTCCGTAGTTGAAGGCATCGTCGGCTGTGGGGTCGAAGAAGGGTACCTGCAGGATACCTGCCGGGAAGCATATCTCGTTTGTCGTGGGGTTATAGTATGCGTTAACCGTCTGCGGTGTCATATACCAGTCGTCACGGTCAACGGGCTTTCCTGCCGTATGGTTGATGTGCCAAGCCGTCCAGAAGCGGGCACACTCCTTCATGTTCTCGTAGTACGACTTGGTGGCATCAATATCGAGAGCCGACATGTCGGTCCATTTGTCGGGATAGCCTATCTTGACGTAGAACGTGTTCAGCTTCAGCAGGGCATTCACCTTCGTGGAATCGTCCATCCAGTCCTGTGCGGCAATGCGCTCACCGAGTGCGATGCGCAAGTTTTCCACCAACTGCTTCATGCGGCTCTTCGACGAGGCGGGGAAATATTTCTGCACGTAGATGCGGCCAAGGGCCTCTCCCATGACACCCTGCACCTGATTGGTGGCACGGCGCCAAAGCGGATGGTCTTCCTTGCGCCCCGAGAAGGCTACACCGTAGAAGTCGAAGTGGGCGGTGCGCACCTCATCGCTCAGCAACGTGGCGGCTCCGTCAATGATGCCCCACTCCATCACGTCGCGATATTCGGCAGGTGTCAGCGCGGCAAAGAGCTTGTCGGCAGCCTCCATAAAGGCAGGTTGTCCCACCACCAGTTCCTGGATGTGTTCCGACTTGATGCCCTTGGCGTTCATCTGCTTCTCTAACTGGAAATGAGGATAACGCTGTGCAAACTCCTTCAGCGTCATCTTGTTGTAGTTAGCTTCCGGGTCGCGCAGCTCGGTACGCGACTTCGACACCTTGGCCAATGCCGTCTCTACCTTCATGATGTTCTTCATTTTCTTCTCGGCCTCGCCTTTCTTGAATCCGAACAGACGGAACATCCGCACGATATACTGCTTGTATGCGTCGCGAATCTTCGTCGTAGCCTCGTCGGTCTCTAAGTAATAGTCCTTCTGGCCCAGCGTCAAGCCGCCCTGCATCACGCCGAGAATGTTTTCCGTAGCGTTTTTCTCGTCGGCACCGATGCCACTGCCGAAGAACACCGACTCGCCGTAGGGCATCATTTCCAGCTGTAGGGCGAAAAGCTGTTCACGGGTCTTGGCAGCCTCCAGTTTCTTCAGTGTCGGCACTACGGGGGCTATGCCCTCCTTGTCGCGGCGCACCGTGTCCATAGCCATCTTGTAAAGGTCGCTGAGCTTCTGCTCAATAGTCCCCTTGGCATAGCTGTTGTTGAGCAACTCGGACAGGATTCCGTTAATGCGCTTGTTGTTGTCTTCGGCCAACCGCTCGAAACTGCCGTAGCGCGAATAGGCATCAGGCAGCGGATTGGCTTTCATCCAGCCACCGCAGGCATACTCGTAGAAGTCATCGGCAGGGCGTACACTCTTGTCCATATCTGCCGTATTAATGCCAGAGTGCAACTGTGCCCCAGCCGACATAGCCATCGTTGATAATGCCATGATAGTCAATAGTTTCTTCATGTTTATTTGTTTTTTAATTTGATAGTTGCTCCAATTCCTCTGAGAGCTGTTCCCATCGTTCCACTTCTTCGTCGAGAGCCTTTTTGATAGAGGTGTACTCCGTGACGAGTTCTATGTCCGACGCATGCTCTGGGTTCATCAGCAGACGGTCCAGCTTCTTCAGCCGCTGCTCCATGTCGTTGATTTTCTGCTCCGACGCCTCTACGGCTTTCTCGGCCTTGCGAATCTGCCGTTGCTGGTTCTTGTGGTCGGCATAGCTCTGGGCACCTGGTGTGGCAGGGGCTGATGCCGATGCCGAAGATAGCGGTGCAGAGGGCTTTTCCCCTTTTGCCGTCGCATAGCCCAGCTCATTGAGTTCGCTGATTTTTCTCGACTGCAGGAAGTCGTAGATGCCGCCCAGATGCTCCTTCACCCTGCCGCCGCCAAACTCATAGACCTTCGACACCAGTCCGTCGAGAAATTCTCGGTCGTGCGACACCACGATAGCCGTACCGTCGAAAGCCTTGATGGCTTCCTTCAGCACATCCTTCGACGCCATGTCCAGATGGTTGGTAGGCTCGTCGAGTATCAGCAGGTTGACGGGTTCCAGCAGCAGGCGTATCATTGCCAGTCGGCTGCGCTCGCCGCCACTGAGCACTTTCACTTTCTTGTCGCCATTCTCGCCGCCAAACATAAATGCACCGAGGATGTCGTTGATGCGCAGGCGTACCTCGCCTTTTGCCACGTGGTCGATGGTCTGTAATACCGTCAGCGACTCGTCCAACAGCTGTGCCTGGTTCTGGGCGAAATAGCCTATCTGTATGTTGTGACCTACTTTCAGCTGTCCGTCATAAGGTATCTCACCCATGATGCACTTCACGAGGGTTGATTTACCCTCGCCGTTCTTGCCTACGAAGGCTACTTTCTCGCCGCGCTTAATGGTCAGGTTGACATCGGCGAACACCCTGTGGTCACCGTAGCTCTTGGCCACATCCTCACAGATGACGGGATAGTCGCCGCTTCGAAGGCAGGGCGGAAACTTCAGGTGCATGGCGGCATTGTCCACCTCGTCCACCTCGATGGGCACAATTTTCTCCAGCTGTTTCACCTTTTGCTGCACCTGTACGGCCTTGGTGGCCTGATAGCGGAAGCGCTCAATGAAGGCTTTCATGTCGGCTATCTCTTTCTGCTGGTTCTCGTAGGCGCGCTGCTGCTGTTCGCGGCGTTCCTTGCGCAGCACGACATAATCGTCGTATTTCACCTTATAGTCGATGATGTGTCCGCAGGAAATCTCCAGTGTCCGGTTCGACACATTATTAATAAAAGCCCTGTCGTGCGACACCAGTACGACGGCACTTGCTGACTGAGCCAGCAGTTGTTCGAGCCATTGTATCGACTCGATGTCCAGATGGTTGGTAGGCTCGTCGAGCAACAGCACATCGGGTTTCTGCAGCAGTATCTTGGCCAGCTCAATACGCATGCGCCAACCGCCGGAGAACTCGCTGGTAGGACGGTCGAAATCCGTACGCTGGAATCCCAGTCCTATCAACGTGCGCTCCAGCTCTGCCTCGCAGCCTTCGGCACCCATCATCATATAGCGTTCGTGAGCCTGGGTGAATTTTTCCACCAGTTCCATGTACGACGCACTCTCATAGTCGGTGCGGTCGGCCAACTGCTGGTTCAGCCGCTCCACGCGCTCCTTCATCTTTGCCACGTCGGCAAAGGCCTTCTGGGCTTCCTGCCTGACGGTGGTGTCGTCTTGCAGCACCATCACCTGCGGCAGATAGCCGATGGTGGTGTCGTTGGGAATGTTCACGCGGCCCGACGTGGGCTGCTGTATCCCGCAGAGTATTTTGAGCAGCGTCGATTTCCCCGCGCCGTTCTTGCCTACGAGGGCTATACGGTCGCGGTTGTTCACCACAAAGCAGGCATCGGTGAACAGGGGCTTCACCCCGAACTCCACGTGCAGAGATTCTACAGAAATCATGCTTTATTCTTAAGTTTTGGGCTGCAAAATTAAGGAATTTCGGTCAATTATCAAAATATTATGCCGTATAATTACAGTTCCAACATGACTTCCTCAAATTTTCCCTCCTTGCTGATGCGGTAGCGTCGGACCTGGAAGAGTTCCGGCTGTGTGGCGTCGTGCGACAGGTAGTACTCCATCAGCGTAATCTCGTAGTCGCTGGTGATGAAAAATTCCGTATAGGTCTTGCCGAAGTCATCCTCGCGATCGGCATCCTTCTGTTCGTAGATGCACAGCATGTCCTGTGCATGCAGGTTGGGCTTCAGCGTATAGAGATAGAGCACTGGCGTAACGGAGTCTTGCATCTCGGCCAGCAGCATCACCCGATGGTGGTGGCTGTGGGGCAGCAAGAGGGCTTTCAGCTCGTCGGAAGGTTCGTAGCCGAAATGACCGTTCAGCAGCTTCGGCACGGCAGTCATCGCCCCGATGCGGCTGAAGTCGCTCCGCTCCGACTTGACGGGCAGCGTATGGTAGCGCAGGGTGTCTAAGAAAGCCTGCAGCGGGTCTTCGCGGCCTATGCCGCTCTGTAGCTGTAGCTTCTTTATCTGCTCGGCCTTGCGGATGCTGTCTATCTTCTGTTCGTAGTAGGCTGCGTCGCGGCGTTTGCTGCCGCACGATACAGCAGCAGCGAGTAATAGCAGTAGGGGAAAGAATAGCACGATTTTTCTCATAACGCGGGCAAATTTACAAAATATGTGCGGAAAAAGAAAGGAAAACCAACTTTTTTTGTAACTTTGCACCATGATGAGGCATTTTTTCATAGCGAAGAGCAGCGTTTTGCTGCTGTGTTGCGCCCTTGCCGCCGCCTGCTATGGCGGCAATCGGGTGTATTCTTCCCGCATCCACTCACTGACCAGCATTGTCAACGGCGACTGGCTGAACCGCCCTGTCATGCTCTTGGGCAGCGGCGACAGGATGGAGATAGGATTCGACGAACTGTCGCACGACTACCACCGCTTCGTCTATCGGCTGGAGCACTGCGAGGCAGACTGGAGCGTCTCCGAGGAGCTGTTCGAGAGTGACTGGTTAGAGGGCTTCAACGGCAACCCTATTGACGACTATCAGAACTCCATCAACACCACCGTGCTCTACACCCACTATCGGCTGACCATTCCCAACGACCTGTGCCACCTGAAGATGAGCGGCAACTACCGGCTGACCGTCTATGACGAGGACAACGACAACGAGCGCATGCTGGAGGTGGAGTTTTATGTCGTCGCCCCCATGATGGATATCGGGCTGCAGGCCACCACCAATACCGACATCGACCACAACGTGAGCCATCAGCAGGTAAGCATGAGCCTACAATTTAATAATGTACGCGTGACGAACACCACTGACCAGCTCTATACCGTGGTGATGCAGAACTGGCGCGAAGACAATGCCCGCACCAACCTGCGCCCCACGTTCGTCAGCAACAAAGGGCTGGCATGGGAGCACAACCGACAACTCATCTTCGATGCCGGCAACGAGTATCACAAGTTCGAGGTGCTTGACGTGAGCCATGCCACCATGGGGCTGGACAAGATAGAATGGGACGGTCACCACTATCAGGCCTATCCCTTCACCGCCGTTGTGCGCCGCAACTACCTGACGGATGTTGATGCCGACGGAGCCTTCTGCATCCGCAACAGCGAATATACCGAAATCGACTATACCTGCGACTACGTCTATGTGAACTACGCACTACAGGTTCCCTTTCAGGGCGACATCTATCTGCAGGGACATTGGACTGACCGCGCAGACCGCGATACCTACCGCATGCAGTACGACCCGCAACACGGCATCTACCATACCCGGCTGTTGCAGAAACAGGGCTATTACTCCTACCAGTTTCTTACTGCCGACGGGAAAGTTCCGCCTTCGGAAGGCAGCTTCTACCAAACGGAGAATACTTACCAGGCCTTTGTCTATTGGCGGGGCGACGGGGGCCGCACTTGGCAGCTGTTGGGCTACCGGGCTATCTCGTTGCGGTAGTCGGCAGGCGTGCGGCGATAGTGATGGTAAAAGCTGGCTATCAAGAAATTGGGCGACGCAAAGCCTAAGTCGGAAGCAATATCTTCCACTTTCTTGTCGGTAGTCAGCAGCTGTTCAGCAGCTTTGTGCAGACGGATGCGGAGGGTCAGCAGCCTCGGACTCTTATAGGTGTTGGCAGCTATGAGTTCTGCCAGTTCCGTGGGGCGTTTCCCCGTGACATGGGCCAGCCGTTCCAGCGTGAGGCTGTCGGCAGTGGCCTTATTCTCGAAGAGCGGATACACTTGCATGATGAAGTCTTGGAAGTCGCGGCTGAGCTTGCCTTCCACGCCGGCTTGTTCTTCGGAGAAGTCCTGATAGGACGGTGCCAGCACGTCGGACGAGAATCCCATGCAACGGTTGACGAATGTGCGCAGCCGCCGCATGACGCGTTCCTCCTCGTTGGTGCAGAAGGCCTTCAGGCGTGTGTTCCTGTTGTAGAAGAAGACGTTCGTCAGCAGCAGTGCCAACAGCAGCAGGGCCACCGAGAGGTGTACTCCCGTGGTGCGCCACCACGGCTCCTCGACGTAGATGGTCCACGTCAGCGGCTCGACGGGCCATTCGAAGGGCAGCGTCGATACCTGCATCTCCACCACATACCTGCCGGGGCGCAGTCCCGACAGAGGCAGATTCAGCATTCCCTGCCGGTCCACCTGGCCATTTGAATTGCTGTGCGACAGCACCTTCCACTTGTCGCTCAATCCTACTACACGGTAGCGGTAGTAGGTCTGTATGGGCCGTGTATAGTTCAGTCCGGTGAAAGTGAGCAGCATCGAGTTCTGGTTGTAGTTCACCCTCAGCTCCCTGGCTCGCGTGATGGCGCGGTCTAGTATCACCCGTCCGCCCACGGTGTCGCCCGCCCCTATCACTTCGCCAGCAATCATCAGCCTCACCAGTTTCGGGTAGAGCCGTTGGTCCAACTTGCCCAACAGCCGGAAGTTGGCGGGATTGAAGGCCACTACATGGTCGAGCGACTGCATGACGATAGTGCCGTCGTCGAGCTTGACAGCCTTTCCGTTGACAAACGACTCCTCCGGCACGTTGTCGTGCTCAGCGTAGGTCTCTATCTGGCTGATGCTGTCGTTGCGTATCAGGAAGAGCGAGATGCCGAAACTGGTGGCTGCCCAGATATTGTGGTTGTTGTCTTCTATCACACTGTGTATCATCTCGTTCAGCATGCCGTCGCGGCGCGTATAGGTGTGGTGCGTCTTTCCTTTGTCTCGGCTCACTTGCAGCCCGCTGTACGTGCCCGTCCATATCCACCCCCGGCTGTCGGTGATGCGGCAGTTGACGTGGCGGGGCAACGGCTTCGACTCAGGCATCAGGCGGTCTATCTCTGTGGCCAGCCGGACGGCTTCGGGCTGGTTCCATGCATAGGAGTTGAAGGGCACCTTGAAGGGCTTCGAGTAGAACAGCCCGCGTTGCTCGGTGCCTACCCACATGCCTCCCTGTCGGTCGAAGGCGATGGTGTTGACATCGGTTTCAAGCTGTCTGCCGTGAGTTAGTCCCAGCTTATTCTGGTGTACAGCGTGACCGGTGGCCAGGTCGTATATCCAGTAGCCGTACTCGCAGGCCAGATAGAGGCTGTTCTGGTTGATGGCCATGTTGTTCAGATGATAGTCGAGGCGCATGAGTGTCTTCCAACGGCGGCTCTTCATGTCGAAGCAGAGCAGTACAGACTGCTTGTCGCCGTTGCGAATCTGGAAGAAACGGTCTTGGTACTGATAGACCACCGACGACTTGGTATAGCGGGCCGCCTCCGTCTCGTCAAGGGCGCGCACGTCGTACAGGTGGCGGCTGGTCTTCATGTCGTAGGCCGACACCACGCTGTTGGCAAAGAACTGCAGGTGTACGGTACTGTCATAGACGGCAACGTCCTGCAGCTCGGCCTGCTGGCCGACGGGCATCTCCCTGCCCTGCTCAATGCCCTTTAGCCTCGTGCCGGAAAGGAACCACAGGTGGCAGTCTTCGTCGGCAAAGAGGTCGTCCACGGGCTTGTCCATGCCGAGGGAGCGTATCACGCCACCTACATCTTTAATAAAGCGCTCCTGTAGCAGATCCACACAGGTCACCATATTCTTGTCTTTCAGCCAGAGGTGGTGGTGCTTGTCAAAGTACAGGCGGTAGTGGCCCGTATATTTAGGCAGGGGGAAGATGTTTTCGACGGTGGGGTCGATATGGGTAAAGAAGGCTCCGTCGTAGAAGTTGATGTGGCCGATGGTGGATATGACCATACGTCCCGTCTTGGTGCATTTGATGACCTGTGCGCTGTTGTCGGCCAGTCCGTTCGAGGCATTGAACATAAAGAACACCCGGTCGCTCTGTGCATGCACCATACTGGCAACCAGCACGGCAAGCAGGACTGCCGCGAGGCAGCGCAGGTTCTGGGTTATGGTGGGGTTTCCTGTCATGGGTTTCTCGGTCTGATTGTTTTGTTTAGTCCTGCAAAATTAATAAATAAAATGGAATTTAGCAAATTTTCAGCAGAGAAAATGCTGATGCGACGCTGTTAATCGGTAATAAAAATCACTCTGCTGAAAAAAAAGATTAGTCATTATGAAATTTCTGTCTCTCTGCTGCTATTTTTCTCTTTGGTGTAAGTTGTAACTTCCCGGCATGAGGAATGGGGTATTGCCAAGAGCGAGGAGACTGCCGGACGGCACCCGTTGGCACGGCAGAAGTTTTAATAATGTTTAATTATTGGCATATTATACTCTTTTCTTAATAAAAAGTGATACCTTTGCACGAAAATTTGACTAATACTTAATAAATAAATCGACAATCATGAAGATTTCTCACATTGAGCATCTGGGCATTGCCGTCCAGAGCATTGAGGAGAGCCTGCCGTTCTTTACCGACGTGCTGGGCCTGGAGTGTTATGCAACCGAAGTAGTGGAAGACCAGAAGGTGAAGTCCGCCTTCCTGCGCTGCGGCGAGGTGAAGCTGGA
>ODAI013768240.1_pt1 | contig 25892 bp, 22 predicted proteins | sample 1539321 | NCBI WGS metagenome assembly ODAI01 (sample SAMN02144231, study PRJEB22623) | gut metagenome | biome: sheep rumen | host: Ovis aries | place: New Zealand
CAGGTCTTCGGCCTCAACACCTACGGCTGCGGCGATGCCGTGCGCATCGGCGAAGGCACCAGCGCCGTGCTCCGTGGCAAACAAGCCGCCTTCGAGGTGGCCCAAAACCTCGGCATCCGTTTCAACTACGACGAATACCTTGAGATTTCGCGCCAATACATCGACTCGCAACAGCGTCCCGTCCGCATCTTGGAGGAACCCAATCTGCCCGGCGAGGAACGTATGCACGCCAAACCTTTCGTGCAATTAGACTGCCTCTACGGTTTCGCCTGCAACCCCTGCTCGTTCAGCTGTCCGCAAGGCGCCATCACCAAGGCTTCGACCAACACTACGCCCGTCGTGGATTACGACAAGTGCATCGGCTGTATGCAGTGCGTCAACCACTGTCCGGGCCTGGCCATCTTTGGTTATGACCTCAACAAAGGCACGCTTTTCCTTCCCGTCGAATACGACGTCGACGAAGGCAAGGAAGTCTACCTCATCGACAACAACGGCAAGATCTTGTGCGACGGCACCATCGAGAAGGTGTTGCGCAAGCCCAACAAGACGCACGTCGTCCGCGTGAAGGTCGACAACGCCAAGTGGCGGACGGAATTCCCCATGATGACCGAAATCAAAGGTTTCATCCTGAAGGAACGCTACCCGAAACCGATCGTCTTCAAACCCAATACCGAACCTGTTTTGACCGAGGATGCCTATGTGTGCCACTGCGAGGATGTCGACCTGAAGACCATTCTGAAAGCCATTGGCGACCGCAAGTTCATCTCCGTCGACGAGCTGAAGCACATCACCCGCATGGGCATGGGCCCGTGCCGTGGCAAACGCTGCGTTTCGAGAGCCAAACAAGTGCTGCGCGGCTATGGCATCGAGGTGGTGGGCGATTCGTCGCCGCGTGCGCCGTTGGCCAACCAAGTCACCTTGGGCGAAGTTTACAACCCCAAGGCCAAAGAGGTGTTCGTCTATCCTGCCGGCAAGGAAGCCAAGAAAGAGACCGTCGAGGTGCTCATCGCGGGCGGCGGCATCGCGGGCAGCGCGGCCTTCCGCTATTTCGCCGAGGCTGGCAAACGCCCCGTGTTGGTCAACTACGACCGTGGCTCCACTTGGCGCTGCATCGCGGGCGGGCGACCAGCCTTCTCGAACCCCGACATCTCCGATATCGCCAACCACAACCTTGAGATTTTCAAGGAGATACAGAAAGTCCACAACATCGACTTCAAGCTGACGCGCTATGTGAACCTCGTCCACGATGAAGCCACCTATAAGGCCCTGGATGCCTCACGCGCCTGGAGCGACGCCTACATGATCGACAAGAAAGACTTCCGCAAGGAGATTTCGCCGCTGTGGAACATGGACAGCAACGTCTACAGCCACGCCCTGATTTCCAACGACTGCTGGCAGGCCACGCCCGGCCGTACCATCGACTACCTCCGTGGCGTCGCCATCGAACACGGCGGCACGCTGATGGAAGACTGCGAATTGGTTTTTGTGGAGAAACAAGGCGACAAATACCACGCCCTTGTGCGCACCCACGACAAGCAGTTTGTGGAATACACCTGCGACCACTTCGTGAACGCGATGGGCTGGGGAGCGGAGAAGTTTACGGATATGTTAGGCATTGATACACAGATGTATCCAGTGAAACACCAGGCCTTCATCACGCGCCGCTTGCCCAACTTGGGTGCGAAGGGCGACTCGCTCGACATGATCATCGACCGCCGCCACTACAAAGGCTTTAACGCGGTGTATGGACAACAATTCCTCCATACCGGCCAGGTCATCGGCTGCGCCTCGCCCGACTGCGACGCTTTCGAGGCCCGCCAAAACCTGAAATACAACAGCAAGGAGTTCCTCGAAGTGGTCAGCGAAGTCTTCTCCGACTGGATCCCGAACCTCGCCTCCGTGGGCTTCCACGCGGTGTGGGCCGGCTACTACATGGAGCCGCGCTACATCGTCGACCCCGAAGTGGGTATGCTCACCGGCTTGCGCGGCCATGGCTTCATGCTCGGCCCATACTTGGCCAAGATCTACGTGGACAAGTATCTCGGCAAGGAGGTACCGAGCTACATGAAGGACTTGGCCTTGAGCGGCAAGGGACTGAGCGAGAACGCGTTCAAGTAAGTTGTCAGTTAGCAGTTAGCAGTTAACATTTAAGGCTGTCGCGGGTTGCGACAGCCTTTTTGCGTGGTTCGTGAAAAAAAAACCGAGTGGACGGGAAAAATGAGTAATTTTGCGGCTTCTTAATCCGACAACAAATGCACAAGATATTCTTACCTATATTCCGCTTTTTTAATCGTCGCAAAGCGTTGATGTACAGTATTATGGCTGTTTCGATGGCAGTTTTCCTCTTCTTTGGTCTGAAGCTCCATTTCGAGGAAGACATCTCGAAGCTGCTGCCCGAATCGAGCGTCGAGAGCCAACTGGCCTTCTCTTCGATACAGCTGAAAGACAAGATTTACATCCAAGTGACCTCAGCCGACGAACAGCTTCCGCCCGAAGTGTTGGCCGAGCGCACGGATGCCTTTGTCGACCTTTTGTTTGAGAAAGACTCTTCCAATCGATTCATTTCCAATGTCTTATACAAGATAGAACCAGAAATGGCCTTGAATGCCTTGGACTTCGTCTTGGCACACATCCCTTCGTTCATCGACACCACGGCGTATGCCGACTTCGACAAGGCCATGGAGCCCGAAGCCGTTGAGAAGCAGATGTGGGTGAATTACAACATGATGATGGAGGACGAGACCGGCGACCTCACCCAAGCCATCGCCTACGACCCGCTCAACCTGCGCGGCGCGGTGCTTGGCGATGCCATCGAGGGCGCGACGAATGCCTTCAACATCATCGATGGACATCTGTTCAGCCCCGACAGCACCGTGGCCATCGCCTATCTCGCGCCGGCTTTCCGCTCGCTCGACTCGTGGGCCTCGACGCACTTCGCCAAAATGCTGTCGAAAGCGCAAAAGGAGTTTGAGGCCGAGCACCCCGACGTGAAGGTGCACGCCCACGGCGACCCCATAGGGAGCGTGTCGAATGCAGGCCGCATCCGTGCCGACCTGTTCCTGACGGTGGGCATCTCCATCGTCCTGATATTGATACTTATCGGATTGTGCTTCAAGAGTTTCTCGTTCATTTGGGAGATGCTGCTCCCGATAGTCTACGGCGCAGCTTTCTCGTTGGCCTGCATCTATTGGATCAGGGGGGGGATGTCGCTCATGGCCTTGGGGTTGGGCGCGATAGTGCTTGGCGTGGCCATCAGCTACTGCCTGCATGTGCTCATCCACCATTTCTTCGTCGGCGACCCGGAGAAGTTGCTTCGCGATGAGTCGACGCCCGTGTTCTTGGGCTGCATCACCACCGTGGGCGCGTTTTGCAGCCTGCTCTTCACCGAGAGCGACCTGCTTCGCGACTTTGGCCTGTTCGCCTCGTTCTCGCTGATGGGAAGCACCCTGTTCGCCCTCGTCTTCCTGCCGCACTTCCTGCCGAGGCGCAACGCCAAGGCCGACAGCAAGACCTTCCAACGCATCTCGCGCCTCAACAACCTGCCTTTCGACAAGAAACCATGGTTCTTGGCCCTGATTGTGGTCATCCTCGTGGTGGGCATCGTTTTCTCGCCCAAGGTGAAGTTCGACAGCGACTTGCGCAACCTCGACTACAACTCGCCCGCCGAATTGGAGGCCGAAGGCCTGTTCAACGCCAAGAACAACGACGGCTTCTTCCACCTGTATTTCGCCACCGTCAGCACCGACATCGACGAGGCCTTGGAAGCCGACAAGCTGCTGATGGCCAAGCTCGATTCGCTGAAGCAGGAAGGTTTTGTGCACAGCTATACCGACGTGATTCCCAAGCTTTTCGTCACCCAAAAGGACCAAGAGCAGCGCATCGCCGCTTGGAACGCCTATTGGACCGACGAGCGAAAGGCCGAGGCCATCCGCATGGTGGACATGGGCGCGAAGGAGTTTGGCCTCGACCCGATGATGTTCTACGACTTCAAGGAGCTTCTCAATGCAGAATACGAACCCGCCTCGCTGATGGAAAGCGGCGTGGTGCCCGACAACCTCTTGGGTAATTTCATCGAATGCAATGCCGACAACCAATACATGGTCTTCACGGATGTTTCCATGACTTTCGACGATAAGGACATCGTGACCGACGCCTTGGTGCTCAATCCCAAGACATTTGTGCTCGAGCCGTTCTACTACTGCAAGAGCATGGTGGAAATCATCCACGACGACTTCAACATCGCCGTCTGGATTTCTTCGCTGTTCGTGCTGATCATTCTGCTGGTCTCGTTCCGCAACCTCATCACGGCCCTCCTCTCGTTCCTCCCGATGGTGCTCAGCTGGTTCATGGTGCAAGGCTACATGGTGCTGCTCGGCTTGGAATTCAACCTCATCAACATCGTCATCGCCACGTTCATCTTCGGCGTGGGTGTCGACTACAGCATCTTCATCACCGAGGGCTTGCTCGCCCAAGCGCGCACGGGCAGCCGCGACATGCTCACCTGGCACAAGATCGCCATATTCTTCTCGGCGGTCATACTCGTCATCGTGACGGCTTCACTGCTCTTTGCCGTGCATCCCGCCATCCAGTCCATCGGCCTCATCACGCTCATCGGCATGGCCTCAACCATCATGATTTCCTATTCGTTGCAGCCGTTTGCGTTTAGGCAGCTGATGAAGATTTCTTGGTATCGGAAGAGCGTTTTGAAAAAGAAAAGCAATGCAAATCAATGAATTAGATAGCCTTGCTTTCGCCTCAATGCTGCGCCAAGGCGCGGTGCAGTTGGGCAAAGACAAAAAAGTGGTCAACGACCTGAACGTCTTTCCCATCCCCGACGGCGACACGGGCGACAACATGCTGATGACCCTCAAGGCGGGCTGTGCATCATTGCCCGCTTCGGATTCGCAGTCGCGAGGTGGAAAGACGAAACTATCCCTATATGAAGTGGCCCAAGCCGCCTCTTCGGGCATGTTGCTCGGCGCAAGAGGCAATTCCGGCGTGATTCTCTCACGCATCTTCGCGGGTTTGGCAAAAGGGCTGCAAGGCGTTGTGGAAGCCGGCACAACTGCTTTAGCGAAAGCCATGCAAGCCGCTGTGGACGAGGCTTATAAATCCGTTCCCGTTCCCGTGGAGGGCACCATCATCACCGTGCTTCGCGAAGGCGTGGCAGGCACCGATGCCTGCGGCGACCTCAACCAATATTTTGAAACGCTTTTGGAGGCCATGCAGACCTCGCTCGACCATACGCCCGAACTGCTCCCAGTGCTGAAAGACGCTGGTGTGGTCGATAGCGGTGGCGCAGGCCTGCTGAGCATTTTCCGTGGCATGAACGACGCTTTGAACGGCATTGTTTCTGAGGAGGAAGTGGCACTAACGACGGTTGCGGCTCCAACGATAGAACTCGACAAATTCAACGAAAACAGCACGCTCGAATTTGGCTATTGCACCGAGTTTCTGCTCCGCCTGATGCGCTCCAAGGTCGATTTGGACAGTTTTGACGAAAACGTGGTTTTCAACTATTTGAACAAGGTGGGCGAATCGGTGGTGGCCTTCCGCGAAGGCACTATTATCAAGGTGCATGTGCACACCTTCACGCCCGGCGCGATTCTCAACGAAATGCAGAAATACGGCGAGTTCCTGACCATAAAAATCGAGAACATGGCGCTGCAACACCACCAATCGGCCAATCAAGACAATGCCTCGTTTAAGACCCCACCGAAGAAATACGGTGTCGTCACAGTGGCCACAGGCGAAGGCCTCATCAACGCCTTCCGCGAAATCGGGGCCGACGAGGTGATTGCCGGCGGGCAAACCATGAACCCTTCGACGCAGGATTTCATGGACGCTTTCGCCCGCATCCATGCGCAACACATCCTCGTATTCCCCAACAACAAGAACATCAAAATGGCCGCCGACCAAGCCGCCGACCTTTATAAAGGTGCTGACATTCATGTGCTTCCTTCGGCCACCATCGGCGAAGGCTACTACGGCATCGGCTCCATCGACCGCGACAACGCCAATGTTGAGGAAGTCGTTGCAAGTGTCACGGAAATCATGCAGCAGGTGGTGACGGGCATGGTCAGCACCGCCATCCGCGATGCCGAAGGCGACCAAGTGAGCGTCCGCACTGGCGATTACGTTGGCTATAGTGGCAAGCAAATCCTTTCCGACAGCCCCGACCGCGAAACCGCCGCCAAAGGCCTCATCGAGCGTCTTGGCGCCGCCTCACGCGACGTGATGCTCGTCTTTTTCGGAGAGCAAGTCCCTCAAAATGAAGCAGAAAGCCTCGTCGCCGACCTGCAAACCCAATACAAGAACCTTGAAATCATGTTGAACAACGGCGCACAGCCGGTTTATGATTATATAATCGTTTGTATATGAACCTCTTGACGCAAGACTGCGAGACTACGAGACGGACAATATCCCGAAGTCCCGTGTCCCGAAGTCTCGAAGTCAAAAAAAACACATACTATGTTGACGTTCTTTAGCGACACCGATTGCGACATCACTCCCAAGGAGTGCGCCGCATACAACATCAAACTCATCTCGATGCCCTACACCGTGGGCGACAAGGTGATTTATCCCTACATCGACTTCGACGAGTTCGACTCGCGCAAGTTCTACGACATGCTCCGAGCCGGCACCATGCCGACCACAAGCGCGATGAGCGAAGAGGCTTATACCCAATACTTTGAGCCTGAATTTGCTGCGGGCAACGACATCCTTTATGTACATTTCTCATCGGGCACTTCCAACACCTTCACCATCATGAACCAAGCGGTGGAGAAACTGAAGGCGAAGTATCCCGAAAGGAAATTCTACGAAGTTGACACGCTGGGCATCAGTGCGTTATGCTACAATATCGTCCTCGAAGTGGCCGACCTTTTGAAAGCGGGCAAGACCGCCGAGGAAATCGTGGAGTGGGCCAAGGTGGAAGTGCCGAAATTCCCGATGTATTTCTTCGCCGACGACCTGAAGTTCTTCCGTCGCAGCGGTCGCGTGAGCGGCTTGGCCGCCACGATGGGCGGTTTCATCGGCATTAGGCCCATCATCCACCTCAACGACGAGGGCAAGATGGTGAGTATCGGCAAGGAGACGGGTCGCGCCAAGGCCATCGCCCGCTTGGTGCAATACGTCGAAGACCTCGGCGAGGACGTGAAAGCCCACCGCGTGGTCATCGGCCACAGCGATTGCCCCGACATCGCCGCAGAAGCCGAAAGGCAGCTGAAGGAGAAGTTCGGCCAAGACCTGAACGTGCTGACAACCGTCGTCAATCCCACCATCGGCAGCCACTGCGGGCCTAATGGCTTGGGCATTTGCTTCCATGCGAAGCATCGGTGAACAGACTTGTGCGGGTGCATTCGATGCGTCCCTACAAGACGATCCGGTTATTCCACCACGATTTTCCGCGTCTGTCCGTTCAATTTCACGAAATACACCCCGCGCGGCAATCCGATGCTTTCCTTGCCGTCGATTTCGCGGACGAGGACGGTCTGCCCAAGCACATTCGTGATGGTCAGGTTGCCCAAACCTTCAACGGTGAAGCGTCCGCTGGCGGGGTTGGGATAGACAATAAGGCCGCCTTCGGCGTACTCTTCCACGCCGACCATGGTATAGCGGTTGGAATACGAGCGGCTACCGTCGCCGAAGACTGCGGCAACCACCACCTCGCCGTCGCCCGCATACTGACTTGCGTCGCCCGTGTAGTCGGTGGCCGAGGCAGCCACTTCGTCCACTACGGTCACCGCCTCGCTGGCCGCGTCGTAGAGGCAGATTTCAAAGCCCGCAACCACGTCGCCGATGCCAGGCTCCAGGTAAGGCGCGTTCCAGTGGATGTTCAGGTAGCCATCGGCGTCCTGTTCATAGCTGGCGTGGATTGTGCCTCTCTCGTAGCTTGCCACTGGGCAATCCTGGCCTTCTTTCGAGACGGCTACGATATGGTAGTCCCGCGCAACATCCTCAATGCTGGAAAACAGGTAATGGCCTTGGGCGTAAGGCGCGCTATAGGCCGATCCGTCATAGCGGATGACTTTCACTTTGTCGATGTAGTCGGCCTGCTCGGGGTCGACGCGCCAAGTCACCTTGTCGCGGCCCGTCTTCAAGTCAACGGTGGCGAGGGCTATTTCCACGTTGTCGCGCACCACAACGGCGTAGGTGTCGGAGCAACCGTGTGCCTCAATCCCCACGGAATAGGTTCCCGCCTCGGCTACCTCGATGTGGTTCGTGGTCTCGCCGGTCGACCAAAGGCAGGCGATGTCGCCCGAAGCGTAGGCCTCGTCGCCGATGGCGGTCAGGCCGACGGCTTCGCCGTTGTGTTTCCATGCGAAGGGAGTCTCGAAAGGATTGTCCCAAACGGGGGCGTAGAACAAGACGCGGAACGACACGTCCTTGTCGCAGCCGTGGTAAACGACGTCCCAGCTTCGGGTCTCGTTGGGGATGTCGATGGCGATGGAGTCGCCCGCATGGCCGAAGTGCTCCCCGTTGCTTTGCCATTCCCAGGTCTGCTGCTCGCAGTCGTTTTCGCCGAGCAAGGCAATGAAAGGCTGGTTCCCGTAGTCCGACAGGCAGTATTCGTAGGTATGGCCTTCCTCGACCTCCTCAATCCGCAGGGCCTCGTAGGGATAGGGGTAGAACGGATAGAACGGGTTGATCACCTTGTTCGACAAGGAGAACAATTGATGGCTCCCGTCCTCCAATTCTTTCGCCACCCCGCATTGGTAGAACGGGTGCGCAATCATGTCGGGAGAGATGGGCCATGAGGCGGGTTCAAACCAAATTGGCTGCAGAACCACGGGGTCTCCATTTTCATCTGTAACGGGATGCCTGGTGCCATTACGGTCTACAGTGTAAATTATATATACAAAGTGATCATTACTAAAATACATCCCTGCGTTTTCATGTTGGAAGATGCTTCTAAAAGTTAGATGCCCTTCTTCCTTTCCTAATAACACTCCTGGTATTTTGTAACCAATTCCAGAATTACAAACGTCATATATCGAAATATCATAAAACCAGAGGGAATCTTCAGAGAATGTAGCATCAGTGTCTTTATAAATCCATTCTCCAGGGGAAGGGAAAAAACCTTTATGATATGTGAGTATTCCTGGTTCGATACCTCGTGATAAATACAATTTATGATGCTCTTCGGCGGCTATGCCGTGGAAATTAGCATGGAGATCATCATCGATTTCCATAACGAGATTCTCCATCGGAGGCAAATCATGGTTGCGTACGTTGAACCAGATGGAGTCAGTACCAGTGTGGCCGTAGTTGTCACCAACAGTGACTTTGATATAGCCACTGTAGTATACATCTGCTACAACAGTATTGCTATTTTCATGCTCAAAAAAGGATGATTCCCACGAATACCATGAATACGTTTGACTCGTTGTAAAAGCATCAAAAAAAGGGCATGCTATACCAGTTGCGGGATGTGTGGGGTGGTCTAGATTATTTCCACTAACTGATACAATCTCGACACTTAATCTATTTTGGCATAGAGTGTCTACTTCTTCATAGCCTTTGGTCATCATGGCAGGCTGGGCCATGGCTATGCTGATCGTTGCGAAAAGCATGAGGAAGGAGAGGATGTGTTTTTTCATGGGTTTGGTGTTTTTATTGGGGACAAATATAGTGCTTTTTTTTTGCACGGCGGGCGATTTTTTTCGGGAAAATGGCCGTGTTTTGTAAAAATGTTGTAATTTTGCGGGCAGAAATAAGTCAGGAATCAGGTATGACTTTCCGAAAGTCCGCGCGGTGGCCTATCGTTTCAGTACGACTTACCTCCTGCATTCTGCGGCAACTCTAAACCGTCGGACGGGAAATGGCGACTGCCAAGCCCTTTATAACTCCGGCGGTTTTTTATGTGCTTATTGCTGTAATACAATACTGTATCTTCATTCCTGTTTTCTTTTTCACACCAACAGTCAATTTCGCCGTTCCAATACCAACTAATGGACATTCCATAATGAGCATTTTAGAAAACTCACTTTGGTTTTTATTGTCTGGTTTAGGTTCCTGAGGTTTGCCGACTTGATATGCGTTTTTCAAAATCAGGTCAAGTTGGAGAACTGCCAGTGTTGACAAATATGACATGGAAGCGTGGTGAACGGTTTCATTAATTGACAAAAACCGCACATTGATATAATCTTTCAAATGAGGGTTATAAGCCGCTTTTGAAGGATTCGCTTCATACCAGCATCTGTACACATCTGAAATAATGGCCTCTCTTGCCTTAATGTCTTCTCTTGTGTTCCCAATAGGAACCTCAATGGTTTTGTTGTCTTTTGCATCCATAACAATAGTATTAATTGGTTTCTCGCTGCAAAAATGCAAAACCTGTCAAGACCAAGCCGTTGATTAAACGTTTGTAGTCGTTTGTAGTCGTTTGCTGTCGATTTCGTTATTGATTTTCAAACAGAAACAATTTTTTGATTGTTTTCAAAAATAACCGAAAAAATCCCTTTGGCCGAATGTACAAAGGGATTTTCCCTGTAGGGACACACCGAGTGTGTCCGCCGATTTGTAGGGCTGTCGCATTGCGGCAGCCGTTGTTGGCGTTGCGGCATCCGTCATTGCGAGGCCGTAGGCCGTGGCAATCCAGAAAAACGCGCTTGTTCTCTGGATTGCTTCGTCACTGCGTTCCTCGCAATGACGCAAAGCGTGGACGTTATTCCACCACGATTTTCCGCGTCTGTCCGTTCAGTTTCACGAAATACACCCCGCGCGGCAATCCGATGCTTTCCTTGCCGTCGATTTCGCGGACGAGGACGGTCTGGCCAAGCACATTCGTGATGGACATTTGGCCCGTTCCCTCTACGGTGAAGGTGCCGTTGGTTGGATTCGGATAGACTGAAAACGATGAAACCTCGTTTTGTACAATACCATCACTATCAGGCCAAGGATTTGGCACCTTGTTGGATAATGATAGTAGCTCGTAGCTGCCATCTTCCAACTGTCTTCCGACCCCACATTGATAGTAGGGATCAATATGGGGACCTGGAATCTGCCATGCTGTGGTCCAAGCTGGAAGCGTTACAGGATTTCCGTTGTGATCTGTAAATTCATGCCTATTTCCATATTCGTCTATTGTGTGTATTGAATACAAGTAGCTAGAACTAAATGAGAAGTCGCTTTGTAATGAAGATTTCATGGATAGATACCATTTTTCATCCTCATTATAGACATTTAGCAGTAGCCCTGGTACGACAAAATAACTAGTTTCGTTTCCGCACGTATTCAATGTCCTAATTCCATACACCCACAGTGAATCTTCGCTGTATGATACATTTGTATCTGTATAGGTCCATTGTTCACCAGGAGATAAGTAAAAATCCTTCCCGTAATTGTATTGCAATGGTACATAGCAACGCATTAATATTAATCTGTGGTGGTTCTCGGTAGCTACGCCGTAGAAGTTAGCATGTAGTTCGTTATCGATCTCCATGATGAAGTCGCGAAGAGGCTCTACCTCATCCTTTTGGACATGGAACCAGATTGAGTCTGATCCAGTGTGTCCGTAGTTGTCACCAACAGTGACTTTGATGTAGCCGCTGTCATTTACTTCAGCTCTGACAACATCACTATTTGTCGGATCAAAAAACGATGATTCCCATTGATACCATGAGAAAGATTGTGTAGTTTCAAAGAATCTCACAAATGGGCATATAATACCGGTTGCTGGGTGTTGTGGATGGTCATAGTGTATGTCGCCAGTGGAAATTATCTCAACACTCAGTCGAGTGTCATTGCATAGAGTGTCGTTGCCTTTTGTCATCGTGGCAGGCTGGGCCATGGCTATGCTGATTGCAGTGAAGAGAGTCAACAGGATGGTGAGGAGTGTTTTCATGGCGTTTCCCAATTTTAATTTCGGCAAAGGTAAGGATTTTTTGTTTCGTCAATGTTTTTTTGTGCGTAAACCCGTTCAGCGCAGGTTCAATAGAGTAACCACAAAATTACTCAAAAGAAACGAAATGCGCAAGTTTTCAAAAGATTTGCCTATTTTTGCACCCATCAAAAAGCCCTGAAAGGGCGACCCTATGTTGTCGGGAGATTTTAATCCCCGCATTATCAAGGTGCCATGGTGCGACAACCCTATAACCGAACAACTGCAAACCGAACAAATCCAATGATAACCGTTGAAGAAGTTTTGACCCAAAAACAGCAAAAGGAGTTCATCGACTTCCCGCTGAGACTCTACAAGGGCAACCCTTACTACACGCCGCCCTTGTACATGGACGAGAAGAAAATCTTCCGTAAAGACTTTGTTTACAACGACATGTGCGAGTCTGTCCACTTCAACGCCTACAAGGACGGCAAGATGGCCGGACGCATTTCGGGTATCCTGCAAAACGCCGCCAACGCCAAATCGGGCAAGAAACAGGTGCGTTTTTCGCATTTCGACTTCATTGAGGATGAGGAAGTCGCTCGCGTGCTGCTGAAAACCGTCGAAAACTGGGCGAAGCAAATCGGCATGGACGAGGTGATTGGCCCTTTGGGCTACTCCGACCTCGAGCGCGAAGGACTGCTCATAGAAGGCTTCGACTTTCCGGCCACCTTCGAGGAAAGTTACAACTATCCTTATTATCAAACCTTTATAGAGAACTTCGGCTACCAAAAAGATGTCGATTGGACAGGCAGCCGACTGCGCATCCCGAAGGACTATGACGGCGAGGTCGACAAGTTGGCCGCCTTCGTGATGAAGCGCTACAACCTGCACATCGGAACGGCACGAAACACCAACGACTTCATCAAGAAATACGCCGACGGCATTTTCGGGTTGCTCGACAAGTCGTACGAACAGCTCTACGGCACCGTGCCCTTCACCGAAGGCATGAAAAAGATGATGATCGACAACTTCAAACTCGTCATCGACGTGAAATATGCCGCCGTCATCCTCGACGAAAACGACAGGATGATTTGCTTCGGCCTGGCTTTCCCATCCATCGCCGATGCGGTGAGGCCTTCGGGCGGGCGGCTAACACCTCTTGCATTAATAAGGCTGCTCAAGGCGCTGAGGAAACCCAACGTCATCGACCTTTGCCTTATCGGGGTGGAGCCGGAATGGCTCAACCGGGGCGTGAGCGTCATCATTTCCGCCGAGATGATGAAGATGCTCAAACATGTCGATTACGCCGAAACCAACGGCAATCTTGAGGATAACTACGCCATCCAAAACCAATGGAAGCGTTTCGACGAACAGAAGATTAAACGACGTAGGTGCTATGTTAAGCAATTGGATAAGTAATTCATTCACAAAACCCTCAAAACTTTCAAAACAATGGATATTCCTATGAAAAATGTGCAGCGGCTCCACAACCGTGTCGCCGACGGAAAGCAGCCGGTTGGCGTGCTTTCCAACTTCAAAAAAAGTTTTGTCTGTTTTGTAAGTTTTGTTACAAAAAAGAACTGAGCATGATAAAAATCCTCATAGACTGTTTCGGCGGCGACCACAGCCCCGAGGCCAATGTGGACGGAGCATTAGCAGCAATGGCCAAAATGCCCGACCTGCACCTCATCCTGACGGGCGACGAAACCGCGTTGCAGCATTGCCTGAAAAACAAGACTTACGACACTTCGCGCTTGGAAATCGTCCACGCGCCCGAAGTCATCGGTTGCGAGGAACGCCCCATCGATGCCATCCGACTGAAAAAGGAAAGTTCGATGATCAAGGCCGTGCGCCTGCTGCGCGACCGCAACGACATCAACGCGATGGTCAGCACGGGTTCGACGGGAGCCTTGGTGGCCGCCGCATTGACCCGCATCGGGCGCGTGAAAGGTGTCATCCGACCCGCTTTCTGCCCGCTTTTGCCCACCATGGACGGCGGCATCGTCGGCATTTGCGACAGCGGGGCCAACGTGGAAGTCACGCCCGAACATCTGAGGCAATTCGCCATCATGGGCAGCCTCTATATGGAAAAAGTCTATGGCGTTGAAAAACCGCGAGTTGCGTTGCTCAACGTAGGAAAAGAAGCAGAAAAAGGCGACGAAATCCGACAAAAGGCACACTTTTTGCTGAGTGAAACGCCCGAAATCCATTTTGTGGGCAACATGGAGAGCCGCGACCTGCTTTCGGGGCGGTATGACGTGGTGGTTTGCGACGGCTTTTCAGGCAATGTGCTGGTGAAAACTACAGAAGGAACAGCCCTCGAACTGTTGAAAAAGCTGAAGAAGGACATTTGTTCGAGGCCGATTTACAAGCTGGGTGCCCTGCTGATGAAGCGGATGTTCATGGAAGAAAAGGAGTTCATGAACTACCAAAACTACGGCGGCAGCGTCCTCCTCGGCACGGAAAAGACAGTGGTGAAAGGCCACGGCTCCAGTAAGGCCACGGCGGTGGAGAAGTGCATCGAGCAGGCCTACAAGATGGAAGTCAGTTCCTTGTCTGCGAAGATGGAGGAAATCATTATGCGCTATGAGCATTATGAATATTGAATGTAGAATGCAGAATGTAGAATGTAGAATGTAGAATGAATTTTGAATCTTAACTAAAACTGATATGTACGAAGAAGTTAAAACCATCCTTGCGCGTCAGTTGCGCATTGCGCCCGAAAGGGTCACGTTGGACGCGCAAATCAAGCGCGACCTCGGTGCCGATTCCGTCGACATCCTGCAACTTCTGATGCGTCTTGAAGACGACTATGGCATCACCATCCCCGACCAGGAATTGGCCAAATTTGAAACCGTAAACGATGTAGTCACTTTTTTAGATACTTTACAAAAATGAAGCACATTACACTGATTATCATTGCCTTGCTGTTTTCAGTCTCGGCATTCGCACAACAACAAATCGACACCGATTTCACCCAAACCAAGCTGATGAAGGTTTCGGGGAAGACCACCGACAAAGCCGGCCACATCACTTTCGACGGCAACGACCAGCTTACCATGACTTACACCCAGCCCGAAGGCGACTATTTCATCATCGAGGGCACTATGGTGAAAATCAACATGGACGGCAAGAAGGCCGAACTCGACGCCGAGAAGGTGAAGATTGTCAAGCTGCAACGCGCCACGCTTCTGAACTGCCTTTCGGGCAACTGGGAGCAAGCCGCCGCTGACAACAACGCCGAAACGGACATCACGGAGGCCGATGGGCAGAAAACCATTTCCATCGTTGCCAAGGGCAAGGTGCCAAGGGGTGGCTATAAGTCGGTCGAGCTGACTTATAGATTGTCGGACAACGTGCTGACCAAGATGGTTTTGGAAGAGGCCATCGGCATCATCAACTCCTATGAGTTGAGGTGATTTGGACGAACTGAAGGTTTTTTGCGGCCATAACAACCTGTTTATCATGGAGTGCAATAAGACGTTCCTCCTTTGGCGCGAGAAAGCCGACAAAACGGAGTATTGATGCATATTGAGGAGCTGCAAGGCTTTTGCTTGACGCTGGGCGAAGTGGAGGAGAAGATGCCTTTCGGCAAATTCAAGCACGGCGACTCATACGAAATCGTAAAAACGGAATACACTAAAAAGAGTAAAAACCATGAACTACCACATCGTTGATGCCTTCACCGACCAGCCTTTCGGCGGCAATCCCGCTGGTGTGGTGTTACTTGAATCAGAGCACTTTCCCGACGAAAAGTTGATGTTGCAAATTGCTGCCGAATTGCGCTATTCCGAAACGGCTTTTGTTAGGAAGGATGCTTACAAGGAGTTCACTGTCAGATATTTTACGCCTAAAGCGGAAGTGGAGCTGTGTGGTCATGCCACCATAGCATCATTCTATTTGTTGCACCATGAAGGTTTGGCTTCGGGGACTTGCCTCTGCCACACCCTTGCCGGTAACTTGACCGTGGAAGCAGGCGAAAAAGTGATGATGCAGATGGCCACGCCACGCATCGTGGCTACGATTAAGACTACTGGAGAGATTTATAAGGCATTGAATGTCAATGGTTACCAACAAAATCTTCCTGTCCAAATCGCTTATTCAGGCTTGCCCGACTTCATGATTCCCTTGCCCGATGTGCAAACCTTGCAGACGTTGAATCCCGACATGGAGGCCATCACTGCCATTACCAAGAAATACGAGGCGGTCAGTTTCCATGTCTTTGCCTTCGCCAACGATGGCTACACGGCCCATGTCCGCGACTTCGCACCCTTGTACGGCGTGCCCGAGGAATCCGCCACGGGTACCGCCAACGCAGCCTTGACCTTTTATCTGCAACATAATGGACGTCTCGGCGCAGAAGCGGAATGTGCTTTCTTGCAAGGTGAGGCTATGGGGCGGCCTTCGGTGGTGGCCACACAAATCCGAAAGGATGGTGCCATCTATGTGGGCGGCACGGCGGCCATTGTGGCAAAAGGCGAACTTTGCGTATAAGAGGCAAGATGCTGAAAAAATGAATATCTTTGCACCTTCAGAAATCGTTAAACCATGAACACCCCATTCTCTATCCGTCCTGCGAAGCCCGAAGAGGCAGGCCTCGTCCTTGAGTTCATCAAAAAACTCGCTCTTTACGAGAAATGTGCCGATGAGGTTGTGGCTGACGAAGCCACCATCTACCACTCCTTGTTTGTGGAACATTCTGCCGAGGTGGTCTTTGCCGAGGAAGACGGCGAGGTGGTTGGATTCGCCCTGTTTTTCCACAACTTCTCCACCTTTGTCGGACGCAAAGGCCTCTATCTCGAGGACTTGTTCATCCTTCCCGAGAAACGCGGTCGGGGCTATGGCAAGGCCTTGTTGAAATATTTGGCCAAGATAGCCGTGGAGCGCAACTGTGGTCGCATGGAGTGGATCTGCCTCGACTGGAACAAACCCGCGCTGACCGTTTACCGCAGCATTGGAGCCATTCCGATGGACGAATGGACCGTGCAACGCTTGGACGAAACGGCCTTGAAAAAGTTTGCATCAGAGGATTGACGATGGACGTGTTCCGCTATCCGACCCAAGAAGGTTTCGATGACCTGCTGATGAGCACCGACGGCAAGGTGCTGACATGCCTTTGGTTTGCGGGTTCGCGTGACGAAAACAAACATCCATTGGGCGTTGTAGAGACGCGCCATGGCACGTCTCTACCGCCCGTAATTCATGAAACCTGCCGTTGGCTGGACCTCTATTTCGCAGGCCGGCAGCCTGATTTCACACCAGCCTACCGTATGGATGGCCTGACGCCATTTCGCAAGGCGGTGTTGGATATCGTGAGAGAGATACCTTTCGGAAATACCATGACTTACGGAGATATTGCGAAACGGTTGAAAACCAATTCTGCACAGGCGGTGGGTGGCGCAGTAGGCTGGAACCCCATTTGCCTCATCGTTCCCTGCCATCGCGTGATGGGCGCCAACGCCAACCTTACGGGTTACGGAGGGGGTATTCACAACAAAATCGCGTTGCTGAAACTGGAAGGATGGGGGTGTTTCCAGTAGAAAAGTAAATAAAATCTCTGCTGAGAATCAGATTGCGTTTGGATTTCCGTATTTTTGCACTCAAATAACCAAAACATTAGGGAATATGCTGCAAAAAGGAACCCAAGCCCCTTACTTTGAAGGGCACGACGAGAACGACAACATCGTGAAGCTCTCGGACTTCGCTGGAAAGAAACTGGTACTTTACTTCTATCCCAAGGACAGCACGCCCGGCTGCACTGCCGAGGCCTGCGACCTGCGCGACAATTATGAGCGTTTCCTCGCCTTGGGATATAACGTGCTGGGTGTCAGCCGCGATAGTGCCGCCTCACACCAACGCTTCATCGCCAAATACAACCTCCCTTTCCACCTCATTGCCGACACCGACCTGACCATCCTGAAAGCCTACGAAGCCTGGGGTGAGAAGAAGATGTACGGCAAAGTGACCGAAGGTACCCTACGCACCACCTATGTTATTGATGAGCATGGTGTTATCATCGACGCCATTGGGAAAGTGGATACGAAGAATCATACAGAGCAGATACTATGAGCTGGATGTCAGAACACAAAACAGATGTTTTCCAACAGAATCAGTGGCTCTCAAAAACATTCGGTGCAAAATGCTGAAAACCAACTGAAAATCTCATTACATTACACCATGAAGAAAACAATATTTACACTCATCTGCCTGACAGCAAGCCTTTTTGCGATGGCATTCGATGCCGAACCCGTCAAACTGCAAAGCCCCGATGGACAACTGGAACTTAATTTTGAACTTCGTGATGGTGTGCCTTACTATACCCTCAGCCGCGTCGGGAAGCCCGTGGTCCTGCCCTCAAAGATGGGCTTCACCCTCGAATGGCGCGACGACCTCGCACACGCCTTTGTGCTGAAAGACACGCAATACAGCACATTCGACGAGACGTGGGAACCCGTTTGGGGCGAAGAGGCGCAAATCCGCAACCATTACAACGAACTTCTGGTAACAATGGAGCAACCTGTTGGTTCTGTGGAAAGTATGGACGAGTCGACGAAGAAGAAACCCACCGTCATGCAGGTGCGTTTCCGCCTTTACGACGACGGCCTCGGCTTCCGCTACGAGTTCCCGATGGAGAACGCCTTGGCCTATTTTTGGATCAAGGAGGAACTGACCGAGTTTGCCATGGCGGGCGACCACACGGCATGGTGGATACCGGGCGACTACGACACACAGGAATACAACTACACCGAGTCGCGGCTGACAGAAATACGTCGTCTTTACGACGACGCACACTGGGGTTGCGGCTGGCCGTGGAAGAACTTCTCGCCCACGGGCGTACAAACTGCATTGCAGATGAAAACCGCTGAGGGTCTGTATATTAACATACATGAGGCCGCCGTGCTCGACTATCCCACCATGAACCTCGACTTGGACGATCGCAACCTTGTGTTCCGTACCCATCTCTGCCCCGATGCCACTGGCTACAAAGGCCGTATCCAAACGCCTTGCCACACACCTTGGCGCACGGTGATGGTATGCACCTCGGCCACCGATGTGCTCGCCTCGCGCCTGATTCTCAACCTCAACGAACCTTGCGCCATCGAGGACGTTTCGTGGATCCATCCCGTGAAATACATGGGCGTTTGGTGGGAGATGATCTCCGATAAGAGCACTTGGGGCTATACCAACGATTTCCCGTCCGTCAAATTAGGCCAAACCGACTACACCAAGGCCAAGCCACACGGTCGCCATGCGGCCAACAACGCCAATGTGCGCCGCTACATCGACTTCGCTGCCGAAAACGGCTTCGACGCCCTTCTCATCGAAGGCTGGAACATCGGCTGGGAAGACTGGTACGGCAAGGAAAAGGACTTCGTCTTCGACTTCCTCACGCCCTATCCCGACTTCGACTTGCCCGCTTTGAACAATTATGCCCACCAAAAAGGCATCCGATTGATTATGCATCACGAAACTTCTTCGTCCACAATTAATTACGAGCGCTGGATGGAGAAGGCCTACAACCTGATGAACCAATATGGCTACAATGCAGTGAAGAGCGGCTATGTGGGCAAGATTTTGCCTCACGGCGAGGGCCACTACAGCCAGCCTATCATCAACCACTACCATTATTGCATCACCGAGGCGGCCAAGCACCGCATCATGGTGAACGCACACGAGGCCGTGCGTCCGACGGGATTGTGCCGCACCTGGCCCAACATGATCGGCAACGAAAGCGCGATGGGCACCGAGTTCAGGGGACGCATCAAGCCTGGGCACGCCACGATTTTGCCCTTCACTCGATTGCAGGGCGGCCCGATGGACTACACGCCCGGCATCTTCGAGACCGACATGGAGAAAAACGCCCATTGGAACAAAGGCGACCTGATGCGCCACACCATCTGCAACCAATTGGGGCTTTACGTCACCTTCTATTCGCCGTTGCAAATGGCCGCCGACTTCCCCGAACACTACGAACCCTTCATGGATGCCTTCCAGTTCATCAAGGACGTGGCCGTTGACTGGGACAAGAGCCTCTATCTTGAGGCCGAACCAGGAGCTTACATGGTCACTGCTCGTCACCCCAAAACCGCTACCATAAACATGGCCGCTGAGGGTGTCGGCACCTTGATAGACGGCAAGAAAGGTGTGGTTTCCAACACAGCCAAGTTCGTGTATGCCCTGCCCGACGACGCCAGCGTAGAAGACCTGTGGCACTCGCAGCCGCACGACGTGTGGTATGTGGGCGGCATCACCGACGAGAACGCACGCGAGGTCACGGTGAACTTGGATTTCCTTAAACCAGGCGTGAAATACGAAGCCATCGTTTACACCGATGCCGACAATGCCAGCGGATTGCCTGGCGAAGGCTACAACCCACAGGCATACACCATCAGCAAACAGACTGTGACATCACAGTCGGAGCTGAAGGTGAAGATGGCGCCATGCGGCGGCTTTGCGGTCTCGTTGCGCTCGCTTTGACCTTGATAGAAAACCACAGCTTTTAGATACAAGACTCCTTAAACAAAACAACTTGCAAGAAAGCAAATTTTTGGGCTGTTTTTAGGCGGATTCAAATGGTTTTTTTGTAGGCTCTGCGCCGCATGAACGGCACCGTCTTGTAGTCGCCGAACAACGATTGCACTTTGTGGTTTTCCTCCAACTGAGGATTGAGAATGACCTTATCGACCCCTCTTCTTACGCAGTTCTCGTGCAGGTACTTGAACAGCAACAAAGGCACACCACAACCTTGGTAATTGGGCGCCACCCCGATGATGAGGGCTTCCAAAGTGTCGTTCTTCTTCAACGCTTTGAGGATGTGGAAGAAGCCAAAGGGCAATAGCCGTCCGTTGGCCTTTTTCACCGCTTTTGAGAGCGAAGGCACACAAAACAGGAACCCGACAGGTTTGTCCTTGTTATCGACAGCGACGGCCACGAAATCCTTGTCCAAGATGGGGACGTAGGTGGCCAAATAGTTAGCTATCTGTTTGTCAGTCAAGGGGGAGAAACCCATCAGCGGGGCGAAGGCCTCGTTGTACATGTGGAAGATTTCCATGCCGTATTGCTTGCTCATCTGGCGCATACTCTTGGGTCGCACCACATGAATGTCATAACGCTCTTCGATGAGATGCGCGAATTTGTAGGTGGGCGGCATCTCGCCGTCAAGCAAAAGCACGCGCTGTGTCCAGTCCACATCTTTCACGAAGCCGAGTTTTTCCAGCATGGCACCGTAATAGGGGAAATTGTAAAGGCAGGTGAAAGGGCTGAGGTTTTCGTAGCCTTCCACAAGGAGACCTTCCTTGTCCATGTCGGTGAAGCCCCAAGGCCCGATAACCTCGGTGCAGCCGCGTTGCTTGCCCCAGTCGGCGACGGTATCAAGCAGGGCTTTCAGCACTTCTTCATCCTCGATGAAATCGAGCCAGCCGAAGCGCACTTTTCTTACGTCCTTGTTGGCCTTGTGGTTGATGATGGCGGCCACGCGCCCAACGATTTCGTCGCCGCGATAGGCCAGGAAGCAGTCGGCCTCACAAAAGTCGTAGGCGCCGTTTTTCTTGGGGTTGAAGGTGTCGTATTCGTCGCCTTCCAAGGCAGGCACCCAGTTGGCGCAGTCCTCGTACAATTTGAGTGGAAAAGCCACAAACTTCTTCAGTTGCTTGTGGCTTTCCACCTTTTCGATTCGGATTCTCATGGGTTCAACGTGGTTGCGTTTGAGCAGATATGATCAATCACTTCGCCCACCGTCGTGAACCTTGGCGTTCCTTCAAACTTGAAGCCAAACTTGTTCTCGATGGCAAGGCTCAGCAAAAGGATGGTCAGCGAATCGAGGCCCACGTCGCGCACGAGCTGCGAGTCGTCGTTGACGTTAGTGAAGTCAGCCGAGGGCTTGATGAGTCCGAGGATGCCCTTCAGCTCCCCAAAAACTGTTTCTCTTTCCATAACTTATTGGTTTCGTAATACTTTCATGGCGCCGCTGCGTTTGAAGTCTTCCTTGCGCACGGTCACTTTGTTGATCCAGTGGGTGGTGGGCATCGTGGCGTTCACCTTGTCGACAAGTTTGTGGAAATAGGCTTCCACTTCTTCCCACGGCGTGTCGCCGAAGTCGTCGATGCGCGGATAAATCTCTATGGCGATGATGGGCCTGCCGTCCACTTCCTCTTCCTTGACGAGGCAGTCGCGGAGCTTGGGGTCTTTGTAGAAGGGCTCCTCGATGCTTTCGGGGCTTATGTTTTCGCCGTTGCCGAGGATGATGAGGTTCTTGATGCGGCCCACGATGTACATGTAGCCGTCGTCGTCGAAGCGGACGAGGTCGCCAGTCTTCACCCATCCGTCCTCGGTCAGCGTTTCGGCGGTCTTCTCAGGTTCTCCGTAGTAGCCGAGGAACACATTGTCGCCACGGTACCACAGTTCGCCGTCAACCACCTTGGCTTCCTGTTCGGGATAGAGCTTGCCTACCGAGGTGGGGTGTGTCAGCACATCGATGTTGCCCGTGGTCAGGTTGGCGCCTTCGGTCATGCCGTAGCCTTCAAAGAGATGGATGCCAAGTTCGCTGAACTCGCGGATGAGTTTCGGAGGCACGTTGGCTGCACCTGAGATGATGTAGCTTAAGCGCCCGCCTATGAACTGCTTGCCGTACATCTTGACCAAGCCCAACAGGATCTCGCAGATGCCCGGAACGGCCACGAGATAGGTCGGGCGAATCATCGGGAACTTGGAGATCGTGTCTTTTACGTTGGCAGCGGCCACCCATTCAGCACCTTTGTAGAGTGCCGACAAGGTGCTGCAAATCAGTCCGAAAACATGGCTGAGGGGCAACACGCATGCGTAGACATGGCAGCCTAATTGCTTGCCTGGGGCGTAGCAACCATTCAAGGCGCCGCGCATCAAGGCACGGTGAGGAAGGGTGGCACCTTTGGGTGTGCCTGTCGTGCCGCCGGTGAAGAAGATGGCGGCAGGGTCGTTCTTGTCAACCGTGGCAACAGGGGCGGCATGGTCGGCTGTATCGGTGATGGCAATGGTCTTGCATGGTGCATCTTTCACAACTTCAATAAAGTCTTTTCCATAAGCCAACACTTTCACGCCAAACTTCATGCAGCAGCCAACGATGGCTTGCGGAGGGAGTTGCGAAGGCAGGTTGATGGCCACATAGCCAGCGGATGTTGCTGCCAGAAACATCTCGACGGCTTCACATGTGGTGTTGTCCAGAATGGCCACTTTGTCGCCTTTGGTGAGACCCATGTCGTTGAGAAGGGCACGTTTGCGGGCTACGATGTCGCAAACTTGCTTGTAAGTCAATGTGTTGATCGTATCGGAAAGACATGGCAAATCAGCCCATTTATGTTCAATCCAAGTTACAAATTCAGATAGGGTAGGGATGTAGCTTAACTGTGCTAGTTCTTCGGCAGGAAGCATGGAAGGGAAATAATCGTTGTTTGTCATGATTTGATCGGTTTTGATATAACAATTGCAAAATTAAAAAAAATAAATAAGTCCACAAAAAAAACCGAGGCTTTAGGGCTTCGGCTTTCCTTCGCTGGTTCTGAAATTGCCTTATTCGGCAGGCGTTTCCGAAGGCATCTCGGCAGCGGGGACTTGCGTGGGTGCGCTCGGAACCATGTTCTCGATTTGTTGGCGCATCTCGGTGTCGTAAGCATCGCCGGATTTGACCTTCTTGGGGATGGTAATGCTCGAGATGAGGCAGAGCACAACCAAAACGCCCGCCATAGTCCATGTGGCTTTTTCGAGGAAGTCGGTCGTTTGGCGGACTCCCATCATTTGGTTGGCACCTCCGAAATTGGAAACCAAGCCACCGCCTTTTGAGTTCTGCACAAGGACGACCAATCCCAGTAAAACGCTGACAATCAGAATTAAAATGACTACTAATGTGTACATGTTTATTGAATTTATGTTTGACTTTCTTTTAAGTGCTCAATTTGGGCTGCAAAAGTACTACTTTTTTCTGGATATTTCACGCTTAATTTTTCATAAATTGAAATTGCCTTATCAAAATAGCCTTGTTTCTCGTAGATTTTGGCCAAGGTTTCGCTGACGATGTTGCCTTGGTCGGTGATGCTGTTTTGGGCCACGGAAATCGGGTTGTAGAATTCGGCCTTGGGGCGGGTGATGCTGGGATTTTCAAGGATAAACTTGTCTATCAGTTCCTTGCGCGACAGCTTCTTCGGCTCGGCGGCTTCGCTTTCCTTGCGCTGCTTCTCGGCCTCGATTTCCTTCAAGCGGTTGGCGATGATGGCTTTCAACTCGTCGATCGACTTGCGCTTTTCGTCCAATAGGGCCATTTCCGCCGAAAGCTCCTCATGACTGCCGCTGAGGTCGATTTCGGGGATGATGAAGACCTTCTCACGAATGATTCCGCTGATGGTTTCTTCTTGTGTGTCAATGGGTTGGATGGAAGAAAAGACATTGTCGGTGATGGGCATCTCATCGGGAAGGGCCGTGATTTCTGGCTCGCTTTCAAGGCGATGGCGGGCGATGACGGAAAACAGACGGAGCTTGTCGCGGCTGGGGAAGGCGGCGGCGGCCACTTTCAATTGGGCATCGTATTTCGGGCTGTCGGTGTTTTGGTAGGCAATGGCCAAAAGAGCCTGGCCGATAGCGAAATAGGGATAGTCGGCCACCAAGTTCTCCACCTCCTTGACGGCCTTGCCTTTCATCCGCTCAGGCATCTTCATGTATCCTATCACTTGCTTGCTATCCATCTTCTTCAGTTAGCAGTTGTTCAGTTTTCAGTTTTCAGTTTTCAGTTGTTCAGTTGTTCAGTTGTCTCGTGTCTCGCAGTCCCGCGTCCTTTTTACCAATTCACCAATGCTTTGTTGAAAATGTCTTCCACCAATGCCTCGATGATGGTCGCGGTGAGGCTTTCCTGCACGGCGTTGAGGTCTTGGTCGCTGGGGTAGTCTTCGTAATGCGAGAAGCTTTGCTCGAAGTCCTTCGTCTCGTCGAAACGGTTGCTGAAGCGCACTTTCACGGTGACGGTGAGGCGGTTCATGGCGGCGGTTTGCGAGGCGGTGATGGCCACTGGGGTGGTCCTGTAGTCGGTGATTTCGCCCTCAAAGGCGAGGTCGCCGCCCTCATCGACCATGTCCAACGGCGTCTGGTTCATCATCGCGTCGCGCAAGGCGGTGCTGAAGTCGTTGCTCAGCATGGGATTGACCAACTGGGCATGGTTGGGGAAGTAGGCCACCGAAACGGTCTTGGCCTCGGCGGGAATCGATGCGCCAGAGAAGGAATAGATGCCGCAGCTGTGGTAAACGAAGGCCAAAGCCGCAACCAAAACCGCTATCTTCGCCTTAATCCTCATAAACTAATGCCGTATTCGTTGATTTTTCGGTACAAAGTGCGCTCGCTGATGCCCAAGGCCTTGGCAGCGTCTTTTCGCTTGCCGCGATGGGTTTCCAATGCCTTGATAATCATCTCTTTCTCGTGGTGTTCGAGCGAGAGGCTTTCGGTCGCTGAACCTGTCGAAACGCCATAATGCGTTTCTTCGGCTGGAACAAACTCAGTATATTCCTGTTCGTGTACTTCCTGCTCGTCGGGGTTCACGCGGGTGACCACCGTTTCGCCGATTTGCGTGACGGAATTAGGCTGCACGTATGTCGGCTCCATCGGGCGGCCGCCACTCATATTATTGACTTGCGCTCGCAGTTCGGCGATGTCTTTCTTCATGTCGAACAGCACGCGATAAAGTAGGTCTCGCTCCGACATGCCTTCGGGCGTGTCCTCGCGGGGCAACAGGACGGGTAGATTGCTTACTACCCTGTTAGGCAGATACTTGGCCAAGGTCTCCATCGTGATGTTGCGGTCGGTTTCCATGATGGAAATCTGCTCGGTGACGTTTTTCAGTTGGCGCACGTTGCCGTCCCAACGGTAGTTTTCCAACATTTTTACAGCCTCGGGTGTCAAAGTGATGGCTGGGATGTGGTTGCGCTCGGCAAAGTCGGCGGCAAACTTCCTGAACAACAGCGGAATGTCAGTCTTCCTTTCGCGCAAGGCGGGAATATGAATCGGGATGGTGTTCAACCTATAATACAGGTCTTCGCGGAAACGTCCACGC
>ODAI010794553.1_pt1 | contig 25879 bp, 22 predicted proteins | sample 1539321 | NCBI WGS metagenome assembly ODAI01 (sample SAMN02144231, study PRJEB22623) | gut metagenome | biome: sheep rumen | host: Ovis aries | place: New Zealand
AGGAGAAGGCGGCATGAGTATTGCGACAAAAGATGACGGCATGGAGTATTATATAGACCTTCCTCTTTCCGTAAAAGGCGAGAATATCAAGAGCGTTACCTATTCTGTGGATAAGGACGCGATTGCCGTCCACTGCCGCAAGGACAACAATCCCGTTATTGACGGCGATGTTGTAAGTGAAAGCATTGACACCTTGTTTGATGTCAAGTATATCGAGGACGACCAAAAAGCGCTTGAAACGGCAACGGAGAATGACCGTCAAAGTGGTTTTGAAAAACACGCGGCAGAGGAAATATTGAATCGTTATGAAGGCAAAAAGTATTCCTCCATTACGCTTGCTTACAACAACCAGAATCCCGACGGCTGTGCAATCGGAATTGTCGGCAAGAGCACAAATGAACCTGTGTCGGATGATGAAAGCCTTGAAGCTAAGTCAAAGCAGTTGGATTCAATGATAGGAAATACTCTTTACTGCACCGTAACATTTGATGATGGAACGGTACAAAAGCAGTCTATCCATATCGGCACAACTGTTACCAATTTCGGCACGGCACACGCCGAATCCTTTAATCAGCTGACAGAGGAAGAAAAGGCACTGAAGAATTATACGGATGTGTTTGTTACCTATTCTATAACTGAATAATTGAAAACAGAATTGCTATAGATTCGTCACGGGAATCTATAGCAATTTTTGTTATCCTATTCGATTTTTATTTTTCGTAAAGAGTCTTACGCTTTGCTGTGAAGTTTGTTTTTAATATTGACAGTTTCAAAAATCGCATGCTATACTAAACTCATAATCGAAGTCTGTCGAAAATGGGGTGGAGTCAATGACCTTTCAAGAGTTAATGAATTCTTTTCATTTTGAGAAAAATGAAAGCTTGGGCAATACAGCTGTTTATAAGAGATTACTTGAAGCAATAAAATCGAATCGGGTTATACCTGTGATTGGAGCTGGACTGTCATGCTGGGCAGGATATCCGACATGGAATTGCCTTTTAACCGAAATATCAAAGGGAATGCCTGTTGAATCAAAGGTGAAAGATTTACTTAATAAGGAGCAATATGAACAGGCGGCTTCTGTGCTGGAAAAATGCTGCAAGGGTTATTTTCTGCCGATGCTGGAAGAAGTATTTTCAGCCGATAAGTTGGACAGTACAAAGCGGCCTCAATTTCAGAAGTTGATGCCGAAGCTGTTTAATGGCCCCTTTGTGACTACAAATTACGATGTATCGCTGGAACGATTGCTGAACTCTCCATTTATGGTTACGCCGGATGATTCTTATGACGAGGATGCTTTTGTTTCAAAACTGCAATCACACAAGCGTATTTTGGTGAAACTTCATGGGACAATAGACAGTTCTGCTAACATGATTTTAACTGAGAAAAGATATAATGAAGCTTACGGTGAAAACGCGGAAAACCCTGATATGAGTTTGCCTTTGCCGCGAACATTACAGCATATTTTTCATTCCGATATTCCATTTTTTTTGGGATGCGGAATGGGAAATGACAGAACTTGCACAGTGTTTAAAAAATGCTGTGGCACAAAAGGCTTTGCATTACTAGAACTGCCAAAAGAAACAGAAAATGAAAAAAATCCATTCCATCCTTGTTTGACAAATGAAAACGGTTGGATTCCAGAGTTAGATGACCGGATGGATTTTTTGAGTGATATGCAACTGCAAATTATCTGGTATCCACATGGAAAGCATGAAGCAGTTAGTGTTTTAATAGAACAGCTTGCCGCCGATTTGAGTATCAGCCCTGATCCGATAACCAGAGAAGAAAAAAAAAAGACCGCATTTCCTGAGATAATTGGATCAGCACCATATCAGCAAGCTGATTATTATATAGGCAGAGACAAAATTTTAGATACTGTTATACGGCATTTGCTGAAGCGTACATCATGTTATCTTTACGGTATTGGTGGTATTGGCAAAACTGAAATTGCAAAAGATGTTTACAAAAGAATAAAAAACATTCCGAAAGTTGAATCTGGAATTACACATTTACTTTGGGTTGATTATATTGAAAACAGTTTTGCTGTATCACTGGTAAAAGCATTTGGGCTAAATGAAATCAATATCGATACAGCGTTTAATACAGCTGTGAAAAAAATTAACCAGTATGGTGATCGGCTGCTGTTAGTGATAGATAATGTTGAACAAACAAATGACGATGATTTATTGAGGATTTCATGTTATCTTAATTGCCGTATTTTGATTACAAGTAGATGTCAAGGGTATCAGCGTATAAAGCAAATTGAAGTACCTCCTTTGGACGACCAATTGTGCAGGGACCTCTTCATGCATTATTATCATGGCAGTGAGGATATTTTCTCTCTGAACCAAATTATAGAACTAACTGATAAGCATACTGTGACAATAGAACTACTTTCAAAAATTGCTGATTGTACCGAACAGTCATTATGCGATTTTCTTCAAACACTTATTGAATGTGGTTTTAATATAAGTGATGAGGAAGTGGCGGCTGTTCATGAGAAACTGCAGTCAGAAGATAGGGTTATAGAACAGCTTAAAAAGCTATTTGAGGTATATGGCTTTTCGAAAGATGAAGAAAACTTATTAGTGCAAATATCGACAATTCCTAACCTTCCATTTTCTTTTTATCAAGCTAAACGATGGTTTAATCAAAACAATAGGACAATATTAAACAATCTTTCAAAAAAAGGATGGCTAAAAAAAGAAACGATGTACAATAATACATCGAATCAATATCGTTATGTGATGCACTCTGTAATAGCTGCTGCTGTTAGAGCACAATTCCTTGATTGCCTATATGAAAACTGTCAAGATTTCATTCGTGAAATCACTATTGACATGCAAGAATGTATCGATAAGAATGATAAATTTAAAAAGGGACTGATTCAGTTTAGCTGGTCTTTAAATGACATATTTAGAAACAGCTTTTCAAATGAATCAGATTGTGATTTTTTGTGGGCTTTATCAGAGATATACAGAGATATTGGATTATATGCAAGAACTATACCAATACTTGATCAGCTTATGTCACTATACAGATTGCTTTACGGCGATGATTGTTTGCCAATGGGTTCAGTATGGAATAGTAAAGGAATGGCGGCATTTCAACTTTCTCATTTTGAGGAAGCTTTGAATTGTTATCTCCAAAGTGAAAGGATTCTTAAAAAAAGAAGTGAGGAATCAAAAAGTGCTTTGGTTGATATTGCAAGGTTAAAGTTAAACATTGGAAAAATATATTTAAAAATAGATTATCAAATCGCTGAGCCTTATATTAACGAAGCATATGAAATACTTGAAGAAAATTTAGGCAGTGATCAAAATGATACACTTAATGCATTAACACACAAAGCAGAAATTCAGCGAAAAAAAGGAGATAATGAGCAAGCTGAAGCCATTTTTATGGATGTGATTAATAGGATTGAAAATAAAAAAGATAGAGATTCACTGCTTTTGAAAGCAAGCACTTCTCATGCTCTTGGTAATTTATTTTCTGATACTGACCCCGAAAAAGCTATGCCATATTTTGAAACAGCTAGGGATATATTCACAGAATTACTCTCGCCAACAAATCCGGATACTATTGATGTTGTTAATTCAATTTGCTCTTTGAAACTATCTTTAAGAATTAATATCGATAATGCGCTGAGTGATTTATTAGAGCTTTTACCTATTTACATTAAAACATATAGTCATGATGATCCAAATACGGCGGTAGTTATTGTCAATATAGGTCTTGGATACTATTATCTTGAGCAATATGAAGATGCTATTAAATACTATAATGAAGCTTTGGATATTTACCATGTTGTGTATCAGGATGAGAATGAAGAATTTGCTTATATTTATAACAATATAGGCGGAGCATATTCAGAAAACAATGAACCCGAAAAAGCTATACCTTACCATATTAAGGCTATAAATATTCTTGAAAATGTATATCAAGGAGAGAAGAATTTTGATCTTGCTCAATCTTATTCGGAACTTGCAGATGCATACATTAGATTAAAGATGATAGATGAAACAAAAAAACAGCTTAATAAATGCTTTGAAATGTATGATGGCTGGATAGAAGAAACTTCTTATCGCTATATTCAGCCTTACAGTACGCTTGGTACTTTTTATTATTATTTAAATGACTTAGCAAATGCTAAAACAATCTTTCTGCATGTAATTGATTTACTGAAAAAAAACAATTATTCCGATAATTCTCCTGAAGTAGCACAATATACTCAAATTATCGAAGAAATCAATCGTAAGAATCCATCGTAATTATCCAGTAATAAATGAATATACTAATCCCCTGAAAGCTTCATTGATCTTTCAGGGGATTTTTTAAGGAGAGATTAATTTAATCCTCCCAAAACTCCGACATTAAGTCAGAATAAAAAGGATGAAACTAACTACATATAATAACACAATTTGTTCAATATAATTTGGATTGTTATTGAACAAATTGCGTAATTATACCATACAGGTTATCTAAAGTTTGAGAAAGACATTCTTTTTTTAGTTCACATTCCCAAACTGTGATTACATTCCAGCCGTTTTGAGTTAATTTTTCAATATTTGTTTTATCGCGCTCAACATTCCTTTGAAGTTTAGGAATCCAGTATTCCTGATTCGATTTTGGAATTGCCGCATATCTGCAGCCGCTGTGCTGATGCCAGAAGCAACCGTTTATGAATACGCAAACCTTATATTTTGGGAGAACAATATCCGGATTGCCGGGGTATCGCTTATCGTTTTTTCTGTATCTCAATCCCTTTGAAAACAAGTATTTTCGCACAATGACTTCAGGCTTAGTGTCGGTGCTTTTAATGTGCGACATATTCATGCTTCGCACTTCTTTAGAATGATTATCTGCCATTAGTTCACTTCCGATTATACTGAAAAATCCATAAAATAAGTTTCGTCATCAAGCTTAACAAAAGTTACATCAATTCTCCCATAACTGTCAAGATGTGATCTGTTAATAAATGTACCATTTGGAAGATTCATCCGATTCCTGAAATATTCACCTAAATCGCTGTTGCGTGCCGGAGTGGTAATAGCTTTATCTCCCTGCTGCTCGACACGCAGAATCAGCTGATGCCTATCGTCGGTAAGAACCGTAAAATGCTTGTTGTCTAAAGGGAAAAAACCGCTTTTTGCAATCTTGCGCGGCAAAGGTATATAAGCTTCGTTTGGATTTCTATGCTCACGCTGTCCCCAATTCAAACCTGAATGCTTCCCAGGCTCACCGTTTCTCGTAATTAGTTTTAAACGTATAGTTTCATATCCGCGCTGCTCTAATTCATCTGCCGCATTAATCGGTGTGTTTTCTTTGTCAAGAATAGGGTGTTCATGCTTAATTACAACATATTCTTCTATTTCTGCGTGATCAGCGTAAATTGTTTTGTCTGTAAGTGCCTGATAGAAGTTGTAAGCGTTGTTTGGATTGCACTCTGTCATTATTTCCTGTCTGCGATTGCCGATAAAAGAATTCTGAACAAAATTTGCAGAACCTGTAAATGCATATTCAGGGTGTCCGTCTTTTGCCCAAATAAACAAATTGGCGTGTACAGATGGTTCATCAAAAACGTAGCTGCATTGTATTGACCGCACTTCATCAGGAAGCTCAGAGTGAAGAATTTGAATGAATCCATTATGTACTGTGACACTGATACCGTCATAGGGTGTCATTCCGATAATTAGTTCAATTTTGATTGGACATTGTACTGTGCCGTAAAGGTTCTTTAAATACCATGAGAGCATTGTCGGTGCTGCATAGCCTGAAACAATATAAAGTTCATTGCAGTTTTGCCTTATAGGATCAAAGAGGATTCTATCCGTAAGATTTCCTGTTATCATTTTTGGCTCCGTTGTATTATTAGATTATGCTGTTAAAGAATGTCATAAGTTTATACTTTATTTTTGAAATAAATGATCTCTTTTCTTCTGACGTTTCTGTATTATCATTTGGAATTTCAGGAACATCAGTTTTTTTGATTTCATCACTGATACTTTCATCGGCATGAGCTATTACTTCGCCCGTATATGGATTGGCAAAGTGTTCCGTAACTGATGCGGGCGGAGGTGATTGGAGCCATAAAATAAATGTATCCAAATCCTTAAATAGATTATCAAAATGAATGCCGTAGTTATCTGCCTGCAGACGGGCGTGTGTTCCGGGAATGCAGCTGCCCTTTAATAAAACTCTTGTATTTGGCGTGTAACGGTTCAATTTGTTAAGGGAAGCTATTCCTTCAAAGGATGCTTTGCCTGTCGGCGCATCAATGTTTCGATTCCAATCAACCGAAAACATGACGAAAACATGGGAGAGATTATTGTCGCGCTGGCGAAAATTAAGTTTGTTCCATTCTATCAGAAGCCAATGTCCGCCTTTTCGGGTACCTTTAATGTCTATTCGCCAGCCATTAACTTCTGCATCTTGACTGTCCCATTGTCCTCTTGGGTAATAATTGAAATCCAATTCAATATCTATACCGTAATTTTCCTTTAGGAGCTTGCAGAAAGCAACTTCTGCGATTTTTCCAATTAAATTGTCACGGGCAATTTCTGATACCTTTCGAGGAGAAGTAGTTTTTTGCCCAAACTCAATTTTCTGCTGATTCTGAGCGCTTATCTCTGAAAACTTAAGACACTTATTCAGTTCATTTTCTGTCAGCTGTATGTTTTTGGGATCTATCATAGCAAGATTAAGTATAGTGATTAGTTTTCTTCTAAATCATAATAAACGATTCCATTTGGAAGTTTAATGTTTGGAATCCAAAGCTGTTTTCCGTTCCAGCCTTTTCTTCCTGTTACCTTATACATTGTCAAAACTACTTTGTCATCAAACGAAGCGCCAAGTTTCCAGTCATTCGGAGACAGCAAAGCACCTGTTCCTTTGGCAACGTCCCTGTTCCTTCGCACAACTAAAACTCCCTGCATGTGCGGCTTGTCGGCAGATATAGTATCAAGAGCAGACACAAAGCTCGAAATCTTAAAATCGCTTCCTGATGTGATATGTTTGAAAATTTCTTTGATTAACCGCAGGTTTACTTGATAGAAAGGAACTGATTCATCAAAAGGCTTCATGAGGGTATCCAATTCTTCAATCGTGTTATTGTCAGGATTGAATGGATAGTAGTTTGTTCCGCCTGAAATGGTGAACACCTTGTCGTTGTCAAGTACACTTGGTCTTGTGGGGTTCAGTCCATCAGGGTAGAATACCTTGATGTTTTCTGAACCGTTTTCAATTTGAGCAATAATAGAGTTGTTTGTAGAGTTGATATCAGAGAACAGCTTGTATAGAGGTTCATCAATAAAGACACGCATTAAACCTCCATCTCTGTCATATCCAAACATTCTGCTGTGCTGCCACATGGTATCTGCCTGCGGCTTTTTGCTTGTACGGGTATAGTAAATTGTATGAAGTCCCGGAAATGTTACACCTCTGCCGAGTGTGTTTCCGCCAATCACAATATTTGAACCTGTACTGTATTCATCACTTGATACACTGTTCTTTCCGTTCATTACAAGAATTTTGATCTTATTATTTGAAATCAAATCCACTGCGGTACTGTATAATGCATCAAAATCAATTTTATCGGATTTTTTCGGATTCATTTCATTGTATGCTTCAAACAGTTCCTGCTTGAATGCGTTTTCTGCATTGGCTCTGCACCACTCCAGAATATCAGTAACCTCTGCTGCATATTTTTCATGGATATTCTGTCTGACGCTCGGATGTATCAAACAGGTACAGACTTTTCCGCCGGAAGCAAGTATCTGACTCGAAGCGCAGATATGGTGTATAACGGCGGAACGAGCAGGATTATCCAAATCTTCAAGGAAAGATATGCAGTCCGCTTTTCTGTCAGACGGAAAGAAAAAGTCTCCGCCTAAGTATGCTTTGCCCGGCTGAAAGTAATATGTAAAATAGGGATGCCAGCCCGTTGCGATGCTTTGAAGCAGTATTGCCTGCGGCGTTCCTGTTACTTGAAGATAAATACTGCTTGAAGCTCCGTTTTTTATTGTATCGAGATACTTGTTTATAGTTGATTGTCTGTTTCTGTTTACCAGATTATTCAGCGAAGCGGCATCAGCTTCATCATCAATGATAAACAGCGGATTGCCTTTCATAAAGCCGGTTGAATTTAATACACCGGACCATTGCTTTAAAACTCTTGAGTTTTTCTTGAGTACAATAATAACAGGGTCTATCAGACTGTTAGCCTGAAAAACAGCTCCGTCATTTTCTCCGCATATACAGAATCCCTTTAAATCGGATTTTACTCTTTCCAGTGTCTGCTGCTGCAGGACTATGTTATCGGTAGTAAGTATTACAAATACGGGAAAACCTAAATCTGCCGCTTTGCAGATAACGCCGAACATCTGTCCTGTTTTGCCTGATTGAACATTGCCGAAAAGTAGTCCGATTTCATGTGATGTAAATGAAAAATTCTTTATGTGTTCATTTCCAATATCAGAAGCTGTTTTGTTAATTGATTCGGCAAGCTGATGGTTTCCTTGTTCTGAAATAAAGTTCAAGTATGTTTTTAGATACTGCATATATTATTCCTCCGAATTTGATGCTTCAAAAGAGAACAGCCAAACATCAAGTAAATTCCCATCTTCATCCGCAGCTTGTCTATTGGTTTTTGTCAGAACTAATCTGTCACAGCCATATGATGCAAGCATTTCTTTTGTAATCATACCCATGCGCTGCGTATCTGCCTGCGTATCATTGACTGGAGAAACAAGCCCGGCGGCGGCAAGCCGTCCTTTTATCCAGCGTCCCATAATTAGCTCATTGCCGACTGCACTGAACTGTTTATTTCCGTCGCTTGTAGTATGAACTTTGAACCAATATCCATCATCTGTTGCAACAAAGAATGGCTTGTTCTTTTCAGGATAGCCCTCCATTCTTGTAATGCTCTTGCTGACCGTAAGCTGCGTTTCATACCAGTCCCTTGATTTTCGTGCACTTCTCGGAGCGGCATAACAGACATTCAAGTTGGATTTTGTAAAGTGCTTTCCATCATCAATAAGACGATCTTCAAAAGCCGGAACCTTAAGCGGAAGTACAAAAGAAATATCAGTTTTATCTTTTTCGTATAGCTCAACCTCTGTTTTGGGAATCTGTGATACATTCTCAATTTGGTTTAGAGAGGTGTTTATTTCACGAATTAGAGTAATATTATCAACCTCTCGGATATTTGCAGAACACCTGTCGCTTTTGAGACGCATAATGAGATTGTCAATATCTCTGCACTCGTCAGGATTATCTGTAACAGCAGCGGCTTCAAATTGCCTGCGGTTAGATGCTTCGAGCTTAATCACGCCCAAATTTGCAGAACCTATCATTGCAGATATGGGACTGCCTGAATTGTAAAAGCAGTAGGTTTTTCCGTGATATTTGAAAGGCTTTATCATTCGGATTTCTCCGATGCCTTTCTGCGTCCATTTTTCATTTACGGCACATGCTGTATGATAGGAGCCTTCGGGCATTCCCTCGAGATAATACATTCCGATATTCAGGCAAATATGCTGTATCTGGAATTCTTCGACTATTCTGTCAAGTTCTAACAGCGATGCTTTTGAAATGTAGCCAACTGCTATTTCAATACGATCACTTTTTTCTGCTTGTTCTGTGAAGCAGCCGCTTATAGACTGTTGCCCTTCGTTAAGAGACAAAGGAAGAATATCTGAACATATTAATTTCATAGCAATCAGCTCCAAGTTTAGTATAAATAAATTATACTACACTTTTATCGAAAAATCTATAAGGTATTTCCAAATGATGTTTTTTGATGTGCAATAGCAAGTGCAAGTAATAGTTGATTTATTATTGAAATAAAAGTATAATATTTGTATAAATAGGATTCAAGTGATTTTAAATGAAAAGGGAGTGTTTATACAAGATGTCAGAAAATTTGGATGTGATTTCTCAGCTGTTAACCCATACGAATATACAAAACTATCTTATAAGCTTGATAGCAGGTATAACATTAGATGGATTAAAATTGATAATAAGCGGCGCAATAAAAAAGAGAAATAGTGATCAGAGTATAGAAATTCATATTTGGCAAGTATTATCAAAAACAATGAGTCAATTCTATACTGAAATGGATTTTGAATATGATGAAGAAGTTGTGATGGAGATTCTTTGGAAACAGTTTCAGATTATTGACAAAAGAAACAATCATAGATTGCGAGAAATAATTGAAACTACAGTTAATCGGATGCTGACTGATAATGAGTACGGCAAATGGGTTGATTTCTTTACAGTAAACTGCAGTTCTGATGAAGTCGTTTTCAGATGGATAGTAGCAAAAAATACAATGGAAAAGGAAATATTTGTGAATCGTAATTTGATATTACAAAGAATCGATTCTAAATATATTGCTTATTGTGGAAATGATGAAGAAAACAAGTGCTTGTGTTATTTGCGTTTTAAAGAAGTATTCAGTAAGCTTAATGATATTTTTTGCTCATGTTGGAAGAATCAGTTTTTTACTATTCTTAGTCAGATTAATGATACTCAGCGTTACAAAACTATAATAGATGATAAAATTTCTTTTATTAATTCTAATGAAGATTGCTGTGATATTTTAATTCAGATGAAAGAAATCTTGTATCTCTTTGATGATGAAGATATTACAGAAAAAACACAAAGGCAAATCAATTCTTTTTTTAAATCACCGCATTTTAATAAAGTAATGGTTGTTGCAGGAACAAATGGTTCTGGAAAATCTCATTTTATAACAGAATTTATTAAGTATATTTATGATTTGTTTAGAAATGAAGAGACAGTTGTTTTTCCTGTCATAATTGACTGCAGTAAAATAGAAGACTGTTTGCAGTTTGAGCAGATTATTATACGACAGTTTAGTGAGTTTATAGGAGAAAGTTTATCTTCCTTAGATGAGATGAGTGTATTATTGCATAATCTATCGTTGAAAGCTTGTTTTATAATTGATAATCTTCATTCGTTTGTCTTTTCAGCTGCAGAATGGGAACAAATTGTTAGTGTTATTAAAAGATTTTCAAAATATGAGCAATTTAGATGGATAATAACTACATCTCAATATGAATACTATATTTTGGAAGAAACACCAGTTTTTTTGCAAAAATATTGCATCATACAGAATTCTATTGTTAATATTAGTGAGTACCAGCAATCAGAGTTATTTCGTTATGCTTTGAATATTGATGGAATGAATAAAAACTGGTTTGTGGTTGAAAGCATCCTAAAAGAAAGATACAATATCAGAATTAATGGTACTGAAATAGAAAAAGGAATTACAACTCCGTTTGAGGCGATTTGTTTTGGCGATTGTGCATATGGTGAAGAAATCGTTTCGTTTCCAGAAACTTATTATGAATATATAGAAAAAATCGTAACTTGGAAGTCCAATGAGCTTGCGAAAGTTTGTCCTAAAGAGATAAAAGTGATATTGCTTCAAATAATAGATCAAGTTATTTCTAAATATAGCTGTATTATAGATGCCGAGGATTTCGATGAAGAATTACTGAAACCGTTGCGGCGTGTGCAATTATTATCACAGCAAATAAAACAAAACAATAGCATATTTTCTGTATCTCAATCGTTCGCACAAAAAGTCTATCAATTAAGAGTATTGCCATATTGGGCGGCGAAAACAGTAGGAGAACGATTTAGAAATGTCAAAATTGATGCTGAAAGTTTTCTATTCATTCCAATAGAATTAAAAGAATGGGTTATTCCATGTTATATTTTTTTGAATTATGAAATCAATTCGAATGAATCTAATAATGAACTTTTTGCAGTATTAAAAGAAAGCAATCTTTTAGAATATGCATTGTTTTTTGCTGGAAGAAGCTCTGCTGATTTTAGCAGGTTATTATTTAATTATCTAATTAATAACGCAGATATTATTTCAAATGGAAAGATATGCTATGCACTTCTATATTTTGTTTTCTATTGTCGACTTAAAATTTCACAAAGGTTTAAATTGCTTTGTTGTATATCAAAACAAATACAAGAATATCAATTAACAGATATATATAAGACTGTGATTGATAGCATAGTAAGAACGTGTAGCAGCAGAAAAAATTTGAAGAAGAATATGTTGGAACTAGCCGAATGCAGCGTGTCAGAAATCAACTATATTAATGGATGCATTTTAGCTCAAAGATTTATGGATTTGCCAGACGAAAAGGATACTAGCATTGATTTAGTTGTCCATGATATAGTGAATTATTTCATAAGAACCCCGTCTTTGATGAGGATAGTTAAATGTGTAAACAGTAAAAACCAGAGCTTTTTGGATTATTTTATTCGTAGATGTTTTGAGATATATATTAGCTATTCAGAGAAACAGTTAGAATATATCTATCAAGAGTTTAATTCGATAATGCAATTGCCGTATCCACAAGGAACTTTTGTTAAAAGAAATCTTACTTGTGCTGCGGGAAATGTGTTCTCGTCAAAAAGGAAAAAAGAAAGAGGATATAATAAACAATATATTGAATTGGTAAAAATGTTTGCTAACGAGGAGAAGCTATATGATAGAGAAACTGCCTATCATTTAATTAAAAACAGTGTTTCTGAAGTGAATCCTTATCTCGATGAAGAACTGTATCTTATTCTTCAGGATTTATTATTAGACAAAGAAATAAAAAACATTTTTACAAAAGAAGGCATCCAATTTAAAACCAGAGTAAAAGATTAGAACTTCTTGTGTTTTTAAATGCTTTCTAGTTTTAAATGCTTTAAATAGAACAGAAAAATTACAATATATGATATCTTACTTAAGTACGCCATAATTGTTGCCAATGAAAGCGGTATGTGGTTTCTCTTTGCATGCATAAAGCACTCATACATATGAGTGCGGTGGCTGTAGAAGAGAGCAGGTGATACTATTATCTATATTGTGAAGCGTGTATTTCATTAAGAAATATGGAAGATTATTTGCATTATAATAATGATTCTGTAACGGTTTTCGATACCTTTGACGGGCAGGAAACCCTTTATAAGCTCTATTATGCAAAAAAATTTGACAGTGAATTGTGTAAAAGATAATTGTTCTAAGAGAAGACTGTCAATTAAATGCATCCGAAATCTTTACATCTGCTGTTGGAAAAGACTAAGAGGAAAATATGCAAATTACTGCCTTATGTGATAATATCAATCTGCAACCGAAAATCAAATCCCAAGTAGTTTCATTTTCAAATTCATTTGATTATATCGCCGTTATTAAACAACTTAACGACTTTAAGTATTATGATAAAATGTCCCAAGCACTGGCAGAGCTTCAAACAATACTCGGAAAGGACACTGATAGTATTAAAATTCTTGCTTGTATGCTGAAAGCGTCCGCTGATGTGTACGAGATTTACAAGAGCAAGGGTATTAGCGACGAAATTTACTATGCCACAATGAAATGTTACACCCGCTTTATTGATGAAACCTATCGTATGACAGGCAAGTTATATTTTGACCGCTATTGGTGGACGACTCGTCAAGCAGGCTGTCACCTGTTCAGAATCGGTGAGTTAGAATATGAAATGAAGCACATTGACGGTAATATTATCATTGGCATTCATATTCCTTCGGACGTTGATTTCTCACCTTCTGCGATTGATGATTCTTTAGCATCCGCAAGGCAGTTTTTCTCAAATTATTATCCTGAACTGTCAAATGCTGAATACCGTTGCCATTCTTGGCTATTGGATAGACAACTTAAAGAAATGCTAAACGATAGCTCAAACATACTGAGTTTTCAAGACCGATTTGAGATATTTGATGAAGGCGAAATCGGTACAGATTTTATCGAATGGTTGTATAACACAAAATTAACTGATCATTCTACATTACCTGAAAACACATCTTTGCAAAAGAATATGAAGAAACATTTGCTTTCAGGCGGAGTAATTAGAAATGCTTATGGTAGATTGAAAGGATGATATAATATGGAAGTAAAGTTTTATGATTCAGTAGATGACAACCTGCTTAAATTCGCCGTTATTGTTGCAAAGTCCAACGGCAAATGGGTATTTTGCAAGCACAAAGAGCGTGATACATACGAATGCCCCGGCGGTCACAGAGAAGCAGGCGAAAATATAAATGATACCGCTAAACGTGAATTGTACGAGGAAACAGGAGCAATAGACTATACTATTCAGCCTGTCTGTGTTTACTCGGTAACAGCACCAAATAATTTCGATAGTAAAGAAACCTTTGGTAAGCTATATTACGCAGAGATAAAGAGTTTTGAAGGTGAACTGCACAGCGAGATCGAAAGAGTTGAATTATTCGAGGATTTACCGACAAATTGGACGTATCCGCAGATTCAGCCGCTGCTGTTAAAAGAAGTTATCAAACGAGGAGCCGATAAATGAAATACAAAAACATTATTTGGGATTGGAACGGTACAATTTTAAATGATACACCTGTGGCGTTTGAAGCGACAAATATTCTGCTTAAAAGATTCGGCTATCCGACCATTACGCTAGGATATTATAGGGATAATATTGATACTCCGATTGTGAATTTTTATAGCAAGATTTTTGACTTGAACAAGCACGATATCCAAATGCTTGATGACGAATGGGGTGTGTTGTATAATCAGCTTTCCAATAAAATAGAATTACACACAGATATTGAAGGAATGCTGAGTGCATTTTCGGAAAACAACCTTAATCAAATTATTCTTTCGGCTTTTAAAACGAATGAGATTACAAAATATGCCCGCAAGTTTTCTATTGATCACTATTTTGATGATATTCTCGGGACGCAGAATATCGTAATGGAAAGCAAAACGGCTCGTGGCAAGAGATATATGCAGGAACACGGATTTGCGCCTGAGCAGACTTTGTATATAGGCGATACGCTACACGATTACGATACAGCCCGTGGATTATGCGTAGATTGTATTCTTTTTTCAGGCGGTCAACAGTCACCAAGATTATTGAAACAATGCGGCGTGCCTGTTTATGAGGATTTTGAAGCAATAAAAAAGCATTTAGAAAAAATATAAGTGAGAGTATTAAAGAATCACCAAACAGGCAAAAACGAGCAGTTTAACGATAAAACGACGATTGTATTTTACGAGAAGGACTGATAAAATGACACATAAAATGAATCTTAACTCCGAACCGTTTGAAATGATACGTAGAGGTCAAAAAACAATAGAGTTGCGATTAAATGATGAAAAACGACAGAAGATAAAAGTCGGCGATATGATTGAGTTTACCCAAACCGAAACTGGAGAAAAGTTAACAGCGGAAGTAATCGCTATACATAGATTTGACTCCTTCGCTGAATTATATCAGGAATTGCATTTGTTGAAATGCGGTTACACAGAATCGGATATTACAACCGCAAAACCCGAAGATATGAATTTATACTATACTTCCGAACAACAGGAAAAGTATGGGGTGTTAGGCATAGAATTGAAAGTACTTAACCAATGAAGAGCATTTTATGAAACTACCAACAATTATTGAAGCAGAAAACTTATTGAACGAAGCAGAACAGCGCAACCCCGGCGCTTGGATCGGTCACAGCAAAACTGCCGCTTTTTGTGCAAAAGCTATTGCGGAGCATTGCGACAATCTTGATGCTGATACAGCCTATATTCTAGGCTTGTTACACGACATCGGCAGGCGTGAGGGTGTAACGGATATGCGGCACATTATTGACGGCTACAATTATATGACTTCTCTCGGCTATGATGATTGCGCCAAAATCTGTCTGACTCACTCATTTCCGTATAAAGATATTAAATCCTACAACGGACAGAATGACTGTACGGCAGAGGAAACAGAGTTTATCAATACATTTATTGAAAATACTGAGTACGAAGATCACGATAAGCTGATTCAACTCTGCGACGCTCTCGCTTTGCCTGACGGAGCGACCTATATCGAAAAACGCCTTGTTGATGTGGTTATGCGCAGGGGCTTTAATGATTTGACTATTCAAAAATGGAAGTCGTTTTTTGGATTGAAAGAATACTTTGATAAGAAAACCGGAACAGATATTTATAAGCTGATTGGAGTTTAATATGTTAAATCAACTTCCTGTTTGGGAGAAACTCGCAAAACAAATCATTTGGAAACAAATCGGTACATTGAATGGTAAAACAATCCTTGATTTCGGAAGCGGAACAGGAATCACCGCTGACCATTTTGCTGCTGACAATAAGGTAATCGCTGTAGAGCCTTCAGAAGAAATGCTTGCCAAACAAGTAAACACAAACGGTTATCAGCAGATTATCGGGAGTATTAAGGAGTTGAAGAAACTACCGAGCGAATCCTTCGATTATATCTTTTGCCATAATGTGCTTGAATACGCTGATGATAGAGAAATAATCGTCCGTGAGTTTCATCGGTTACTAAAGCCAAGTGGTAAGCTGTCAATCGTCAAGCACAATCGCAACGGCAGAGTAATGCAAATGGTAGTGCTGCTCAACAACTTTGATGAAGCGAACAATCTCCTTGACGGGCACAACAGCAACGCACAGCAGTTTGGTACAATCAAATACTACGATGACAATAATATCATCGAATGGTGCGACGATTTTACGCTGCAAGAAATCTATGGATTGAGAACCTTTTGGGATTTACAACAGAATCAGGATATTCAAAGGAACGACGAATGGCAGAAAAAGATGATTGACATTGAAATGAAAGTTTCTCAAAATTTTGATTTTCAGAAAATAACGTTCTTCCATCATTTGATACTTGAAAAGCGAGGATAATATGGATTACAAAATCGAAAACTGCACAGACGGTGATGCAGAATATATCATTGACAGACTTGTAGAATATAATCTTTCCCAAGTTCCGGCTAAACAGGAGGTTCTATTCGATATGCTCGACAAAAAGATATCCGACGATAACGGAAAGATTATCGCCGGTTGCGTTGCAAGAATGTACTGTTGGAATGTTGTCTATATAGATACGCTGTGGGTTGATGAGATATATCGTAATATAGGCTTTGGCTCAAGACTGCTTGCAGAAGTCGAAAAAATTGCTAAGAACAAAGGGTGCTACCTGATACACCTCGATACCTTTGACTTCCAGGCAAAGGAGTTTTATGAAAAACAAGGTTATGAGGTGTTCGGCGTGTTAGAAGATTGCCCAAGAGGACATTGTAGATATTATTTAAAGAAAGTTTTATAGGTGAATGATAAATACCAAGGAAGTATATGGGTTTTACAATTACTAGAGATTCTTTTTAGTTTGGCTTAGGAGAGTTTGTTTTGATGTTTACGGGTGAATTTTCAGATAGACGGTAACTCAACATAATTAGAGAAGACATTTTCTTTAAATGATATTCTGGTAATAAAGAGACAAGTCCGAGCCCTTTCTGTGAAACAGGGTTCGGACTTGTCTGTCATACAAATATCAAAATATTAACTGATTCTCTATTTTCGCATAGATATTTGTTTTGCAATTACCAACTCATTTTCGATAGCATATTGCAAGCAAGATGACTGACCATGCAGATTATTGCCGAGAAGTATTAATTGATACTTTGCCCTTGAAGAAGCAAGATATAGTTGATTATATGCTATATACTTCAAGTAGTTCTGCGAAATGTCTTCAACATCAACAGTTTGGGGTACTCTTCCTTCATCTACGCCGACTAAAATGACACATTTAAACTCTAATCCATTAATTGAATATGGATCAAACAGAAATACACTGTTGTTATTTGATTTTAAATCTATTGCATCATGCCGCGTTTTAACAATCTGTACGTCCTTATTGATTGCTTTTGACAGTGCATCAGTATTATCAAAAAGGCTGCTCTCGAATGAAATGATTGCAATATCTTTATTTGCGCATTGATACTTTTTTTGACATTGGTAAATATGCTGACATATTGAATCAATCATTTCATCTTCATTATTATACATATATAATTCTGGCTTGTCACACAGTTCTTCTTCTTTTTTTGTAAATCCACTAACAGCGGTGATATATGGGTTTTTATAGTCACTTTGGAACATCAGAGAACCTGAAGCTGAAATAGCAGCACAAAAGTCTGTTATCTGTTGCGAAGATCTAAAAACTGTATTGAAATTTGATTCTTGCGCTTTGGCAAAAGCTTTTTCTATTTGATCTTGTTTAACATCTCCTCGATCACCAATGGCTTGGCTATAATCTAATGCAAAGCAAATTGGTATTTCTTTTTGTTCGGGACTTTTTGTTAAGTAATGAAAACAATACTGCTCATTAATGTTAAAAAGATGCATTTCATCTACAAAGATATAGTCAAAGCCATTTTCTTTTCTTTCTCTCCGCCAAATAGGAGCATTCAATTGTGAGAGTGTAGCAACTGTTATATCATCTAGGTCATATATTGATGCTGTATACAGCATATTTTGATATTCCTTAAAGATTTCAAATACAAACTCTTTATCTTTTTTTGTTTCAATCGGTAAAGCGTTTTTTATTGGTTCTAGATTGTAATACTCCTCAATTGTACCGTTTGTCCGTCCTTTTATCTGTATACTAAACTCATGTTGTAGCATGGAAAACAATAATCCTCTTGGATAATTAGACTCATCCAACAGTGAATTTAGGGCATTTGATAAAAGAGACCTATAAGATTTATGCTTTTCTTTCATAACCTTATCAAATGCTTCTTCGATAAATAACCTTTGCTGTTCTTTTGCGTCTAAAGCGTCTTTATCTATTACTTGTGTAGTTTTGATATTCAAACTGTCGATACAATATTGCAAAAGTGTTGTAAAATGTATGGTTTGTGGGAGAGAGCCATTTGTATATTTTCCAGTTGCATCATTAAATGAAAAAGCATTTTTATTTTCAATATTTGTTGATTCGCTGTGTGATAAAAAAATAATACGAAACGGTTGTTTTTCCTTGTTCATCTTTTCCAAGATATAAAATGCACGCAATATCATAGAAGCAGTTTTTCCGCTTCCAGCGGGACCCTCAATTCGTATAGGCGAACTGAAATTATTGCTTTGAACTACGTTCCGTTGTGTGATGGTAAGCTTATTCAATTTTTTTTCAAAACTTAAATACAAAAAATCACCACTAGAAAGAGTGTTTTCGGTTGTTTCATAAATTAAAGGCTTTTCATTTTTAGTTCCTTCTATATTATTAAAAGAATATGAATTAAAGTATGCTCGAATGTCAGGTGAAAGCTTTAAATATGATTCTCCCGCTAATCTTAAGTTATCGGTACTTGGGTTCTCATCCTTGTGTGGGTCGTTATCAGTATAATTATATACCAATAATGAATTGGTTATACCTCGCTTTACTAAACGCTCACATTTTGTGGAACGTTCAATAACAATACGTCTTTTATCAGTATAGATGAAAGGGAAAATAATGGATTTTGATTGGTTTATTCTTTCTGATTGGGAAAAGGGATATCGGTTCCATGTCTTGATTGCGTTGCGCAATGTTTTTTGTAAGATTAATAATAATGATGCATCGTCTTTTTCTTTTTCTAACAGTGCGCTTTGCATTAAATCAAAAACTATAATGGATTTGGAGAGGGAGTGTCCGCAAAAGATTATTCCATCTGGACTTTTGTTGACGTAAAGTTCATTGTGACTAAAGCTATCTGTGTTCCCTCTAATGAAATCAATAAAGCCTTTTCCTAAAGAAAACTCTATGCTTTGAAAATCTGTTTTTCCTGTTATAATATCAATGGCGCTTTGCTCAAATAAAATGTATTTCATAAATAACCTCATTATAATATTGTAGTTAACATTTGATTAATACTGCTTATATCAGGGTTATCCACCCCGATTCTAGCAAAAGAATTTGAAAAGTGTTGCAACAAATATTCAATCCATGGAGATTTGACAACACACAATGCGATGGCGTATCCAGGTTCAATGTCAAGCGAAAACTTATTATTATATTTTTCTTTTGTCTTTTTATCTAGTGTGAGATTTTCATTATCAATTGCACAGTTTATCAAATCATTAACCGTGTTCATATCAAAATAATCTACCTCTTGTAAATCTACAATTAAACCATGCTGAATATTGGAATTTAGAGCATTTTCTGGAATATAAGAGAAATGCGAGTGCTTTCCATTACTAATGTCACTTATTGTTCTTTCTAGGTTCTTTTTATTGTCCTGAAGAAGAATTTTGCGTTCTTCAAAAGGAGTGATACAATCATTGTACTCTCTATATTTTTTAAATAATTCTATGGATTTTGTTAAGTCGGATGGCTTTTTTATCTCATTAGTTACGACCGTTTCAAAGTCCTCTTTATTGAACCTTTTAAGTGTATACCAACTGAGATTTGCTTTCTTTAGAATAGACTCAATTTGAGAATTAATATTCCCTAATGTGCTTTTTGTAATCATTTTAAAACCAGTTTCTGAAACAACCCAATCTTCAAGCGATACAGCTTCTAAATAGTATATTTTACTAATTTTGTTATTTGCTATATCACATCTTGCGGAAATAATAATTCCATAGCAGGACTGATTTTTGTATTTTTGAGAACGAATAGAAGTTATAACAGTGCCTTGTGTAAGGTTAGAGCGCATTTGTATTTATCTCCCTATTAACACATTATTCATTATTATATTTTATGAATCTCTATATTATTATTGTATTTGATATTTTTTTACATGTCAATAGAGAATCTGCTCTTGAGGGCAACATGTTATGTATTTTTTCATGTAATACATATGAATAAAACATAACGTATAAGATCTGAGTATTTGATTACATATTCCAATACTTCAAACGATTTTGTCAAATATTGGCGTGAAGATTAGTTATTGACTTTTGTTGTGGCTTTTTTTCGGTGCATGAGCATCATCGCCATTACCAAACTATTTATACAATTATATTTTTGGGCAAAGCTATGTTTATATTGTCATAAAAATCGTATCAAGTGTTTGTCTATTTTTATCTTCAAAAATTAAAATAAAAATTCATATTTCAACAAATTTTTTAAGTATATAAGAGTATAATCCCATTTTATGGGGATTGTAAGGAAATATGCAGGAAACAGGAATAATAAAGTAAAGATAACAATATATAAATGCGCTGTATGGCTTCAAGGCTATGCAGCGCATTTCTTTTCGACAAAACATTTCTGTTTCTCTCTTATTTCTGCTAAAAATGGACGAGCATTTTGTCCTCGAGCTCCTCCTGTTCAATCTGAAAACAAACCATTTTAGATTGAACGGAGGATACTAATTGTCAATTTACTATATAGAGGATAAGAATGGTACATACTTATCACCTGATAAAAAGAGAAGATTTATAAAATTAACTGGTAAATCAGCCTATGACTTCTTAAGAAGCGAGGCGGGCAGGGGCAAGCAGTTTTACAAGACATCTACCAAAGAAGAAAACGGTGAAAAGATTTTTGTTGAAGTGTCTGCGGAGAAAATAAAATCAATACGAAGTGAACAGCGCCGTCGTCAGTATGTTTCTGAACGTGATCGTCAATCGGAGAAATCAATTGTATCTATTTACGGAATAGAAACTGAAGATGATGCTGTTACGGGTGAAGAAGTAATCAGCAGTGATGAGGAAAGCGTTGAAGAAACTGCAATCAGAAACATTGAATTAGAGCATCTGCATTATGCAATTCAATCCTTGAGCAAAGAGGAATTTGAATTAGTGCAGATGCTCTATTTATCGTCAAATCCAATGACAGAACGACAAATTGCCGATGTAATAGGAATTTCACAGCAGGCAGTCAATAAACGCAAATTGTCAGTCATAAAAAAATTAAAAACTTTTTTAACAATGTAGGTTGTCAAAATTAAAAAAATTGTGCAATAGAAGGTAGTGGGATAAATTCTCCCAGTGTTAGCTATTTGACACAAAATCTTTGACAATTGAATATCAGCATTTAAAACACTTTCTTTCTGTTGTGAGCTACAGAAGCGGACGCGCAAGCCTCCAGGACTTCGACTCGGAGAGGCAAACTTCGGGAAAGCCAAGACCGACAGAAAGGATAATGATACTTCCGTCCAGTCACAGTCCGAGCGTGATAGAACCGTCGCAGGCAATGAGGGCGGCCGCGAGAGAACCTCGCAGTAGCTGAAATGCTAATGGAGTCAAATGCATGACCTTTTAAGTGTTCCCGTCATCCGAGGGGTATTGAGAATAAATATCGGATACCGGACAGTTCCAATGTATGACTATTCTGTTGTGAGAAGGGACACAGAGAACTCTCTCAAGAGCCGCAGCAGCGTGTTTAGGGAAACAGCAGAGCAGAGGAACTGTCCAATTGTGCGACATTAGAAATAATGATTGATAAGATAAGGCAGCAGCATCGGTTACTGCCTTATACATATTTATGAGGTAAATATGATATTCAAAGGTGATGTGTATTACGCTGACCTCAATCCTGTAATCGGGAGTGAACAGGGTGGAGTCAGACCGGTTGTCATTCTACAGAATGATATCGGAAACAAATACAGCCCTACCACGATAGTTGCTCCTATGACAACCAAAAGCAAAACTTATGTCCCAATGCATGTAACCCTCAAGGAGAGTTTTCTCGCCAAAAAGTCTACCTTGTTATTAGAGCAGATAAGGACAATTGATAAAAAGAGGTTGATTAAAAAGATTGGAACACTATCTAAACAGAGTCAGGAAAGAATAGAGAAAGCTTTGGATAAAAACTTTTATATATAAAAGGAAAGGAAAAATGATAGGATTTATAATCGGTTTGTTTGTAGGCGGCTTTCTTGGAGTCTTCGTTATGTGTTTATGCAACATGGCTTCGAGAGCCGATAATAATATTGAACAGATGAAAAACGCAGAAGAAAAGAAAGGGGATAAAAAATGAAATATGATCCTTTTGAAAACAGAGAAGACGTAGATCATGAACACGTAATAAAGGTTGGCTCAGTTACCGTTTTTTTTCTTAAAGAAAGTGATGGTAAATCACTTAATGAAGCTACCAAGCTGTTGGTTGACGCTTATGAAGAGAGAATGAAATCGGCAGCGTAAAAATGGAAAAGTATTTAATGTTCGCACCTTATTGGTCTGGATATTAAATATATTTGTGGTATAATGAACATAGACGAAAAGTATCGTCAAAGTAATCCAAACCCGTTAGTGTGGGGTGCGAACTTAGAAAGGACGAATAAAATGTTCACACCAACCACACGCAATACAATTAAATATACATACAGTTTTAACGCAGAAACTGCAAAAGCACAAAGCAATATGAATTCCAAACTGCTCGCCACAGTTCACAGAGAATTAATAATTGCTATGTCCCAGGAGGTGGCTTAAATGATTAACTTCAATAGAAAGACCACCGAAAAGGTTGCTGAAGAAAAAGCGTTCAAGACTGTATATTGTCTCTACAGAGTTTCTACCAAAGGACAGGTTGACAAAGACGATATCCCGATGCAGAAACAGGAATGCAGAGAATTCGCAGAACGTCAAAACGGCTGGGTGATAAAACGAGAGTTTATGGAAAAAGGTGTATCAGGGTTTAAGGTAAGTGCCGATAACCGTGACGCAATCCAAGAACTAAAAGCTGCCGCCGAAAGACACGAGTTTGATATACTTCTTGTGTTCATGTTTGACCGTCTCGGAAGAAAGCAAGACGAAACACCATTTATTGTAGAATGGTTTAACAGTCAGGGTGTAGAAGTTTGGTCGACCAAAGAAGGTCAACAGAGATTCGAGAGCGAAGCGGATTACCTCATTAACTATATGCGCTATTGGCAAGCCGGAGGCGAGAGCCGAAAGACTTCCATTAGAGTGAAAACCCGTCTCGGACAGCTTACAGAACAAGGAAAATATACCGGTGGTACAGTGCCGTTCGGATATAAGCTGGTCAGAAGCGGTGAAATAAATAAAAGAGGTAAAGAGCTGATGACGCTCGAAATTGAACCCTATGAGGCTCAAATGGTTAAAACAATCTTCGAAAAGACAGTTATTGAAGGTTACGGTTCCTATGTCATGGCTCAATATGTCAATGACAGAAAAATCCGAACCCACAAAGGAAGTAAATTCCAAGCAAATACTGTCAAAAGGATATTGCAAAACCCTTTATACTGTGGATTTATCGTCAAAGGTGAGTCAGTATCTCCTCGGCAGGAACACCTTCAAATTATCGAAGACGAGGTGTATAACCGAGCGCAGGAGATATTAAAAGCCAGAAAGTACAAATCCGAAGAAAAAGCAAGTGTGGCTCGCTATACAAAAGCCTCATCAATGCTCGCCGGAACCTTATACTGTGCTCACTGTGGTATGCGGCTCAATGCGACAAGCTATGTTGACCATTACACCACGAAGGATGGCGTCAGACACGAAACGCCAAGAAGATTCCGATACATATGCGCAGGAAAAGCCATGAAGAGAAACGAATGCGAAGGACAGAGCGCATATGTAGCTGAAAGAGTAGACTGCCAAGTAATTGACTTCTTGAGAGAGTGTTTTAAGAGAATCAAACTGACTCCGAGAGATGCGGCGCTTGAAGCAAAATTCAAGGCGGATTTGTCGGCAATCAAGAAACAGATTAAGACTCTTGAAAAGGACACGGAAACTCAAAAGAGGAAACTCGGAGAGCTGACCGAAGAAATCGCAAACGCACTGATAGGGGACAGCAAGTTCACTCCTGACGTATTAGCGATAGCGATTGACAGAAGCAAACAGAAGATTGCAGATAACAAGTCTGAGATTCAATCGCTTGAAAAGAAGCTGTCAAATCAAGAGTCGGAGATGCACAATCTTGATTACTATTACGACCAATTCCTTAGTTGGGCGGATGAGTTCGATAGAGCAACGCTCAAAAGAAAGAGAATGATTGCTGAAGAATTGCTCAGTGAGGTAGTTGTAGGCAGAGGATACGAGGTCACAATCTTGATGAATGCTTCCTATCAGCAGTTCCTGACAGCTTGACAAGAAATACGCATCGATATATAATTAGATAAACAACAAGATAATGCAACGTACAATATGATGTATGAAAATACATGTGCGAGAGCGCATGACTGTTAATCATGATGTCACTGGTTCGAGCCCAGTTGGGGGAGCCAAAAGAATACTCACTATCAACAGTTGGTGTTGATGACGCAGGGGGTCCACCCGTTCCCATACCGAACACGGAAGTTAAGCCCTGTAGTGCCGAAGATAGTGCCCTGGCGACGGGGTGTGAAAATAGGAAGATGCCAACATCGATAGTGAGTATTTCTTTATGTAAAACTGCTTTGCGGTTTTACGAACCATATTCATGCGTGCTTCAATGTGTTTATGTATGGGGGAATATGGATTAAGGACTTGTCCGGACAGACTATACCAGCATTGAAAACATCCATAAGGTCATTGATCCACTATTCCTCGACGATCTAAAAGCTGAGTTTGAAGATATAAAACAGATTTCTGTTAACAGAACAAGAGATAGAAAGCTTAGAGCGTTGCAGGACAAACTTACATCATTAATATTCCTTGATATAAAAACACCGAGATTGATACAATTAAATTATTCCTCCGCCGATTTTGCAGCTTGAGGGATAAGTTGGCGTTTGAGGGGTAAGTTGTGGAAGTCGGGGTGTCCCGGCTGTTTTTATGGGAGGAAGTGTAGATGAAGCAAATCACAAACAAAGAGTATGAGGAGTGGCAGAAATACAAAGCAGAGAAAGCGAAGGGCCACATCCTTCTGCCGGATACAGTCCGGTTCATCTGCGAGGCCGACGGCTTTGACGCAGAAAAGATCGGTCAGCACTTCCTTGAGATTCTGCCGAAGATCTGTCCGTCTGAAGAGAGATAACGAAAGCGCCTCCGAGCCGATGTGGTTCAGAGGCGTTTCTCTGTTTCGGTGATATATATTATTCATTTATCTGGAAGAGTGTTCATAGTTTATCCATTGACAAAAACACTCCTATATAGTATAATTATAGAAACTACGAT
>ODAI013886814.1_pt1 | contig 25873 bp, 56 predicted proteins | sample 1539321 | NCBI WGS metagenome assembly ODAI01 (sample SAMN02144231, study PRJEB22623) | gut metagenome | biome: sheep rumen | host: Ovis aries | place: New Zealand
GTTGAAGAATTAAGACGTAAATTAGCAACATTCATGATTCGTCTTGAAAAGAAAGATGTACTTCCGTTCCTTCCACCTAAACAGAAAATTCCTGTTTATCTGGATATGGATAAAAAGTCACGTGAGTTGTATGATAAAATGGAAGAGGAGCTTTTATCTCTGGATGATGTACATCAGTTTACATATCTTGCGAAAATGAAACAGGCGTTAACTGAGATAAAAATAAATGCTGTTATTCAGTTTATCAAAGATATCCTTGATGTTGAAAATAAATTGGTTACTTTTGTATTTCATACTCAGATGTATGAAACATTGATGTCTACATTTGGTAATCAGTGTGTAGGTATCAATGGTGGTCTTTCTGATTTTAAGAGACAAGATGCTGTGAATAAGTTTCAGAAGAATGATGACATTAAACAATTCATTGGTCAGTTACAAGCTGCTTCTACAGGAATAACTTTAACCGCTTCTCATATTATGACATTTACTGAATGGGGACAAACTGCCGTACAGATGGAACAGGCATGTGACCGTATTCACCGTATTGGTCAGGAAAGTGATAGATGTCTTTATTATTATCTGATTGTAAAAGATACGATTGATGAAGGACCTATGGAAACACTGACTAAGCATTATAACGATATTCAAGCTGTATTAAATGGTAATACTGATATTAAATTTGTTGATATTGATGAAAGTATGATTGTAAATGTAAAGTCACGCCGTCTCATGAAAGGACGACAGGGAGTACAAATAGAGTACTCTTAGAATTTCTGTTTTATTCCGTATTCTATAATTAAGATATGGAATTCACAGAAATAGAAAATAAATTAAATACCCTAAAGGTAAAGAAACAGTCAAACGAAGAACTGTTGAAAACAAGAAAACAAAGACTTGAAGAGATTAAAATTGAAACTGAGGAAGTTCTTAAATCAATTTCTGTTTGTCAGAATGTAGCAACAGAAGTTCAAAAACAACTTTCAGTAAAGATTGATACTATCGTAAATCTTGCACTTGCAACTTGTTTTGGAGACGAGTATACCTTTAATCTCAATTATGTACCTGCTCGTGGTAAGACTGAGGTTGAATTCTTACTTCTCCAGAACGGTAAGGAAATAGACCCTATGAATCAGAATGGTGGAGGGCTTATTGATATTCTTTGTTTTGCATTAAGAGTTGCGGTATTCAATATCAGTCATACAGATGACGTTATGGTGTTCGATGAGCCGTTCAGATTTGTCAGTAAAGGTTTAAGAGAAAAGGTTGCAGAAGTTGTTCATACATTCTCTGAAAGATTGAACATACAGATAGTTGAAGTTACCCATGTTGAAGAACTTATGGATAACAGTGATAAACAATTTGTAATCAAAAAAATAAAAGGAGTAAGTAATGCAGAAAACTAAAGAGAAATGTTGTGCCGATTGTAAGCACTGTATCAGACATGATATGCATGAGTATGAGTGTAAAAAGACAGGCGTAAGAGATAGAATAACAGGAAAGTATGAATACAAAGAATGTAGAGATGTAATTGATACAACAGACTGTGAATTTAAGGATGAAACGACACAAACAATCGTAATACGTGTTATTACTCTGGTTGTGGCAATTGGTGTTGCTTTCTTTGTTGGTTGGACTATGTTGTAAGGAACAGATATGAGAATTTATATTTACGAGTTAATTATTGCGATATTCAATATCATGTGTGGTATTTATCAATTCAGACTTAATCATAAGGTTGCTGGAATAATTAATCTTGTATTAGCCGGTATAATAATTGTACTTTGCATTATAATGGCTATTCAGGATATAAAGGCATATTTTTACAATAAAGAGATTAGAAAGAGATATGAGGGAGCAGAAAAATGACAGAACATGAAATTGTTGCTAAAGCTGAGAAACAGGTAAAAGAATGGATTGCTTACGCAAAACAGGAATATGGCTGGGAAGATAAAGTATTTGAACTTTTCGAAGAACCAATGATAGAAGTTGCTACAGCAGTTGCCGTTCAGACTACTAAAGATTTACAAGAAGAAAATCGAAGCCTTTTAGAAAGTTGTGAAGGTGCAACAATGATGTATAAGGACTTGTGTGAAGCTACAAAATTAATTATGTGGCTCAGAGATGAATTAAAAGATAATGATAACTGGAAGGGTGCGTCTGCACTTGCCAGTCGAGTGAATAAGTTTATAGATACACAAGAAGGGAGAAAATAATGAGTGATGACGAATTAATTAAAGAAGCGACAGAAACATCTGCATGGGAAGTAATTCCATTAATTGATAGACCTTTGTTTGTTCGAGGTTACATAACAGGAGCAAAAGCTAAATTATTTGAATTTGAACAGACAAAATTGCAAAATGCTATTTGTGAAGAATCGTTAAAGAAAGAAAACGAGCAGAAAGTAAAAGATGATGCTGAGAAATATTCTTATTCTAAAGCAGTTTCAAACCATATTAAATATATTTCCAGAGATTCAGATGTTGTTAGAAAAATACATAATCTTGTAAAGTTGGCTTATATTCACGGGGCTGAGAATAAAGGGAGTAAATAATGGAACTTTATAGTACACTAGATTTTCTAAGAGATTTATATAACCGTACTCCAAATGAGCATAAATCCGAAATGTTAGAAATGTATAAACAGGCTATGAAAGATACTTTTAAAAATAACAAGGAGCAAAAAGAATGTTCCAAGAAGGAATGTATAATATCAGACTTGAACTGATAGACATAATGGACAGAATAGATGCAATTGCTAAAGATAAGACAATCACTGAGCAGCAGAGAACAGACGCTATTGCTGCACGTGATTTTATCTACGTTGGATATACAAGAGTTAAACAGTGTTTGGAGGATAAGAAATGAAACCAAGACTTATAAACGCAAATGCTTTAATGGAATATTGCCAGAACCAGATTGATAAGAAGATTGATTGTAATGACATTGCAAGATTTCCTACTTATCCAACTATGGAATGGCACAAGGTTGCTGACGGAGATTTACCAAATGATGAACGTTATGTCTGGACTAATCAAGGTCCAGGTCATTATGATGCCGATGGTATCTGGTGGGATGATTTTGGTAGACTGCGTGATGTTATTGCTTGGTGTGAACCAAAGTTCGAGGAATAGAGTATGTTTGAAACAAAGGAGTTAAAGAATGTTTGAGAAAGAAGCAGAAGAATATGCACAAGATATGGCGAAGTATTATGAATCGGCTCATGGTTCTATTCCTTCACAGTTTGAAAAATATCTTCGTAAAGCAGTTGAGTTCGGCTATAACAAGGCTAATGAATGGCATTATGTGAAAGACGGAGATTTCCCAACAGATAGAACTGAAAAGAAATATCTTGTTGCTTTGAAATCTGAATATAGTGGTTTCTTTTATGAAACAGATATATGGTGTGAATCTTTACATTGTTTTGCAAGTAACAATCCAACAAAGGTTTATGCTTGGAAAGAAATTGTACTTCCAAAGGAGAAATAGGATATGAGTTATTTTGGAATATTGACTTGTGCTATCGTTATACCGTGTGTAACTGTAATTATAGTTGGTATGATTTTACAAATACTTTATAAAGATTGTGATTTTGATTATGAATTGGGTGAGTTCATACTAACGATATCTTGTATACTTGAGGTTGCTGGCGGATGTGTACTTGCAGTTGTATATGGTGTAATAATTTGTGCTGCCATAGGTCCACATACAATAAATGCAGAACATTATCAGAAATTACGTAAAGACCGAGATTATATAGTCTATCGTATGAAATCCATAAATGAAGAAAGTAAAGATGCTTATCAGAAAGAACTTGATGAGATTGATGATAAGATTTATAAACAGGCTCAGACTATGTATTTTAAGGATTGGGAAATATATTATAAATTGGAGAAGTTAGATGAACAGAAAAGCGAAACGAAATAAATATAAAAATGAAAATGCGAAATTAAACTTCGAAATTAAATCACTTAGATGTGAACGAGATAAATATATTGATTATTGGTGTACAGCTAATTGTGAAAATGCGAAACTATCTTTAGACTTGGATAAATCTGAAGAAGAAAAGAATAAATATAAGGATAAATATTACGAACAGTTAAAGAAAGAATTTTTGGACGGAACAAAAGAATTACTTACTGTTTCAGTAAATGTTGAAAAGAATATCCTTCCGTATCCGCAGAGTATAAATAAAGAGTATGTAGATAATGAACGTAGAAAATATCTTTGTAATCAAATTGCTCAGTATCTATATGATAACCAACAGGCATTTCAGGTTGTAGAACATGATACTTATACAAGATACAACTTGGTTCTTGTTCAGAATAATCCTGACAAAAGAGGTGTTAGTGAAGAAGATTTTAACGGTATGATTGAACGTTATGGTAATGAAGATTATATGGCATCACAGTTAAAAGCTAGAAGTTCTAATATAAGATTACATTTTGGTGATGAAATTAGTTCACCTTTTATGAGGTAAGATAAATGATACAGAGTATGAGTTATGATAAACTAAATCGGGAATATTACAAGAAGGTGGGACAATTAAAAGAAGTACGAGGATTATTAAAAGCACTTATTGAAAATTGTCCAAATACATATTCTGGAACGGATGTAATAAAGCAGCAGAATAAGATGTTTAAGTTTCAGAATGCTGTAAATAAGGTTGAAGAATTCTTAGAAGAAACAAAGGATGTGGAAAATGAGTAAATTGTTAATAACGGCAGACTGGCATATAAGAAGTACCGTACCAAGTTGTATTGAGGCAACACAGGAAGAATGGATAGATTTTGAAAAGAAATCTGTGAATCGAGTTCTTGAGATTGCCAAAGAAAATGATGTAGATGAAATAGAAATTGGTGGTGATTTATTCCATACAGAACAAACAGCATCTAATGAATGTATTTATCTTTTACAGGATTTTGCACAGAATGCTGATGAGGCAAATATTCCTGTTTATATTTTGTGTGGCAATCATGACCTTCCGCAACACAGTTCGACTAATATTCCTAAAGCTGCAATTGGTGTACTTCTTAATTCAAAATGTATTCGTAATATGGGTAAAGATACTTCTTATGTTAAAGGATGTAATTTTGATAAAGAAGATTACGGTGACGCTAAGATGATATTCAAACATGTCCTTACAATTCCTAGTAAAGATAAACCCGATTTCATTGATTGTGAAACGCCTGAATCTTTACTTGAAAAATTCCCTCACGCACAATTTATCTTTACTGGAGATTATCACAAGAACTTTCATTATGTTTCAAATCACCGTCATGTTGTTAATTCAGGTTGTCTTATGCGACAGGCAGCTGATTTTGAAGATTACACACCGGGCGTATATGTTGTCGATACTGAAACTGAAGATGTAAACTTTGTTCCAATAGGACTTGAACAGAAGTTTAATCATAACGGATATGAAAAGAAAGCATTAGACCATACTATTGAGAATTTCGTTGAAGGTATTAAAACAGAAGATGTTACATTGGACTATGTTTCTTCACTTCGTAATGAGGCTAAGAATCATGATAAAGGTATACAGAATAGAATAAATGATTGGATTGAACAGTCGGGGAATTAATTATGACAGAAAAGCAGCAGAAACTTGTAAATTGGATTCAGAGCAAAACAGGAGTAAGATATAACCCAAAAGATAATCTTTCTGATTACATCAATGAATGGAGACCAAAGGCGGAAGATATTGCTGAGGAAGAAAGATTAATGAGAATGGAAGATAGTTTGAATGTAGATGAGGAGATAAGGAATGGTTAAGAAGAAGTATGAAAGTTTTGATGAATATCTGTTGGATTGTGGCGGCAAATATAATTTGAAATTAAGTCCGGTTGAGATAGGATTCTTGAGCATGAGCATGTACCTTTATATCAAAGATGAATCAAACAAAGATAAAGGTATGGTAATTGCAAAATCAATTTATGGGAAGTTGAAAAAGATTGATGAGAAGATTCAGAAGGGGAAGAAATAATGAATGCAAAACCACTAACTGTTGAAAAATGCAAACACAGAAAGAATTGTTATAATTATAAGAAAGGTGATTGCCAGGGTTGCAATATCTGGAATTATCTTTATGACGCAAAGGCTATGATTGATTGGTGTAGAAAGCAGAATGAAGATGTTTCAATGTTCACACTTAGAATGCACAGAGAATTAGAAGGAGCAGAATAATGGAAGAACCAAATTATGTTTGTTTACTTGGTGGTAAATATGTTGGAAGAGATAATGAAGGAAAGTTTACTGAAAAATATATTTCTTGTGGAGATAAAGTTTATTTGGAGTTTAACCTTGGATTTATAAATACAAATTATAATAATCCATGTGAAATAAGACTACATCGTATTAACAGTGATTCTCCACATGTTGAAAAGTTTTGTAGATGTGTTATAGATGGTAAAGGAACAGAAATCTATCTTGAACAAGAAAATATATTAAACTCGTTTAGACCGATTGTTCATAAACATATTGCTACCATGATATTTAAGAATGTTAAAGAAATGAATAAATGGTTGATTGATAAACCTGAAAATTTAATAAAAGATATTAAGGTTGGTCGGAAAGCGTTTCTTGTAATGTATATTGATAATGGAGATGATTAAATGAATTTATTTGAGAAATGGAAAGAATTTAGGAAACATTGTATTTTCAATTCGACATTACACGATGTTATTGAATTAACTTATGATTATCGGAATATTAAGTTTGAAGGAATATATCATATTCCTGAAACAAATACTTACATTAGAGTTCATAAAGGTAATTTACAAATTATGGTCAAACTTGAGAATTGGAATATGTATCTGGCTGTCGAAAGAGATTACTTGTGTGATAGTCAGGGCGGTTCTTGGTGTCACGATATGTATTGGTTGTACAACGGACATAGCTATAAGTTTAAGTATGTTTCAGATATGCCAAAAGATTTTATGTATGATTTTCAGAAAGAACTTGTGAGTAATTACGATAAGATTAAAGCTGCAATTATTGAAAAATGGCATAACGAATATTACAAAAATTAGAAATTAATAAGATTCTAATATTATAATTATAATGGGAAATAAAATGAATAAGTTTAAGATTATATTTTTAAGTTGTGTTGCTGTTTTGGTAATTTCAGGAATGGTATGTTGCTATTTGTTGGGTACAAGTCGTGCTAAGAAAATAGCGGTAGATTTTACAGTTGAGGAAATAGTTATTCCTGAAACAGAACCACGTTATAAACATATTCCGAGACAGTACAGTGATTATATCTGCCGTCTTTGTGATGAACTTGATGTAGACCCTGACCTTGCTGTGGCGATTCTTATGGTTGAGAATCCTGAGTACAATCCTGAAGCAATCAGTAAACCAAACTTGAATGGTACATTGGATTTAGGACTATTCCAGCTTAATGACTATTATGTGTGGACAACGTTTAAGGATAGATATTGGTTTGAGAACATAGAATTGAATCCGTTCAATTGGAAACATAATATTTATATTGCGTTACATCATATTCAGTATTTACAGGATAAACTGAAAGTGGAAGAAGATGTAATTATGGCATATAACGGCGGTGAAGGTAATGTAATGAATGGTACTGTAAAGCCAAGTACAAAAGTTTACTTGGCTAAGGTAAAGAATAATCTGTATTTGCTGAGAGGTGAGAAATGAGAAGATTTAAAATTCACTTATGTCAAGATAAGGGTTTTTATAATGTTTTTGCGAAAGAAAGACCGGATAAAGTTGTAGAATGTTGTTTTAATACAAATAAAGAAGCAATCTATTATACTATGGATAAATTATTAGAAGCACCTAAGAAATATGAACATGCCATCTTATTTGATAATAAGGGAAATGATTTAATTTTTATTCAGAGGTGAGATAAATGAAAGAACCAAGCTGCTATATTGAAATGAGAAGACGCAAGTTATTTGAGATTTTTGAAATGATTAAAGGATGCAGCAATGTTGTTTATGATGCCATGAATCTCAAAATGAATCTTATCATTCCTAATTCAAAACAAGATGAACTTGATATCAGTGATTTATTGTTGGCTGTTTATGACCATGCTATACAAGAAAAGAATTGTATTGAGAATATGCTGATTGTAGAGTGTACAGATGAACAGAAAGAAAAGATAAAGAAGATATTGGGAGAATAAATGATTAACGAAGAATTAGAACTTTATAATATACCAAAGAATCACAGAAGTCTTAAAGTTTGTCTGAACAATAACGAATCATTATTCGAGTTCTTAAGTCGAGAAAGAATGTCTGTACCTAAGTTCGATTTTGATATTGCTTGTAAAAAACCAGACGTTGTTGTATGGGGATTGGAAAGAGACATAGATGAATCATTAAAAGATATATTATTTCATATTAAAATGACAGATGTATATGCAGCTTATTATTTTAAGGCTGGTACGGATTGGGTAGATTACTATCGTTTTATTCTAAATTTTAAGGATATTGATGAATTAAGGAGCGTGTTGAATGAACGGAGAAGAAAAGATAAAGAAGATGTTGGGGAAATAAATGAAAGTAGATTTAGATAAATTTTTTAACGAATGTGTTACTCCTACTCTTGCACAACTAGAATCAAAAGAAAAATTCTTTAGACCACATTTTCTTTATGCCTTATTTTCGTTTGATAAAGAAATGTTTGGTTGGGTACATTATGAATGGTATCCGTGTAATCATCCGTTAGACCCTGTGGAATATGACTGTGATTTGGTAAAAGGATTTCGGATTCTTAATGAAGGAAGTGAGGAAGCCTATGAGTGTGATAAAGACCTTGCCGAGGCACAGAAAAGATACGATTTGTATGGTGAGGGTTGTACAGGTTGGGGAGTAGACTGGAAGTTTATGGATAAGGTAATTGCAATTCCTGTAGGATTTGCTTTATATGAGAGGTTTGAATGAACGAAGAAATGGATATTGGTAAACGTGCTGAGCAAATGGTACTACAGCATTGTGCGGCTATAAATAAAGAAATCTCAGAAAATATATTTAACAGCATTATGAATCGGGAAGTTATGAACAATACAAAAGCTGAAACATTTGAAGGGAAAGAACATGGTAAACAAGATGATACTTTGAAAGTAAGATTTCATAGAGGTGGCCTTAAAGATTCTATGGAAACTTGTTTTGAACCAAAAGATTGGGATGACTTTATATCTCATTGTATGAAAGAGGATAAGGATATCATCATAAGTTCTATTAAATGTGAATTGTATTATGATGAGCCTGATACAAGAATTGATTGGGATGAAACATGGATGATTACAGCTAAGTTTCCGTATAATAAGAAACATGATTATCCTATTGGATTTAGTAATAGAAATATTATGGAGTTGAAGAATGTATGATGATAAGATAAGTCCTTACCGCTGTCCATTTTGTTTGACTAGACCGAGCCTTTGCACTACTGAGGCAAGTACAGGATTACAGAGTGTTGGTTGTTTGACTTGTAATTGTGCAGCTCCTGTATTCACACAGAAACATAACGAGCCAAAATGTATGCCGCTAGTAAAGTGGGATAAATGGGTAAGTGATTACAGAAGAGAACATCCAGAATGGCATAGATACACTATTTGTAAAGGTTGCATAGATTTTATGGAAAGTCAGGTTTGTCAGTGTTATGACCCTGATATTATAAGATGTCCGAAAGCAAGATATCCAGAGGAGTAAATAATATGGGAGCATTCAGATATTATTTTGGATTTTTGTACATTGTTTATCAACCAAAGAAAGGTTTTTGGAATCAGGATAAAAAGAAATATGTCTATAATATTATGAAAGCAACCTTGTATAAGAATAAGAAATGTGCAAAGGATAAAGCAAAGAAACTTGGTAGGGCACATAAAGTATTGTGCTGTAGACTTGAAGAACCTGATTGGTGGTAGAAATGTTTTTAGATTATTTTTTAAATGGCTACAAGAAAAAGAAAGGTAAAATATTCTTTATTCCAAGATGTTTTAATTGTGGTCGTAATTGTACAGAAACAGGAATAAGAAGTTTTGTATCATTTGGTACAATGACTTATTATGATATTTGTGCAGATTGTTATTGTAAGATAAATGTTGAGCAGAAGAAAAAAGACCGATATAAGAATTGGCTTGAAGGAGAAGAAGTTTTTATAACTTCGAGGGATTGCGAATGACATATAAAATAAAAGATACAATTCGTAGATTGTTACATCCTCATCCATTCAAGAATGGATTTTGGTGTCAGTTGTGTATAGTAACTGATAGTTATTATACAAAGCATCCATATCTCGGAATGTTATGGGAAACTTGGGATAGTTATGCCGGTGATGGTGATTATGGTTGGGATTACCGTTGGACAGGAAACCGTAAGACTTGGAAAGGACTGAAATGGTATAAGAAGTTTGGAATAGATGACGAAGGATTTGTTTTCATAGTTCCGTTCTTTATCGCTTATTTGTTAGTTCTTCCAGGTACGCTCTATAATATTCATAAACTGAATGAAGAGATAAAGTATTACAACGAACATTACAATGATTATTTTGAAGAATCAGATATAGAGGAAAAGAATTATGAAAAGAGGTGAAGAACTTTGTAAAATAACTTTTAATGCTAAGAATAAATTAGGTGTAAAGTTTAGACTGACTAAAGAATTTATGATACCTATTTATACTTATACAAATAATCCGGATGATAAATATTTATTTACGCATGATACTGATGTGTTTTATGCTCTATCTAAGTTTTGTCAAAAAGAAGAATTAACATGGTGGTTAGACGGACCACCGCCTGATATAATCGGTGGACCATATTGGGATAAGATTTGTAATTTGCATGTGTTGGATACATGTGATTATTAGGAGTAGAAAATGAATAAAGATGATTGGACATTTAAAATTAATAATATGCCTGTAGGATTCTCAGATAAACCATTTGAAATTAAAATGGGTACACTTGAAAGAAAAAGACATAATAGAGAATCTGCTAAAAGAAAAAGACAAGCCCATAAAGGTATCACTTTAACTTGGACTGAATTTGAAGATAAAGCAAAATGGGATGCTGCTAAAATGTTGTATGATTATTGGGGTAAGGTTAAATGACTTGTGATAAATGTCCGGCTTTAATAATTGAATCTAATGAAAGCGTTCATCCACCTGAATTCCATTGCTGGTATGGTGACAAATATCTTGATGAACATTTAGAATGTTTTGCTAATATGAATGAAGGCTGTAGGAAACATTTGAAAACAATAGAACGAGATATATTTGGAGTAGATTATGATAACTTTATATAAAGGTGATTGCCTTATTGAAATGGATAAAATTGCTGATAAATCAGTGGACATGATTTTATGCGATTTACCGTATGGATTTGATAAAACTAGAGCAAAATGGGATAATATTGTTGATATTGATTTATTGTTCTCTCAATACAACAGAATTATAAAAGATAATGGTGCTATAATTTTATTTGGAAATGAACCATTTAGTTCAATATTAAGAATGAAGCAAATGGATTTATACAAATATGATATAAAATGGATAAAAAATACACAGACAGGTTTTGCAAACTCAAACTATCGACCGATGAATCAATATGAAGATATTCTTGTTTTCTCTAAAGCAAACGCTTCGGTTGGTGGAAAAATAATTCTATGATTTATAATCCTCAAGGTTTAATATTATTAAATAAAACAAAGAAAAATCATGCAAACAGACAAGGATTAATTGCAGATGATACAAATAATTTAGGAAATAAAAATTCTCTTTTACAAGAAGGAAGTGAGTATATTCAAAAGTTTACAAATTATCCGTCTAATGTAATTTATTTTGATGTTGAACATAAAAGATTACATCCAACTCAAAAACCTACAAAATTATTGGAATATCTCATTAAAACTTATTCTAATGAAAATGATACCGTTCTTGACAATTGTATGGGAAGTGGAAGTACAGGTGTTGCTTGTATTAACACAAATCGTAATTTTATCGGCATTGAAAAAGATAATAAGTATTTTGAAATTGCAGAAGATAGAATAAACAAGGCTCAGAAAGAAAAACAAAAACAATTGTTTTAGAGGAGATAAATAAATGATTCAGAAAATTGAAATAAAGAATTTCCAGTCGCATAAAAATACAGTCCTTGAATTTGACAAGGGTGTGAATGTTATTTGTGGTGAATCTGATAACGGTAAGTCAGCCGTTATCCGTGCTATTCGTTGGGTAGTAGAAAATCAGCCGCAAGGTACTGAAAAGATAAACTCGAATTGGAATGAAGATTTCAAAGGACCTCTTTCTGTAAAACTGTATACAGAGAAAGGTTATGTTGAGAGAATCCGTGATAAGAAACGAAACGGATATAACATCTGTAAGAATGGTGAAGAAGAAATTGTCTTAGACGCTATCGGTAAAGGTGTACCAAAAGAAGTAACAGACTTTCTTAATGTTTCAGATGTAAACTTTCAATTTCAATTAGACCCACCTTATCTTTTGACTAAGAGTGCCGGTGAAGCAAGTAAGTATCTTAATGAGATTGTCCACCTTGATAGTATTGATAAGATTATGTCTATTGCAGATTCTGATAAACGACAGTTATCTTCAGAGCAGAAGATTGTGGAAGCTGATATTAAGAAACTTGAAGAAGAATTGAAGAATACTGAGTGGATTGACGAAGCTGATAATCTTTGTATGCGTACTAAGAAATTGGATAGCATGGTTGATAATATTAGTGTACAGGCATCTGAACTTTATGATTCTATCAATAATTATGAGACCTTAGAATCTTCCAAAATGGATTTGACAGAACATAATAATTTGATTAAACAGATTGAGAATATTGTTATTCCAGACACAAAAGAACTTGAAGACAGTATATCTAATTATGATTTATATGGTAGTCAGATTGTTGATTTGAGTGAAGTTAAGAAAATCTGTTCAGACATAGATTCTATAATTATTAGAGATGATAAAGAGCTTGAAGATTCAATAAATGAATATGAGCGTTTATCTGGAGAAGTTTTACAGCTGAGTAAAGAGCAGCAAGAATTGGAAAGTCAGTTACCGAATATTTGTCCGTACTGTCATAGTCCGATTAAAAAGGAATGTTTATGTTCGTAAAAGAATTTGAGAAGTTTAAGAAAGATGTTCGAAAAACAATATTCAGTTTTTTCAAGATGGAACCAGAGGAACTTGAGGAACATATAAACGAATGTCATAAAGAATATGACCGTTTCTACGACCTCGATAGAGTTTCTTTCAGAGATGTAAGACCTGATTTGAAAGACGTTGTGATGTTATATAGGACAATGAATTATTTTAATAATATATGGATTGATTTGAATAAATTAGAAACATCAATCACAAGTATTGGAGGATTAGATGACTGAACATGAGTTTGCAGAACTTAAAAATAAAATAAAGGACAAGGAACTTCAGTCTGCAACGGCCAAAGGTAAACAGGATTCTATTGTTGAATTGTGGAAAACAAAATATGGTTGTAATACTTTGGAAGAGGCGAAGAAGAAGCTTGAAGAATTGAAGACTGAAAAATCAGATAAAGAAAAGAAACGTGATAGTTACTTTGAAAAGTTAAAAAATATAACTGATTGGGACAAACTGTAACAATCAAATATCTCCTAAGGCTAGTGCTGTAGTTCGTTGAATTGCAGCACTTTTTTTTTATTTTGTCCTTTACATAAGTTTTATTCTGTGATATATTTATATTAAGTTAAATGCTTTAGGAGGCAGATATGAAAACATTTGTTGGTGGAAAAGAAATCAAACTTTACGGAAAGAAAGAACTTTCACAGGCTTTTACAAACATCGTTCAGTCTTATCTTAATTCAGGATTTATGATTTGGATGTCAGGTTGCTCAGGTTCTCAGGGTGAAGAGATGAAAATCGATTTGTCTAATGATAATGGCAAAACTGTTTATCGAGTTTGGATGAAAGATGAGCGTCTTTATGGTGATGATGTTGAAAAGAAATTTCATTCCTATGATGTTAACGCAATGAAGATTTTTGTAAAGAAATATAACATCGAATGCAAGCATCAGACATTGTGGATGAAAGAAGGTGAAGAAGTTGAATGCTACACTTATTACAGAATCGATGATTATAAAGACGTTTATGTTTTTGATGAATGCGATTATGCTGATTTGATTTGGATTCATAACGAGCGACAGAGAGGCCGTTGGGACTTGAGAAAAGATTGGGAATCAATCTCTAGTGTTCCTTCAAAAGTTCTTTTGAATATTGTTCGAAAACAGAAGGGATATAAGAGTGTTGCAGCCAAGGATATTCAGTCTGTTGAACGTAGAATCAATAAAGGTTATTATAAAATTAATATTGTAAATCGTTCGTCTTTGCTGTTAGAAATTGCGAAATAAAAAAATAATATGGCTGATTAGTTTAATCAGCCATTTACAAGATTTTTACTGTTTGTTATAATAAATTAAAATAAAACTATATCTTAGGAGTATTGATATGAAAGAAATTAAGGGTGGAGATTACGAATCTTGCAAGAACATGATTTGGAAGTTGGCTTTGGACCGTTATCACAAGAATAAGAAACGTAGACCAGACGTTGAACTTGATGATGTTCTTGGCGAGGCAATGTGTATTTATACTCAGTGCCTTGAGAACTTTGACGGTAAAAAAGGAATGAAGTTTACAACTTACCTTTATCAGAATCTTCTCGGAAGACTTGCTGATTACTATGACTTCGGTATGAGAGAAATGACTCATTATGAGGACATGAACTTTACTGATGACAGCGGCAAAGATAAGCGTTATGAAGATAACATTGTTTCTTGTGATTATAATGTTTCTGAATCAACAAAGGAACTTATTCAGACAGCTAAGGAAGAATTGTCTTACGAAGGATTCCAGGTGTTCAAGTATATAATCAGTCGTGAGTGGGAAAACTCAAGACAGAAATGTTATCCAAGAAACTCTTATATTTGTAAGAGATTCGGATATAGCCCTGAGATTACTCAGTCGATTATGTCGGAAATCAGTCACTTTTGGAATAAGATTGGCTGGCAGGTAGCATAAATTACATAAGCCCACCTTAAACGGTGGGTTTTCTGTTTAACATAAATTTCTAATATTAAGATACTATGTTTAATACAGATGATTTGACGGCTATCAATACAGATAAAGAAATTGTAACACACGTAACTTATAAAGATTTAGTACACATTAATCGAACTTTAGAAACTTGTGAGAATTATCCTGACTTTACTTCCGATAAGTATCCTCACGGATTTATATTTTATGACTTCGAAGTTTTTAAGTGGGATTGGCTCGTAGTCCTGATTGACCCTATCGAAAAGACAAAGACCGTTATCGCAAATGACAGGGCAGCTCTTCAGAAATATTTTGATAATAACTGTAATAAGATTTGGGTTGGATATAATAATAAGCATTATGATATTGCGATTCTCAAAGGTATTCTCCTTGGAATGAATCCAAAGGAAATATCTGATGAAATAATCTTACATGATAAGCAGCCTTTTGAAATCAGTAAGGATTTCCGTAAGATAAAGGTACTGTCTTACGATATTATGGTTCAGATTGTAAACGCTCCATCACTCAAGACGTTTGAAGCATATATGGGAAATGATATTGAGGAGACTTCTGTTCCGTTCGATATTCAGAGACCTTTGACCAAGGCTGAGATGTACATGACTATGAAATATTGTGTACACGATGTTGAGCAGACAATCGAAGTTTTCAGACGTAAGATTGACGATTACAATGGAATTACAAGTATCGTAGAGATGTTTGATTTTCCGTTTGATTGGATTATTAAAACAAAGGGTCAGCTTACAGCCCTTGTAGTAGATTGTGAGAAACAGGACCACAATGATGAATTCGATGTAACAATACTCCCTTGTATTCAGTTGGAAAAGTATGCTTATGTTCGTGATTGGTTTGTAGAAATGACCAAGAACAAAAGCTATCAGTATATGCTACCAAATACGCCTGAATATGCACATATTCTTAGTAAAGGTGCTCAGGTAAGAAAGAAAGATAAAGGCGAAGATACTGCAAAGACAGCGTTCCAAACAATGGTTGCAGGAATCCCTCATCAGTTTGGTTGGGGTGGTGTACACGGTGCTGCAGATAAACCTGTTCACATTAAAGGTAAGATGTATCACCTTGATGTTACATCGTTCTATCCAAGTTTGATGATTGTATATGGATTGTTCACACGTAACGCAAAGAAACCGTGGAAGTTCAAGGAAGTATATGATTTACGTGTTGCCTTAAAGAAAGCTGGAAAGAAGAAAGAACAGGCTCCACTTAAGATTATTTTGAACTCTCAGTATGGAATTACTAAAGCTAGAGTAAGTACTGCTTATGACCCTGTTCAGGCAAATAACATTTGTTTGAACGGACAGCTTATGCTGCTCGATTTGATTGAACATCTTGAAAAATCACTTGGAGATAAGTTCGAACTGATTCAGTCTAATACAGATGGTATTATTATTCGAATTCCTGAAGATGATGCTATGGCTGAGAGAAAGATGAAACACGTCTGTAAGGAATGGAGTATCAGAACAGGAATGGGTCTTGGGGAAGATGTACTTACCAACTATGTAGCTAAGGATGTAAACAACTATATCTTTGTGTTTGATAACGGTAAACTTGAACGTAAAGGAAAGTATGTTAAAGAATTGTCTGATTTGGATAATGATTTACCGATTGTAAACAAAGCTGTTGTAGATTATATCACAAAGGATGTTCCTGTCGAAAAGACTATAAATGACAGTACAAGTATGATTGATTTCCAGATGATTGTTCGTATCTCTAAAGAATATAAACTTGGCTGGCATAATGGTGAGGAACTTTCTGAAAAGACATTCCGTGTTTATGCTTCAACAGATAAAAAAGATACTTATATTGGTAAGTGTCGTGAACATGGTGGCAATCCAGATAAGTTTGCGAATACACCTGATAATTGTTTTATTTATAATAAAGATGTTAAGAATATTCCGCTGTCGATTAAACTCGATAAACAGTGGTATATAGATTTGGCAAAGAAGAGACTTACTGAGTATGGCTATGAAATGCCAAGTAAGTTCAGTTTGTTTTAGGAGATTGCGATGAGCGATGTAAAACTTTATAAAGGTGATTGTTTGGAATTAATGAAAAACATTGTAGATAAATCAGTAGATTTAATTTGTACAGATATTCCTTATGAATTAGCACCTCATGGTGGAACAAATTGTGCGTTTGCTGAACGTGTTATTAGAATGAGAGATTCTGTTGAGTTCATAGCAAATGGAATAGATTATGATAAGGTATTCTCAGAATTTATCCGTGTGTGTAAGATTCCTAATATGATTATATTTTGTTCGAATCTACAGATTGGAAAAATAATTTCTTTCTTTTCAGCAAAAGAATTAAAGACTGATTTGTTGGTTTGGGAGAAATCTAATCCAGCTCCGTTGTGTAATGGAAAATATATTTCTGATTTGGAATATATTATTTATGTTCACGATAAAGGTTCACCGTTCAATAATGCTGTTCCTATAGAATGGAAACGGAAATGTAAGGTTTATCCTATTATGGTTGACAAGGATAAATTACATCCTACACAAAAACCGCAAAGATTAATGACAGAGTTGGTAATGACTCATTCGTTTGAGAATCAGGTTGTCTTAGACCCATTTATGGGTAGCGGTACTACAGGTGCAGCTTGTGTATTGAATAAACGTAATTTTATCGGTATTGAAAAAGAGGATGAATATTTTAATATCGCAAAGGACCGTTTAGAGAATCCTGAGACTTATAGGAAGATACGAGAGTGTGAGACGTCAAAGTTTAGTTTGTTCTAATATTAAAATACTATGGGAAAAGCATACGCAAACAGAAAGAGCGAGGAATTGAGGAATAAGAATGATTTTTATGAAACGCCTTATTCACTCACTTGGAAATTACAGGAACTGAATATAATTAGCCCAGCTGCTACAATCTTAGACCCTTGCTGTGGACATTATGCTATCAGTAAATGGTTCAGAGAAAGTAATACTGTAATGGAAAGAGACCTGATGTATGGTAATGATTTCTTTGAAGATGAGTATGAGGATTTTTCTTTTGATTATGCTGTGCTTAACCCACCATTTGATTTGTTTGATGATTTTATCGTTAAGGCTAAGAGAGTAGCTAAGACTACAATAGCTATAGGCAAGACAGATTATTTCAGTTGTTATCAGCGATTAGAAAATGGATTGTGGAACGGTCTATCTGATATCTATGTTTTTAATCGTAAAGTAGACTATCAGTTTCCTATCTTTGAGGATGGTAGTTTTGGTGTAGGTAGTTTGACCACAGGATGGTTTGTGTGGGATAAAGATTACGATTCTGACCCTAAGTTGCATTTTATTGATGTTCAAGAATATGCTACTAGGGGAAGTTATGAAAGTTGGAAAAAGAAGAATAATCAGAAAATGCAGTTATTCTAATATTAAGATAGGAGTAAAATTATGGAATTGTATAACAAGTATCGACCCCAGAGTACTTCTGAGATTCTTGGTAATGAAATTGCCATCGAATCACTTAAGACGAGTATTGAACATGGGTCACATGTATTCTTGATTACGGGACCGAGCGGTTGTGGAAAAACAACACTTGCTTGTGCCATGGCTCATGATATGGGATGTGATGAACTCTCTATACATGAGATTAATGCCTCAGACGATAGAGGAATCGAAGATATACGCCGGATTAAGGAACAGTTGAGATATATGCCGTTAGATTCGGAAAAGACTGTCTATATTCTCGATGAATGTCATTCAATTACACCAGCTGCTCAGGAAGCTATGTTGAAGATGTTGGAGGATTGCCCTCAGTGGGTATATTTTTTCCTGTGTACAACAAATCCTGAAAAATTGCTTAAAACAATTCGAGACCAGCGTTGTCCACAAATTACAATGAAACCTCTTGATGATGCAACAATGCTTAAACAGTTGCGTGTCGTGTCTCATAAAGAAACTGTGAGTATGGATATTGAGATTCTTAAACAGATTGTTTCAATGTCAGAGGGTTCGTCACGTAAAGCTCTTCAGTTACTAAATGGTATTATTTATCTTGAGAACGATGATAAACGTAGACAGTATCTTAAAGAAAAAGAGTTTGGTGAAGAAAATCAGGATGTGATTGAACTTTGTCGAGCACTTATTGCTAATAAAGGTTGGGATGCTTATATGGAATGTCTTGAAAAGGCAAAAGATGACCTTAAGGCAAATCCTGAAAGTGTACGATTCCTTGTAATGAGTTATGCACGTTCTATTCTTAAGAAAGGATTAAACATCAGAGCAGCGGCAATGCTTAAGGCATTCAGTGGAGTAGATACTTGGAGAAATAAAGAATATGCAATTTATGAAGGTCTTATCGACTTCATGGAACTGACAGGAGAGTAAGTTGACATTGCATGATTATCTTAATGAACAGGAAATAATCTCGGCTATGTCTGAGATTATGGAACTTCATAATACTTGTAATGCATTTCGTACTGACAGAGACCAATTAATTGAAATCTTAAATGTATACTTCAATACAAATAATGTTTCAATGGTTCGAGTTCTAACTGACCTGTTAGATTCAAAAGGTTACGCTATTTATGACCAAGATGAAGTTATTCATATTCTTGTCAAATACTTTGGTATTCCAAAGGTTGAAATAAAACACAAACAAAAGGAGCAAAATGCTATGTATGAAGAAGATTTTCCAGTAAAGAAAATTGCAAAATGGGTTGTTATCGGACTTATCGGATTGTTTGTCCTGATAACATGTATTAATTCTTGTTCTGTAGTTCAGCAGAGAGAAAGAGGTGTATTGTATCAGTTTGGTGTAGCAAAACAGGTTGTTGAACCAGGACTTACATTCAAAGCACCTTTCATTCAGAAAGTAAAGAAGTACAGTATTGCACCAAGAACATTCGAAGTAACATTTCCTGTAGGTTCACAGGGTGCTATCACAAAAGATATGCAGACTGTAGGAACTACCGTAAATGTAAAGTATGCTTTTGATGAAAATAAGATTATGGATGTTGCTACACGATATGGAGATTCTGTGGTTGAATCGGCTATGAAATCAAACGTTATGGCATCTGTAAAAGAGGTTGTTGGTACTTATTCAATCTATGAACTTGTTGAAAAACAGCCAGAAGTAACATCTAAGGTTGCAAGTGCAATTCTTAGTCGTATGGCAGATTATCCAATTCTTATTAGCCAGACTACTATTACCAACTGGGACTGGTCAGACGACTTTGACCGCCAGATTAAGGAAACGGCCAATCGTACTCAGCAGGTAAAACAAGCAGAACAGGAAGCTAATATTGCTGAGGCTCAGGCACAGAAGAAAGTAAAAGAGGCAGAGGCAAATAGACAAGCGGCTGAACTCGATGCACAGGCTGAAATCGCAAAAGCAAAGGGTGAGGCTGAATCTAAGAAGATTAAGGCAGATGCAGACGCTTATGAGGCTAGACAGATTGCCGCAAATCAACAGGCTTATCAGAGACAATGGGATTATGAGATTCAGATGGAACGTGCTAAACATTGGAATGGTAAAGAAGTTCCTGATGCAGCTTACATAGTTCCTGGTACAGGTGCGGTAGTACCTCTTACAAGTAAATAAAAATATTACAGGGCGACTAATTTATCTTAGCTGATGAGGTGGTCTTAATGGAGCTTAAGTGTACTCCAGCCCTATTTTTTAATTAGGAGAAATAACAATGGAAGAATTTGTGGAAGAATCTGTAGATGTTTGTGAAAATCCAAATCCAATTAAATCACGTGTGATGGGTGCTTGTAAAAAAGAATTTACAGCCGAAGATTTTGAGAAACGTTTTCGAAAAGAACTCATAGATGATATCGAATCTTACAATAAAGAAAAAGAAAATAAAAAGATTGCAGAAGAAATTCAGGAAAGAGTTGGAAAAGAAATGCTTAAAAAGTATTTTCCAAATGGTATCCCTGAAGATGCTCCGTATTATATTTTTGATAAACTTGGTGTAAAACGAGACAATTTTCAACTTCGAGAACGTATTCGTAATAGTTTTAATCTTTCAGAAGAAGAATTAAGAAAACTCCAAAACAGAGGTAAAGAGATTCAAGACCGTCAGCATCAGATTATTGGGTATTTCTTTGATGAAAAGACATATAAAGATTTACGTGATAAAAATCTTACAGGTTCTTTGGTATCTGAATATAAGAAATTAGAAGGACTTAAATCAGCTTTACTTGACCGTCTACAGGCGGCTTACAATAAACGATGGTGTGATGATGCTACATTTAGTTCTGTGTTTTCTGAAGAGAGAGAACACGATACTTATGATGTAAATCATAGATTCTAAAAGGAGAATAATTATGGCAACTCTACCAAATAATATTTATAATTTTGATAGTCTTTACAATGCACTTGATTTCATTAAGCCGCTTATTGTTGAAGATTATCCTGTAGTGATACAAAAGATTTATGGTGAAACTTTATTTCCAACAATGGAACGTAGATGTACAGGCTTTCGAGTAGAAGTTGGACCTAAGGGTGAGGAAGTTAAAGTTTATCTTCCGAACGATAAGGCAGAATCGGATAAAGGTTGTGTGTTTGTGAATAAGGAGAAAGAATAATGGAAATGATTGAAAATGAATTTGATGAAGATTGGGTTAAAATCGAAGATGATGATATAATCCGTCAGTTCAATCACTGTCTTAATGGAACAGATGATTTATCAACAAGTTATGTTGCAGGAGTTCCTTCACCTGAAGAGATTGGAAATCCGTGTTATGTTTGGAGTATTCATGGTGGTAAGAATGGTGATGGCAAATGGATTATCTATATGCTCGATTTGACTAATATTGTTGTCAAACTTATGGAGATATTTAATAAGGTTTCAATCCTTAGTATCAACACAGATATTCCAGATGATGTATTTGATGTAAGAATTGTATGTGGAGACAGAAAGATTGACTAACCCTTCTTCATTTTTTGATAAGCAAAAGTGAGTTTCTGTCGCTGCTCGTCAGTTAGTTCTTTAGTCTGAAGGATTAACTGATGAAGTTTTCTATGGTGGTGGAAAGATACTTTAATCATATTTCTTTCGTCATCGTTTCCACCGCAACATCTTGGACAGATATGATGAACTTGATAATCTTTTAGTCCTGAATCTAACGTGCTGAAATTATTAATAAAATGGATGTAAGAGTGAGCAAACCTAATTTTATAATTATCTCTAAGAAAAACATATAGTTCCTTATCTGTCATAAAAAATATTTAATTTTATTTTCATTTATCCTTTACAAAATACATTTTATTTAGTATTATAATTATATAAATTAAAACATTGCTTAGGAGGCAAGTTATGGAAAAGATTACAGTAGGTCAGTTTTTAGCTTTTACAAATGTTTATGTAAACCTCTATATTGAGGATGAATTTCAGAGATACGATTGCGTTGAAGGAACAGCAAGACAGATGTTAGCCGGAGAAGTTATTTCAGAAGAGCAGAAGGAATGTCCAATTGATTACATTAGAAATGTAGATGGTGGACACTTTGGTGATAGCGAAAAAATCAACACATCAATCGTTATCGGAATTGGAATTGAGAATTACGAGAAATATTTTGGTAAGGAGTAAGGACTATGATTGAAGTAAAAGCAAGCAACACAAGACGAAAGTTTATGTGTTCTTCAAAAGATAAAATTATGGATAACGGACATTGTTATCAGTTAGTTACACAGTCTTTTCTTAAAGATTGGTTTGATGTAACGCCTGTTATTTCAAAGACTGAGTTTAATCGTCTTATGAAAATGGGTATACTCGGAAAACCATATAAACGAAAGATGATGACTGAAGTAACCATGTATGATTTTATTGTGGATTAATGAGAGGTAAGGACTATGATTAAAGACGGTAAATTTGTTTGTTCTGATTTCCCACCGTATAAAATCAAGTGGGGATTATTGAATCCTGAAAGTGAAAAGAAGATTAAGGAATGGTTTGAGGATAATGTCATTAATCTTTGTTCTAATGTTATGATTGAGATAGAGAACACTAAGAAATGTCGTTCGTTTATTGATTCTTTTGTGAATGAAGTTTATGACCAAATTCATCAAGTTGGATATGAAGAAGGTTATGATTCTGCTGAATGTGATAATGAAGGAGAAGGTTTATGAAATTAGTTATTAAACCTGGAGATAAGTTTTCTGCGGAAGTAGAAACAAGACTTGAGAACGGAAGACTTGGTTATAAAACACTTCCGTTTATTCTTATTCAGAATTATGGTGATAAGATTCTTGCAATCACAGACCAATTAAAAGCTGATGATGAGGGTGTAATATTCAGAGCATATGAACTTCATGAGTTACGAAATATTAAACCTAATGATAATGCAATCGAAGTTCAGATAGGAGAATAATTATGATTAGTGTTGATAAGTGTAAAGATACAGACAGACGTTGCCAAGTTTGTCTTGCTACCAATAATTCAGTATTGTCTGAAATGGATATAGCTATGGGTGTAAAATCTGTAAAAGAATGCTATGAACTTCTTATTGGACAAGGTAATTGTCATATGCAGATTATCCTTTGCAAGGACTGTTTGAAAGAATTGAATATGTTGTCAAGTGCAATACTTGAAAGTGATAAGGAGTAATTTATGGAAGTAACATTTGAATTGACACAAGAAATGATTGAAAATGAACTTTTGAGTGTTTATTATAATACATTTGCATTTAATAGTTTTGGCTGCTATATAAAAAGTCCTTTAGGTTGTAATTTTATAAAACATCTTAATTGTGATTATGAAATGAGAGATTATTGGATAGAAAAAACAAATCCTCTTAAAATACACTCTATTGATATCTTTGAAACACCTTTTGGAAAATATGCATTGGTAAATTATGCAGACCAACAAAATATTTTAAACGGTGGCGTTTTTAAGTTAACAAATAATAAAGGTAGAAAATGTTTCAAATATATTGGATGCCGTTATGATATAATGTGGATGTAAAAGGAGTAAATTATGGGAATGGGTATACGAATATCACATGATACACACAGTACATGCAGTTATTGTGGTAAAGAATGGAAATACGAAGACCAATCTGTTTATGAAATTAGGATTGAGAATAACAAAAGAGATTTGCATTATTTGTGGCTTTGTAAAGATTGTATGAAAGGTCTTGCTAAACTCATGAATAGAATAACAGAGGAGTAAATTATGAAAAAATAATTTATAAAGGAACTGACTTCCTATCTATTGAAGAAACGTTGGGTAGTATGGTTACTGGAATGGGTTTGGTAAGTATGGAATGTCATAATGATTCTGAATCAAGTGATTCTGCTTTATGTGATTTCACAATAGAAATTAAGAGGAAATATAGGAGTAGACATGACTTTTCAAAGAATTTTGGAAATGGCTATTAAACCACCATTCAAATATTATGTTGCAAGAGATGGCTATTTTGGTAATGCCGTTGCTGATAGATTTTGCTTTAATTCCCTTTCAAAAGCAAAGGAATGTGCAGAAATATTATTCCTTGAAACCAAAGAACTTTATTCAATTTATGGTGTAAAATATGCGGGAGATGACTGGCGAACAATAGGTGGTTGGGTATGTGGTCGTATTCTTTCCCTCAATCCAGATTGTTCTTGGGTGAAGGTTGATTGGGATAATATCATTCATGTTGCCTTTGTGTGGAGATATGATATTCGTAAATGGAATCCAAAATTATATGATAAACTTAATAATGCTTGGCTAAATAAGGAAGACAGGCTTTTATTAAAAAATAATTATGACTGGGAATTTGTAAAAAAGATTTTAGAAATTGGAGATATAGAATCAAAATCTAAAATAGATGAATTTAAGAAAGATGTAAATAAATTAAGTAAAAAAGTTCTAAAAAAGTTTGATGAGTTTATTCTTGCAAATGAAGAACTTACAATGTATGTAAAAAGAAAGTATCCTGAAATCAGAGCCGAATATGCAATCTTTGACAGGATGATAATGTTTACGACTGAAGATGAACGAGGGTATGTTGATAAGCAGTTTCAGTCGTTAGAGGAAGTTGAAGAGTATTATAAAAATAAGGAGTAAAATTATGGAAAAAGGAAAATGGATATTTTTAGTGGATAAATTACCAACTGTTGTTGCACCACCGGCTATGTCGATTCATTACGCTATTCCCTGGCCATTGAAAGATAAACGAATGGATGAAGTTGTTGGAAAACAGCTTAAGAAACTTCGTTCATTACTTGAAGAATGCAAATATATTGATAAAGATAAACTTGAGAAAACACCATACCATAAACTGATGCGATTTCTAAGTGATGATAAAGTTTATGATTTTATTGAAAAATGGGATTCATCTTTACTTGATATAGATGTTGATTGTTTAGGTTTTAGCAAAATGTCAGAATATGAACGAATAAAAAGTGCAATGATGATACAATTTGCTGGTGAACAAATAAGGGTATTTCCAGAAGAATTTACTGACGTAACTGTTGAAGGCATGAAACGATACAATGAAATATTTACATTTCATCCTACAGACCTTTGGAATGGGCTTGGATTAAAACCAACTGACCCTGATGAAAAGTTTATCTTTGAGGCAGCACTTCTTGATGGTTGTACCCCATATCAAGCAAACAACATTGTAAGTGGTGGCGGTATAGAATCAGTAGACGATTTTCCACCACCGTTAGGTTGGTATGAATGTCCAATGGAACTTGGCTTTTATCTCGGTAAAACTGAAGAAGATATGAAACCAAGATACAAAGAAACTGCATAGATTCTAATATTATAACAAGGAGTAAATTATGAAGAAGTTATTTGCAACATTATTAATTATGTTCACAGTTTCATTCTGTTTTGCAAGACAGAGATGTGAATA